>OHJO01000450.1_pt1 | contig 23399 bp, 20 predicted proteins | sample 1568561 | NCBI WGS metagenome assembly OHJO01 (sample SAMEA3879556, study PRJEB24766) | human gut metagenome | biome: human-associated habitat; feature: feces | place: USA | collected 1985/1987
TGGGCCGGTATCTGGCCCCCTCTCAGGGGAAGCTGGAGAGCAAGGGCGTGGCGTCGGTGCGCTCCCGTGTGGTGAATCTCTCCCAGGTGCAGCCGGGGCTGACCGTCTCCCACATGGAGGAGGCGCTGTGGTGGGCCTTTTCTGAGGTATACGGCCTCCCCACCCGGCGGCTGGAGCCGTCCCGGCTGGATCAGGCCGCTCTGGAGCGGCACTATCAGCGTTTTCACAGCTATGACTGGGTCTATGGGCAGGCGATGCCCTGCACCTTCTCCTGCGGGGAGCGGTTTCCGTGGGGGGAGTTGACGCTGGAGCTGGCGGTAGAGGGCGGCCGCCACGCCGCCGTGTGGACCGACGCCATGGACGAGAGTTTCGCCCAGCCCCTTGCCAGAGGGTTGGAGGGCTGCCCCTTCCGGGTGGAGGACCTCTGCCTCCGGGTGGAGGAGGCCCCCGCCTGCCGGGAGGTGGCGGCGGACCTGTGCGCCCTGCTGCGGCGGCAGGATATCTGAAAGGAGAACGGCTATGTTTGATCTGCTGGTCATCGGGGCGGGCCCCGGCGGCTATACCGCCGCCGCACGGGCGGCCAAGCTGGGACTTTCCACCGCCATCGTGGAGGAGCGCAGCTGGGGCGGCACCTGCCTGAACCGGGGGTGCGTCCCCACCAAGACGCTGCTCCATGCTTCGGAGGTCTACCGCAGCGCCGCAGACGGCGCCGCCATCGGCATCCACGCAGAGGGTCTGCGGGCGGACATCCCGGAGATCTTCGCCTATAAGGAGCGCATCTCCCGACAGCTGTGCGGCGGGGTGGAGAGCCTTCTGAAGGGCGCAGGTGTGACGCTGCTGCGGGGCCGGGCCGTCATCACGGCGCCGGGAAGCGTCCGTGTCACCGGCGAGGACGGCGGCGACTATGAGGCCCGGCGCATCCTCATCGCCACCGGCTCCGTGCCGGTGCGGCCCCCCATTCCGGGGCTGGAGCTGGCCATGACCTCCGATGAACTGCTGGAGGGGGCGGATCACCTGTACCGCTCCATCGTCATCATCGGCGGCGGCGTCATCGGCATCGAGTTTGCGACGTTTTACGCAGACCTCGGCTGCGAGGTGACCGTCATCGAAGGCATGGACCGCCTGCTGCCCAACATGGACAAGGAGCTGGGCCAGAACCTCGCGCTCATCCTCAAAAAGCAGGGCGTGAAGGTCTTCACGAACGCGATGGTCCAGAGCGTCGAGAAGACGGGTGAGGATATCGCCGTCAACTTCACCTGCAAGGAAAAGAGCGAGACCGTCTCCGGCGAGGCCGTGCTCTGCGCCATCGGCCGCCGCCCGTACTGCGACGGTCTGTTCGCGGATGGCATTTCTGTCGAGATGAACCGCCGCAGCATTGCCGTGAACGAGCGCTACGAAACGAGCATCCCCCACATCTACGCCATCGGCGACGTCTCGGCCAAAATTCAGCTCGCCCATGTGGCGACCGCGCAGGGCATCTCCTGCGTCGATCTGCTCTGCGGAAAAGAAAATCACACGTCGATGTCCGTGGTGGCGAGCTGCATCTACTGCCGTCCGGAGATCGCGGTCGTCGGCCTCACCGAGGCCGAGGCCAAGGAGGCGGGCATCCCCGTCAAGGTCGGCAAACACGTCATGTTCGACAACGCCAAGACGCTCATCGCCGACCCGGGCCGCTGCTTTATGAAGTTCGTCGCCCACGCCAAAACACGCGAGCTTCTCGGCGCGCAGCTCATGTGCGAGCATGCGAGCGACATGATCGGCGGCGTCTCGCAGGCGCTCGCCAACCACATGACGGTCGATCAATTCCTGCTGGCCATGCGTCCGCACCCCTCGTTTGAAGAGGCGATGACCGCCGCGCTCGAGGACCTTGCGCAGAAGCTCGGCTGAAAGACCGCGGATGAAGCTATCGGTCGCCTTTAGACAGGCGATACCGCTTTTATGCAAAATTTGCGTTGCAGCATACGATGGAGTATGCTACCCTTAAAGTGAAAATTGCTCTGACGGGGAACGCTTCTTTGAAAGCGGCGCACCGAAAGCGTGATAAGGGAGAGGAGAATCATCCACGAAAAAGCTATTGCCCATCATTTTGACGCTGCTCCTGGTTTGCATTGCCGCACCTTACGCCTCCACCGCGAATGTGGTGGCTTCGCCGCAAAATCTGTCGGTCGACGGCGTCGATGCGGACTGCGACAAATACAACATCGACGGCAGCAACTATTTCAAGCTGCGCGATCTCGGTAATGCGCTCGGCTTTACCGTCGATTATGACGCCGACAGCAATACTGCCATCGTTTTGAGCAAGGGTTCCACAGCGGTCTATCGCCCTGATCACGATCCACAGATTTGACTGGAACCGTGAAGATACAATGGACGAGTTCGTCCGCACCGGTTCTGACCTTAAAAACGCGAAGCTCATCATCATTGATGCCCGCTCCAACAGCGGCGGCGATGAAGACTTTATCAAAAACTGGCTGAAAAGCTACACGGGAGAAGAACCCGAACAGAAAACGATTATCTCCAACTGGGGCACTGCTATGTTCGATAGGACCCAAGCCTACGCGGACCTGGGTGAAGAATTTGCCGCCTTCCGGACAGGCGATAAGGACTATGAGCTGTTTCAGGGAAAGCTGCTGGAAAACAGCACTCCGATTCTTCTTCTGACAGACAGCATGTCCGGCTCCGCCGGCGAGAGCATCGTGACCTATTGCAGGACACTGGACAACTGCCTTGTGATCGGCGGCCCGACGAGAGGCGCACAGCTGGTCGGAAATGTGAGAGGCTGGATGCTTCCCAACTCCGCCATTGGCTTCCAGTTCGGTCAGGCACTCCACTTTATCTACAGTATGGAAAATGTGGAGGGCAAGGGCTACGCCCCGGACCTGTGGTGCAACCCGAAAACCTCTTTGCAGTCTGTTTTGAACATGGTGGAGCGCTATGACCTCGGCTCTGACGAGGGCGTGGCCGCCCTGCGCGCGCAGCTGCCGAACATTCTGACCAAGTAGGCAGGCACTTCCCATTAAATGTCCCACAACGTAGGATGAGTAGAAAGAGAAGCATTCTACTGAACCTGTCTTATGGCCATATACCGCCGTCATCTGAACGCAAAACCGCTCCCGAGATCATCTTGATCTTGGGAGCGTTACTTTCTCTATTATGGTTACTTTTTGTGCCCAAAAACAGCCTTTTGCCGGAATGTGTTAGAAAAGTGTTAAAAAAGACTATGTCCTCATATACGTCCCCATTTTGCGTTAAAAGCAAGTAACGCACTTACGAATTCTCTGTATCCTCAACCAATGCTTCACACGGAAAACCGGGCACTTTGTAGCAAAGCACTTTACCCAGCGGATACTTCCCTGAACAGGCCGGAAAACTTCTCAGCTCTCTTATGAAGTTCGATATCCTGCTTCGGTGCGCTCTGCCGCCATTCAAAAAGTGCCTCTGTCTGTTCAACATAACGCGAAGGGTAGTCTTCTAAGTATTTACCTTCTGATTTTAAGTATAAGCCTTTTAATCTACGAACTGCCATGTTACCTCTCCTTTTTCTCTCTAATATATTTTCCCTGCCGATATAGCTACCGACGCAAATGGGACGAACATTTTGCTGCCGTGGCGGCTAACTTCTGTGCAGTACCTCTTGCTGCAAGGCAGGCACCTGAAACCGGGTGCCTGCCTTGTAAGCTGAGTATTTGCTTTTTACTTGCCCTGATAGGCGCGATACAGGAACGTCACGATCTCCGCGCGCGTGCAGTCCGCGTTGGGGCTGAACGTCGTGTTGGAAGTACCGTTCGTCACGTTATTCGCAACCGCCCAGTTAATCGCATCAGCGTAGAACGCGTCGGACTTCACGTCGGTGAAGTTCGTGCTGCCGCTCGCGGTGCCCTTGAGGGCGCGGTACAGGAACGTCACGCTCTGGCCGCGGGTGCAGGTCGCATCGGGCGCGAACATCGTCGCGGTCATGCCGTTCGTGATGCCGTTCTCAACGGCCCAAGCAACCGCCTTGGCATAGTAAGCGCTCGCGGAAACGTCCGTGAAGCTGCTTGCGGTCTTCGGCTCGGGGCTGCCGGCGGCGCGCCACAGGAAGGTCACGATCTGCGCGCGGGTGCAGGGCTGACCGGGAGCGAACAGATTATCGCCCACGCCGTCGGTGATGCCGTTCTCGACCGCCCACTTGACAGCCTCATAGAAGTACGCGCCGTTGGGCACGTCGTAGAAGAAGTTCAAGACGCTGTTGTCTTCCATGAAGGTCGCCTTGACCTCGACCTTGCCCGCAGGCATGGTGAAGGTGTACTTGCCGTTGCCCTTGTCCTTGAGCGTCAGCTCGTTGCCGTTCTTGTCGGTGACGGTCAGGGTCTCGAGGACGTAGCCGCTGTCGGGCTTGACGGTGACGGTCACGGTGTCGCCCTTGCTGGCGCTCTTCGGACTGACGGTCACGCTGCCGTTCTCGGTCTTGCTGGGGGCGGAGACCGCATAAGTCGGATCACTGGAGCTGCTGCCGGAGGAGGGTCTAGTGACGCCGTAAGTGCCGTCGCTGTTAGCCTTGGGGACGAAGCCGGGGGCGCAATACTCGGGCTTGACCGCACTGGAGAACGTGCCGCCGGAGACGGAGACCTTGTCACTTGCGGTGAAGGTGTCTTCCTTCTTGGTGGTGTTATCCCAATTGTAAGCCTTGATGGCTGCGTTGCCGCTCTTCGCGGTAAACGTGCCGCCGGTGACGGTGATGTCGCCGAGACCCTTATAGCCGGTGCGGTTGACGATGGAGATCGCCGCGCCGTCCTGGATCGCGCCGTCATTCTCGGTCTTTACGACCGGGCCGCCGGAAACCGTGATCGTGCTGCCCGCGTTGATGCTCAGGTTGCCCGCGCAGACCTGCACGCCCATGGTCTTGGCGTTGATGGTGGAATTGTCGATGGTCAGCGAGCCGCTGCTCGGGAAGTAGATGCCGAAGCCATTGGGAACGTTCAGCGTGCTGTCTTTCAGCGTGACGCTGTCGTTCGTGTTGTTGCCGTTGGTCTCGATGCCGCTCGTGGCGGTCGTGCTCATTTCAACATTCTCGAACGTGAGGCTCGAGTTGTCATACTTGATCGTGCCGCCCATCGCCGACGGGATCAGACCCACGAGCTGCGAGCTAACGATCTTGCCGTTCTTCACCGTCAGGGACGCGTTGGGGTTGTTGATCTCAAACGCCGCGCTGTTCGCGTCCGTGCCGGTGCAGGTCCATGTGTAACCATTCAGGTTGACTACACGGGCGACAGAGCCGGAGTTAAAGGTCGAGCCGGTGGTGTAGTCGCGCAGGAGGACGATTTCAGCGCCGCTTGCGGTCTGCGCCTTGAACGCCTCGCCCATGGTGTAGTAGGAGGTGTCGCCGACCTTGGCGAGGTACGCCTTTGCTACGCCGAAAGTGCCGTCGCTATTATTCGTAACTGCCGAGTCCTCGACCACATACTTGGTCGGGTCACTGCTGAACGTGCCGCCGGTGACCTCGATGGTCGCCATATCCTTGCTGGGAGCGGCTTCCTCACCATAGCGTTTTGTACTGAGCGTTCCGTTGACCGTGCCGCCGGTGATCGCGACCTTCGCCAGCTTGCCTTCTGCGCCGTCATAGCTGACAGACTCAACATTGCCGTTGACCGTGCCGCCGTTGATTGTAAGCTCGGAGTTTAAACCGCTGCTGTATGTCCACGAAGAGACGTTGCCGTTGACCGTGCCGCCCTTGATCGTCGCTCTATGCCAGTTCTCAACTGCGTAGCTGTTCGCGCAGTTCAGCGTGCCGCCGTTGAGGAACAGGTCACCGCGGTCAACCTTGATGACAATGAAGTTATCCTGGGTGAACGTGCCGCCCTTGATGTTCAGACCGGGGTACTTGGCAACGCTGTCATCGCCAACGCGGACAAGGGACGCACCCTTTGTACCGCCTGCACCGCTGTCATTTTTGACAGTTCCGCTCTCAAAGGTTAGCCAGCCGCCGCCCTGAACGTCGATGACATAGTGTGAGGAAACGCCGGAGTTCTCTGCGGTGTCCTCACGCATGATCGTGCCGGTCTGCGCCTCGCTGGAGTCCTTGACCGTCATGCGTGCGGTGATCGTCAGTGCGGGCTTGCGTTCGCCGGTGCTGCCGTTGAGGGTATGACCGTTCAGGTCAAGCGTCACGTAGGGCGTGCTGATGGTGACATTTTCCCTCGTGTCGGCCAGCAGCTTGACCGTCGCGTTTCTGGTTGCCGCATCGACTGCCGCCTGAAGCGTCTTATACTTTACGCCGTTTACCTCGGCAACGGAGGTGTCCACCTCGACGCCGTAAGTGCCGTTGCCGTTGTTCTTCGGCACAAAGCCGTCCGCGCAGTACTCGGGCAGAACTTTGCTGGAGAACGTGCCGCCGGAGACGGCGATCGTGCCATTCTTGCCGTTGGTCAGGAGAATGGCATCCTTCTCTGCCGTGATCGTGCCGCCCTTGATCTCCACGGAGGTCTCTTCGTACTTCGCGTTCACGTTGATGGCAGCAGCATCCTGTTTGCCAGTTCCGTCACCCCAATCGCCGGTCGTGCCAGTGCCCTTGGAGGTGATCGTGCCGCCGTTCACAACCAGCTTGCCGCGATTCAAGGATACGCCGCCAGCCGCGCCATAGACCGTGCCGCCGTTGATGGTGGTCGTGCCGGTGTGCGGATGGTAGATGGCATAGTCCGCAGTGGACTCCAGAATACCGCCGTTCACGGTGATATTGCCGTTAAACGTGCTGTCCTGACCATTGCCCGCGACCGCGTACCAGCCTGCTTTGATATGACCGCCGTTGATGATGACCGTTGCGTCGCTATTTTCATTCTGAACGCTCACCGCGAACTGACCCTTGTTGGCGTTGTCCGTCGTGAAGGAAGCCGCGTCGATCAGACCGCTTTCCATGATGAACGTACCGCCGTCTATCGCAGCGATCAAAACCTTATCCTGTGAACCATAACTATAGGACGTTTCCGTGTAGACCTTGCCCCTGCCAGTACCGTTCTTGGCAGTATCGGTGCTGTCGGTCAGGGTCAGCTTTCCGCAAACCTTGATATTGCCATCATTGGTGTTGGCTGCCTTCAGGCTATGACCGCTGAGGTCAAGCTTGATTGACTTGCCTTTAGCAATCGTCAGACCGTTGGAGGTAATATCAGTATCAGCCAGCAGCTTCACGGTCTTACCCTTTGCAGCCAGTCTAATGGCGTCCGCAAGGGTTTCGTATTTCTTGCTGCCAATTTGGGCGACGTACTTGCCTTCCTTAACACCGTAGGTGCCATCTGCGTTCTTGGTCGGGATGAAGCCGTCAGCGCAGTAGTCGTCGGAAACCTTCTCATTGAACGTGCCGCCGGAGACCTCAAAGTTATCATAGGTTCCATTGCCAATACCGCGGAAAATACCTTCACCGGACATATTGTTAGTAAATGTACCCCCAGTAATCTTTGTGATAGCAGGATAGCCTTCCACCACGCCGGTCGCAACAACTTGCGGGTGATCCCATCTTCCGCCACTTGTCGCGTTCTGAATGAACTCGCCATCGGTGATAGTGGCTGTACCATAGTTAAGAATGACACCTGTGTAACCATCTGTTGAATAGTTCAGTGTAAACTTGCCACCATGAATATTGAGCATTGAGCCTTCCTCACTCTTAACAACATCCAAACCGCCGGTGTAAGTGCCGCTTTCGATGGTCAGCGTACCCCAGTTGTCGATCATGGACGAACCGGTGTTGCCAGCGGTAGCGGTGACATTCTCAAGGATCAGGTCGGCATTGCTGTTCTTCGTGACCTCGATGTTGTAGTAGCTGGCGCCGCCAATCACAGTACCGTTCTTGACCGTAACCGTGCCGCCGGTCACAGAGATGGTGGCCTTACCGGCGCTAGTGTTGGTCAGCGTCTTGTCGCCGAGGTCGAGGGTGATGCTCTTGGTGATCGTCACATCCTCGGACACGTCAGCCAGCAGGGTCACGGTTGCATCGTCCTCCGCCGCCGTGATGGCTTCGGCGAGGGTGGCGTAGCTCGTTTGGCCGACCTCGGCGACGACTTTTTTGTTCGAGGTACTACCCTCGCCCGTGTCCACTGTCCCGTCTATTGCATACGCCACAGGAACCATGCTCATGAGCATGGCCAGACAGAGCAGCAGAGACAGGAGCTTGCTTGTGATATGTTTCATACTCTTCCTCCTATGATATAATAGATTCTTCTATATAGACCGGATATTGGTTTCCGGCGGGTGCGTGAGGATTTCGCCGCTTCGCACGGCGAGCGAGTCGGCCTTGCCGTCGCCCAGCCTCCGCCGGACGACCGCGAGCGCATCGCCGAGGTTCGGCAGACGAGAGTGCGGGTCGTGCGTATCGGAGGCGATGAGCTGCGCCCTCCGCTCCCGCAAGAGCTTGAGCACCGCGCCGCGCTGTGTCAGGTGGAGCAGCGGCTCCGCGCTGACCTGCGCCGGCACACCGAGGGCGAGCACTGCTTCCAGGTGCTGCGGCTTCTGGCCTTTGAGATAGCGCTCGATATGGGCGAGAACGGGGGGGGGGCATCCCCGTGCGCCCGGGCAGCTCGTAGAGCCGGTTGATGAGCTGATCCGTCCACGGGCGGAACGGAAGCTCCAGCAGAAAGTGACGGCTTGCGCCGAGGCAGAGCTGTGACAGCTCGGGCCACTCGGCGAGATTCGGCACCCACGCGATCTCCGCGCCCAGCGCGAGCCGCGGGAGGGCCTTGCGCTCCTCCTCCGGCAGAACAACGCGGCCCGCACAGACGGGACAGCCCGTTCCCCGCGCGAGGATTCTGACTTTGGAACGGTAGGAATGGCCTTGGGGGCATCGCCACCATACCTTTTGATGGCTTCCGTAGGTCACATCATCCGGCGTGAGTGGTAAATTTCGCTCAATATCCCACTGGGCAAGCAAAGCAGTCTTTCCCTGTTCCGCGCAAAACGCTCGAAATGTTCGTCGGATCGTCAGCCACCCCCTCACGAAAAAAGCTCCGTTCCAGCAAAGCCGGACGGAGCAGGGACAAACGAATACATCAGTAAGGGTGCAACCGGCTGTCATAGCGTATTCTCCATTCGGAGAGGCGTTAGACCCATCTGGCTTTGCGTCGCCGCCTTTCGGCGGTTTTGCCAAAATATGAGATTTTGAGAACGGAATCTATATTCCGTATATGCAAAGGAAGCGAAACGATCTCATCGCTTCCTTTACTCGTAGCAAAATATAGCACAATCTTCCGGCAAAGGCAAGGGACATTATGATTCCAAATATAAATTATGGAGTTTACAGGGGGAAAACGCACTGTAAGCTTGTGCCTCTGCACCCATTTGAGCGTTCTCTGGCGCAGACAGCTCGATCTCTGCATGCGCTTTAGTCGTGAATATAGTGGTAACTGTATTCGCTTTAGCATTTTTGCGCAACAGAATATAGATTCTGCTGCGCCTATGACACGGGCCTCAACCGCTCGAGCTGCCGCCGGTGCTCTGCCACGCTTATGACAAGGTAAATGCGCATCGTTTCGATGCTCGAATGCCCGAGAACATCCGCCAGCTTGACGATGTCCTTGTATGCGCGATAAAACACCATCGCGAACAGGTGGCGCAGATTGTGCGGGAAAACTTTCCCTGCGTCGACGCCTGCGCGGGCGCACAGCTTCTTCATCTTCGACCAAATTTGATAACGGGGACAGAGCTTTGTCGCTTTTGGCGCGAAAAAATGCGCCGGAGGCGGTTTTTTGTCGCGCGGCATACTTGAGCAGCTTGCGGCAGAGTTTTGACGGCAGTAGGATCGTGCGGATTTTGCCTTTGAGCGCAATTTCTGTTTTGCCGTTCTTCGCGGCCTCAACCGTGATGTACTGCACCTCGCTGACGCGGATGCCGGTGGAGCAGATGGTTTCCATCAGGAGCGCGAGACCGCGGTCGCCCGCGGCCCCTCCGCCGCAGCGACCAACCTCTCGTATTCCCCTCGCGTTAACTCCTGTTTGCTATCGCGGAACAGGCGGCGCTGAATTTTTAAGAACCGTGCTCGGCAGTCTGTCCAGCCGCAGAAGCGGAAGAATCCGTTCAGCGCGGCCAGATAAGTGTTGATCGTTGTCGGCACGTAGTTTCTCGCGCGCAGGTCGTCCTTCCAGAGCCGAATCATCTCTGGCGTAACCGCCGCGCCGCTCAAAAAGGCTGCAAAGCTTAGTAAAGCACGGCGATATTTTTCGATCGTCGCTGCGGCACGTTCTTCGTTTTCGAGTGCTTTCAAATACTCAGCAATTCTCTCGTCGGTCATATAGTATTCCATAATAAAAATACCCCTATCTCTCGTGATAGGGGTATTGTAACGTATTGATGTGCTGAAAAGCGAGAAATGTATTTTTAATAGAAAAGTCACAGGGGTGGTGCCTTTGTCATTTTAGTTTGGAGCTATTTTGTATGTACTCCACCAGCGCTTTCTTTGGAATTCTCCACACACGGCCGTTTCGATAGCCTCTAAGCTCACCTGTGTTTAGGAGCGCATACATCGCGTTGTAGCCGACTTTCAGGGCCTCGCAGGCCTCTTCAACGGTCAGAATATCATCGTAGGACTCAAACATTTTCAGTTCTCCTTCGTCACGCTGCATTGCATCCGGAGCGGACACAATGCCGGATCATTTCCACAGCGGTCACATAAGCACTCAGGAGGCTTTTTGCCGCTTCTCTGCCGCTGCGGGTTTTGCTTACGACCATACAGGTCCAGTTTCTCGATCTGCTGATAAACTGCCGGTTCTGTCCGGCCCAGCTCCAGCGCAATCTCGGTGATACCAACGCCGCTGTCAAATAAAATTCTCAGTTGATTCTTCTCGTCATCTGTCCAGTAGTCTCCGGCACGACCTGCACGCAAAGTCTGGTTGCGCATCAAGCGCACGGATTCTTGGAACGCTTCTTCACTTCTCATAGGTCTGCTTTCTCCTTTTGAATTTTCCTTACCTTATGTTACGTTCCTAAATCGCAAATCGCTTTATTTTTAGTTGTATATCATCCTTATGAAGCACCGTGGAGTTGTCCGCGGTGCTATTTAAATTTACCGTCTAAGTGCAGACGATATGCTTGCCTTAGGTTACGATATCTGCCATCTTTTCCCTGGGCACCAAGTCGTATATGCCCTGCACATGGACTCTGCACACTGTCATCTGCATTTTGTCGTGAACTCGGTCTCCTTTGAAGACGGCAAAAAGCACTTCAGCGGATTCCATGATCTTTTCCCGGTCCGCGATTTTCTGCAAGAATGCTTTCCGCGTTCGAACGTGCACATTTACCAGTCTTTCCCTGACTCCGATGTTAACCGCTTCGGATGCTCCGACGATGACGAATTGCTGCGGATCGATTAAAACTGCGAAAGAGTTGTAAGACTTTTCCTTGCCGCAGGAACCTTTTTCAACATTTTCTGCAGCACAAGACCGAATATTCCTATTACACTCTGAATTATGCCGGTTCGGCTGTATTGACAGTCCGCAGCAGGAATGCTACCATGAAATTGAAATCGGGCAAGGAAAGAGGAAAGCGAATGACATTGAATCAATTAAAAGTGGGGAATTCTGCTGTGATCACCACTGTTGGCGGAGATGGAGCCTTGCGCTGCCGCCTGCTGGATATGGGCTTGATCCCGCACACCCGCGTGACATTACAGAAGGTCGCGCCGATGGGTGATCCTATCGAGATCCGCGTGCGCGGCTACGAGCTAACGCTGCGCGTAGAGGAGGCTCAAAAAATCGAAGTGGAGGACGAGCCGAAATGATCTTTGCACTCGTTGGAAATCAGAACTGCGGGAAAACGACTCTTTTCAACGCCCTCACCGGATCCAATCAGCATGTCGGCAACTTTCCCGGTGTCACGGTAGACCAGAAGATGGGAGAGATCATAGACGAAAAAGGCTGCTCCGTGGTGGATCTACCCGGCATCTACTCCTTGCGGCCCTATACACAGGAGGAGATCGTCTCCCGTGACTTTATCCTCAACCAAAAGCCGGACGGCATCATCAACATTGTGGATGCCACCAACATTGAGCGGAATCTGTACCTGACACTTCAGCTGCTTGAGTTGCGGATACCTATGGTGCTGGCGCTGAACATGATGGATGAAGTGCGTTCCAACGGCGGTTCCATCGACGTGCAGAAGATGAGCGCCTCGCTCGGCATCCCTGTCGTACCGATCGCGGCCGCAAAGGGTGAGGGCGTGAGCGAGCTGGTGAATCAGGCGATTGCTGTGGCTCGAAGCAGAACTCTGCCAAAGGTGACAGATTTCTGCGCGGATGACTCCGCCGTTCATCGCTGCATCCACGCCGTTACGCATCTGATTGCCGATCACGCCGACCGCATCGGTGTGCCGGCTCGCTTCTGCGCAGCAAAGCTGATCGAAGGCGGCGATGACCTTGCCGACCGTCTGGCACTTGATCAAAACGAGCGCGAGTTGCTTGAGCATTGCATCGTGCAGATGGAGAGTGAGGCAGGACTTGATCGCAACGCGGCGCTTGCTGATATGCGCTACACCTTCATTGAAGGCGTGGTGGCATCATCTGTGGTGAAATGCCATGAAAGTCGGGAGCACGCCCGTTCCATGAAGATCGACAGAATTCTCACCGATCGCTACACAGCCATTCCGACGTTTCTGCTTGTCATGCTGCTGATTTTCTATCTCACCTTCAATGTTATTGGTCAGCGTCTGTCCGACTGGCTGCAAGGCGGGATCGATGGCCTTACCTTTCTTGTAGACCAAGCTTTGACTGCCTATAAGATCAATCCTGTGGTACACAGCTTGATTATTGACGGCATTTTTTCCGGTGTTGGCAGTGTGCTGGTGTTCCTGCCTATCATTGTGACGCTTTTTTTCTTCCTCTCTATCTTGGAAGATACCGGCTACATGGCCCGCGTCGCCTTTGTAATGGACAAGCCTCTGCGAAAGATCGGTTTGTCCGGCCGCAGCATCGTCCCTATGCTCATCGGCTTCGGCTGTTCTGTGCCGGCAATTATGGCAACGCGCACGGTGTCGAGTGACCGTGACCGCAAGATGACGATCCTGCTCACGCCTTATATGAGCTGCTCGGCAAAAATATCAATTTATGCATTTTTTACCGCAGCGTTCTTTCCAACGCACCGCGCGCTCATAATGATCCTACTGTATCTGCTGGGCATTCTGATTGGAATTGCTGCGGCCCTCATCATGAACCAAACCGTGTTCCGCGGAAAGCCCGTGCCCTTCGTTATGGAGTTGCCCAATTATCGGCTTCCGAGCCTCAAGAGCGTTGCGCTGCTGCTTTGGGAAAAGGCCGAGGACTTTTTGCAGCGGGCGTTTACTGTGATTTTTCTTGCTACCATTGTGATTTGGTTCCTCCAGAGTTTTGATACCAGGCTGAATGTAGTTGCCGACAGTGCCGATAGCCTTTTGGCTCTCATTGGTCGATGGATTGCGCCGGTGTTCGCACCGTTGGGCTTTGCGGATTGGCGCTGCGCAACCTCCCTTATTTCCGGTTTTATCGCAAAGGAATCTGTGGTCAGTACGCTGCAGATCCTGTTAGGCGGGGCTGCACTTTCTACGATGTTTACCGGTCGTTCCGTTATCAGCTTTCTGGTGTTCACGCTGCTGTATACTCCCTGCATCGCGGCGGTAGCCACGATTCGACGAGAATTCGGCCCAACGCTGAAGACAGTTGGGGTCGTGATGATGCAGTGCTGCGTGGCATGGATCGTGGCTCTTGCTGTCTATACCTTGGTGGGGATCCTGTGATGCATCTGTTAGATTGGGCCCTTCTTGTCCTCATCGCAGCTGCAGCTATCACAGCTATCCTGCCGCTTCCTGTCTGCGGTGGGGGTAACCCCACGCAGAAGAGTTTGAATATAATCACTTGTTGATAATCCCGCAGCGCGGGAATCCTGTTCTAATTTCTGCCGTTCGGCGGCAGAGAGGCGAACTGTGATACTGGTGCTGTTTTTTGATTTATTCATCGGGTTGTTCCTTTCTTTGCCTTGGCAAGAGGCGCAGATGTCTTACGCCACTTTACCGAGATGTTGCTAAGATGATAAAAAATTACGAGAAGACAGGAAAAAGCCTGATGGAGTTTGTTGCATTGCAACCCCATCAGGTCTTCCAAGTAATGTTCACATTTTTTCCTTCGATCTCGATGCGTTCGATGAATTCTGCGGCGACAAGCTTCTTTTCATCAAAGGATGCCCGTAGAAAATCGAACTGCAGCAGCTGCGGCGCAGGATGAGACACCTCGTGCAGCAGGTGTTCGCGTTCGGCGTGCAGCTTTTCGATCTGTTTGGATATGTACGATGCCGAGATTTCGCTGCTTTCTGCAAGTGCTGTGACCAGACGGTCAATTTTCTGTTCGACGGCCAGAATGGCTTCCGCCTGCGCGTTATCTTCAATAGCCGGAAGCTCGGCGGGACAGTCGTCGATCATGTTCTGCAGTTCATGCGCGTTATAGTCCTCCAGCTCGCGCAGGTCGACGTCGATCGCCGCATCGCAGTTTCCGAAGTTGCTGCGGCCGGAGCAGATGAGCTTGCAGCGCTGCTCAATTTTTACGCAGCTCACTTTGAGCGCGTAGCCGCACTTGGCGCACTTGAGAAGGCCTGTCAGCCAGGAGTACTTTCCCGCATTGGCGCGGGGAAGCTGTGCCTTGTTTGAGAGCTTGTCCTGCACACGCAGCCAGAGCGGCGGGGTCGGTAGTCGTAAATATGTTCGTGATGATCATATCTAAGTATTGCAGAAGCCAGTCAAGAAACATGACGGCACAAAAACTGACTAAGATCACAGCAGGTAAAGAAAGTATCCGGTACAGGATCAACGCGCTGTACTGCCCGATCAACACACCGGTACAGCAAGCACATACAGGAAATTGGTGCCCGTTGATAAAAAAACTCCGGTCTGGACGCTGGTGGCATCCTGCAAATTTTCCAAAGCTCATGCAGGAATAATAGAACTTACTGCTCACGTTCAGTCACCAAGCCAAGAATTTAACAGTGGGACTCCGAACAGGCCGAGCGCTATCACGATCACGGTAGCGAATGCAATAGAGGATAAGCAGTCCTTCTTCTGCTCAGGCGTCAGGAAGTTGATTAAAGGTTCTCCCAGTTCTTTTGATATCTCACTATGAACAGAGGCAAGCCCAAGTGCGGGAAACGCTGCTGTAATATACGCAAAAATTTCAAAATTAAATAGGTACTTTGCAACAATCAATACGAGTGCAGCGGCAACCGCACTTCCATAGATTCCATCAGTTGCAATTTCCCACTTTTTTAACGCATCGGCAAGGGCGATATGAGCTTTTCCGCATTTTTTGCACACCCACCACAATTCACTTTTTGATTCCACTTTAGAGCCTTTGCCGCACAAGCCGCACAACAGTCCAAACGGCCCAAGCAGGAGCATACCATAGCAACCACTTCCCCAACCATAGCTTTTGTTCGTAACGGTAGTTTCGTTCTTTTGCAGAGGGTGGCAATCAAGCTCTCCGCAAAAGGGGCAAACCGTATCGTTATGAGTCTTCGCGGCAGATTCATCCAAGAGTCCCGCCCCAAATACAAGCGCATCTTTTCCTAAATCGTCGTCTGACTTCTGCTCGGGATCTTCGGCCTTGGAAGATAACTCTTGTCCACACTGATGACAGAATTTTGCATCCGCCGTGTTACTCGCACCGCAATTTTTGCAAATGGGATGTGTCGGATCAACAGGGGAATCTTCTGAATGCTGTACATCGTCCGAGCTCAGTTCTTAACCGCATTGAAAACAGAACTTGGATTCGTTGGAGTTGTCAGCTCCGCAATGCTTACATTTCATGGTTTTCTCTCTCCTCAAAAAATGAAGTATTCTTGATCTCTTTAATCATCTTTTTTATAAGAATAGCTCGTATTTGTGATACTGTCAACAAAGAATATGTCAAAGATGATTATAAGAGGGCGACACGGTGCGGCTATACACGTTAGACGGCAAATGCAATATCTCCGGCGAGCGGATTAAGTCTGCACGCGCCAAAGCAAAATTGACACAGGATCAGCTTGCGGCGAGGCTGCAAGTAGCGGGCCTGCAAATGGGCCAAATGGCAATCAGCAGAATTGAAAGCGGTAAACGCCTTGTCCCTGACTTTGAGCTTCCTATCATTGCGGAAGCATTAAATGTATCAACAGACTGGTTGCTCGGCATAGAAAAAGGATGACCACTTCCGTTTGAAGTGATCATCCTTTTTTATATAAAGCTAAGTGAAATCTTACGAAGCAATAGCCTTGCTGTTTCTGATTAAAAACTCAAATCCGGTTCATAATCATTCAAGTCTGTCTTTTCCCTGTTTATCTATTTTCACTGCTTTTTCAAATAATTATTATGATATACTGTGAGGCAGTCTGCTTTATCCATCATTTCTCCTGCGAAGTCGTGCTCGTTCTCGTGATTAGCGTTTCATTTTTACGTAACAGCGTTTACATTTTATTCACAAGTATTGCAACGGCCACTGCTCTGTGTTACCATGCAAAAGCAAGAAGGAAACTTCTCAAATTTGAAAAAGGGAGAAAAGAACATGAATCAGCTCAATCAAAAACTGTCCGTTGGGACAAAGTTGGGTTATGGTATTGGACAATTGGGTTCCGGTCTTGCCTATAACCTGTATTATTACTACTTTATCTACTTCATGACCACGTTCGCAGGCGTGGCACCGGGCGTCGCCGGTACTATTTCGATGTTCGCCGTTATGTGGGACGCTGTGACCGACCCTATCATTGGTTACTTCAGCGATAAGCTGAAGTTGAAGACGGGCACCCGTCGCCCCATGATGATGCGCGCTGCGCTTCCTCTCGGCATCACAGTCTATCTGCTCTTTTCCGCTTTCGACTTCACTTCTGACGGTGTGAAGATCTTCTACTATGTTGTTCTCAACATCTTCTTCTGGATGTTTTTCACAATGTGCGATATCAACCACATCGTTATCGGTCAGGAGCTGACGGAGGACTACGACGAAAAAAGCTCTATCCGCGGCTTCTCCTCCGGTTTCCTGTATGCCGGTGAGTTGATCGTTTCGAGCTGCACCATGCTCCTCGTCCGCCGCTGCTCCACCGAGCAGGTTGGCTATGGCATCGTCGCTGCCGTCACCGCTGCGTTCTGCTTCATCTCCTACTTCCTCGCCGGTGCGTGCACCAAGGGCAAGGAGATCACTGTGTCCAGGGAAGAGGCCACCGCAAACTCCTTTAAGTTCAAGGATTTCCTCGATTGCTTCACAAACAAGACGTTCGTCATCCTTGTTTTCATCGCACTGTTTGCCAACTGCATCGTCGGCATCCAGGCTTCCGGCAACATCTACGTGCAGACCTACTTCTACGGTCTTGACGAAATGCAGATTGCTCTCATTAACGGCGTGAAATGTTTCTATATGATTGTCGTCTCCATGCTTATCGGCTCACTCGCGCGCAAGGTCGACAAGCGCAAGTTCATGATCTTCGGCTTCTTCGCTTACGGCTTCGGTATGTTCTGCATCCGCATTCTGCCCGCGTCCATCCCTCTGTACTGCTTCGCTCTCTGCTTCTCCGCACTGGGCAACGCCACGTTCTGGACGCTGATCTATTCCGTTCTGGCCGATGTAATCACAATCGACTCTCTCGAGACCGGTAACAGCCGAGCTGGCGCGATGACCTCGCTGCTCAGCTGCGTCAACAAGTTCGGCTGCTCCATCGGCATGTGGCTCGTCGGTATGGGCCTGCAGCTCACTGGTTTTGATGAGACCGTTCTCGTCCAGACCGATGCGGCTGTGTCAGGCATCCGCAGCACCTACGGTATCGGTGGCCTTATCTTCGGTCTCATTATCGCGTTCCTCGCCATCCGTTACCCCTACTCTCGCAAAGTTTACAACGCCAAGCTCGCTGAACTTGAGTGTAAGTCCAAATAAGGCCTCACAAAAAAGGAAAAGACCCACCGGAGCATATCCGGCAAGGGCCTTTTCCCTGTCTATAAACTTTTTACCTTTTTAAGAAATGCTCGGCTGCTGCAGCACCATACTGTGGAAGCCTCCGCCGGAGAGAAATATCTCACGGGCATTCACGCCGATAATCTCTCTGTTTGGATAGAACTGCGAGAAGAGCTTGAGCGCTTCCGCATCGTTCGGATCGCCGAACTTCGGGCAGATGAGCGCGCCATTTGGCATGTAAAAGTTGAGGTACGACGCGACGAGCATATCTCCCTCCTGACGGGGTAGCGTATGACGGCTGCGGTCAATCCCACTCGCCTCTTCCGCCGTAATGACAAGCGGGTGCGGCAGCGGCATCTTGTGGATGACGAGCTTTCGCCCCACAGCATCGGTCTCGTTTTCCAGAATTCCGAGTGCCTCGCGCACGATCTCGTACTGCGGATGCCCCGGATCGTCCGTCCAAGAGAGCAGCGCCTCGCCGGGACGGATGAAGCAGAACAGGTCGTCGATATGTCCGCGGCCCTCGTCCATGTAGAGCCCGCGGTGCAGCCAGATGGTCTTCTCCACGCCGAGATAACATTTGAGCGTCGATTCCATTTGCTCACGCGTCAGGTGCGGGTTGCGCCCTTCGCTGAGCAGGCACTCCTCCGTCACAACGACGGTGCTCTCACCGTCAAAGCGGAACGCACAGCCCTCCAGCACAAATTCCTGCACCTGATAGTAGTCAAGCCATTCAAGCTCGCAGATTTTTTGCGCAATGAGCTCATCGGCATCCCAAGGAAAATAGAGTCCCTCCTGCGTCCCACCGTAGCCGTTGAACGTCCAGTTGATTCCGCGGATTTGCGTATCACTGATGACGAACGTCGGCCCCGAGTCTCGCAGGAACGCCTCGTTGCTGCTCAGCTCGATCACACGCACAGCGGGGTCGAGACGCTCGCGCGCATTTTCGTACTGGTCGGCGTTGACGCAGACGGTGACGGGTTCGTAGCGGCTGATGATCTGCGCCAGTTCGCAAACCGTCTTCTGCGCAGGCTTTGCGCCCATGCGCCAGTTATCCTGCCGCTGGGGCCAGATCATCCAGCAGCCCTTGTGCCAGTAGCTCTCCGCCACAGGGCGGAACCCGTCGTAAGCGGGGAGAGTATGTAAAAGTGCCATCGCTTCATATCCTTTCCGATTTATTCTGCGGCGCCGTCTGCCTGTCTCTGGCAGTCGTGCGCCAAGAGGTCGATCGCAGCGATAATTGCGCCTGAGAGAAGTTGCCCGTTCTCTCCGCTCGACACCGGTATGCTCAGATCACAGAGCTTTTGCAGCGAGCCGTGATTCTGTCCCGTGATGGCGACAAGATACGCGCTCTGCTCGGCGCGCAGGCGGCGAATCTGCTCCAGCAGCGCCTGATTCTGTCCGGTCGCGGCCAGGACCAACAGCATATCGTCCCGCGTGATATTGCACTCGGCAGTCTTCATCTCGTAACCGGAGGCAAGCACAAAGCATGGTTTGCCCTGCATGCAGAAAAGCCGCCTTGCGTAATACGCCGCCTCACGGCAATCCTCATCCGCCAGCAATAGCACGCTACGTGAAGATTGCAAGTGCTCATAAAAGCGGCTGGCTTTCTCCTCGGAGAAAGCGTGAAGCGTTGCGCTCACGCTTTCGATATAGTCCTGTACCCAAGCCTCAAGCGAAGCGGACTTCGGCTCGCTTTGCTCAAGAGAGGTGTAGTAGGTCAGGCGCAGAAGGTTGATAAAGTCCGCATAGCCGGAAAAACCAAGCTTCTGCACAAAGCGGAACATCGTTGCCGTGGAGACAAAGCATTCGTGTGAAAGCATACGGATGCTCTCATCCTTCACCGTCTCAATGTTGCGCGTGACATAGTCGTAAATGTTGCGGTCTGTCTGGTTGAGCGTAGGAAGATAGGGCGCAGTGGCTGCAAAAAAATCGTCCTTCATGCGCAAATACTCCTTCCTTCGCCGGTCCGGCCGGTTTTTCGATTGTTTTTTATTATACCCTGACGCATTTCTATTGTAAATGACATTTTTCGATCCAATCAGACTATAAGGAGGAATCTTCCATGGATGTGATCCACCCCACAGAGCTTGACCGCGCGCATTTTGCGGCGCTGGAAAAGGACCTTGACGCCATTCTGCATGATCCCGTCATGCCCGTTCCCGCCTGCGGCGTGATGGCGTTCCGCGACGGGAAACTGCTCTATCAGGGCTGCAAGGGCCGCCGCCGCATCGACGCGGAGCATCCCGAAAGTGACCTGCCGTTTGAGATGAACACGCGCTTTCGCACGGCGTCGATCTCCAAGGTCTTTGTTGCGCTCGGCGTGATGCGCCTTGTCGAACATGGCACGCTGGACCTTGACCGCGACGTGAGCGACTACCTCGGCTTCCCACTGCGCAACCCCAGCTATCCCGACACTGCCATCACGCTGCGCATGCTGCTTTCGCACACCTCGTCGATCCGTGACGGCAGCGCGTACTCCATCCCGCCCGAGGATAACATTGAGCAGTTTTTCCTGCCTAGCGGCAAGTATTTCCTCGGCGGCGAGCACTTTGCCAACAGCGAGGACGGCATGAACCGCGCCCCCGGCGTGTTCTTTGCCTACACAAACCTCAACTACGGCGTGATCGGCACGATCTTCGAGCGCCTGAGCGGCGAGCGCTTCGACGTTTTTATGAAAAAGCATGTGCTTGAGCCCATGGGTCTTGGCGCGAGTTTCAACGTCGGCGATTTTACTGCCGATCAGCTGCACGACCTCTCCCCCATCTACCAGTCCAAAAACGGCAACCGCTGGGACGCTTCCCAGCCCTGGCAGGCGCAGATCGACGACTACCATGACGAGGTTCAGCCCCGCGATCAGGTGCTCATCACGAACCCCGACCTTGGCGGCACGAACGTGATGGCCGACCTGCACGACTACCACATCGGCTATAACGGCACGCTGTTTTCCCCGCAGGGCGGTCTCCGCATCAACATGGAGGAGCTCAAGGTGCTCGCAGAGCTGTTCCTGACGGACGGCTGCATCGGCGGCAAGCGCTTTTTGAGCAAGGAATCCATCGACGCGATGTTCACACCCTATTGGACATATTCCGAAAGCACCAATAACGGCGACACCTACGACGGCCTGATGACCTGTTATGGTCTCGGCATTCAGGTGTTCACCTCTGGCAAGCGCGACCGTTTCCTCCGTCACCGTAACGTTGTGATGTCCGGCCACTTTGGCGAGGCCTACGGCCTGCTCGCAGGGCTGTTTGTCAATCGCGAGCGTCAGGACGGTATCTTCTACATGATCAACGGCCAGGGCGCGCCCGATGTTGACCACCACGGCGACTACTCCGGCATGTATCAGTGGGAGGAACGTCTTTGCACAGCTCTGCTCGATAATCTTTTCCCCGAGGAAGAGTGAAATTTTTCCGCGCTGCCGCGTCCACCCACGGCGCGGCGGCGTAAGACCCGCGTACATCCCAGTTTTTTGAACAATCAGTTCATATGAGAATTTTGAATTACTATATTATTTAAGGACGTGTTATTTTGTTACTCTCAGGCAAAGGTCTGAAACATGACTTTGTCCGTTTTGTCTCCGCCACCGTGGCGTCTCTGATGCTCTTTTCCCTCTACTCCATGGTCGACGGGCTGATGGTCTCGATCGGCGTGAACGAATACGCCATGAGCGCTGTCAATCTTTCTCTTCCCTTCACCAACGCTCTCTTTTCCATCGCAGTATTGTTTGGCGTCGGCTCGTCAACACTCATCGCCATTTACATTGCGCAGGATAAGCGTCACGAGGCCGACACACTGTTTTCACAGAATTTTACCACATTGCTCGTCATCGGCGTTCTGGCCACCACGCTTGTTTTCGTATTTTTGGAGCCGTTCGCAATTCTGCTTGGTGCGGACGAGATCACGCTTGACTATGTCAAGGAATATCTTATCGGTATCGCACCGTTCAGCGTATGCTTTCTTGTCTCCTATAACCTTGAGGTGCTCGTCAAGACCGACGGCTACCCGCGCTACGCGCTCTTCACCGTCATCACCGGCTGCCTGACGAACTGCGTGCTGGACTATGTCGCAATCTTCTGGCTCAATATGGGCGTCTTCGGCGCGGCGGCGGCAACCGGTATCTCCCAGCTCGTCACGTGCGTGCTCTACCTCATCCACTTTTTCAGCAAAAAGTGTACCTTCCACCTGCGCAAGTTCCACTTTGACCCGCACCTCTACGCCCGTATCCTGTCCATTGGCCTTGCTGATGGTGTGACGGAGCTGTGCACGGGCCTGATGATTTTTCTCTTCAACCACACGGTGCTGCGCTGCATCGGCACAGACGGCGTCGTGACCTACACGGTCATCGCCTATGTCAACACCGTCGTCATCAACCTGATGGTCGGTATTTCGCAGGGCTCACAACCACTCGTCAGCTTTCACTACGGCAAGGGCGAACATGATCAATGTCAAAAGCTTCTGCGCTACGGCCTGACCACCGTGTGCATCATCGCACCGCTGCTGTTCCTCTGCGTCTACTTCTTTGCCCCACAGATCGTGAGCGCGTATCTCTCACATGCAAGCGACGAGCTCGTCGCCTACTCCGTGCGCGCGTTCCGCCACTACGGCATCTCGTATCTGCTCGTCGGCTTCAATGTCGTCATCGGCGGCTTTTTGACGGCGCTTGAGCGTCCCATCCCCGCCATCTCAATCTCCGTCGGCCGCGGTCTTGTGCTGCAAAGCGCGGTGCTGCTGACGCTCGCCGCCGTCTTCGGCGGGGAGGCGCTGTGGTACACGCCCATCATCTCCGAGGCGCTCTGCCTCGCGATGTCGGTAATCTTTCTTCGTCTCTATCAGGGGGAGACCAGAGTATGATTTTATACTTTGGCTGATGAGATGCGGATACTCTCACGTGATATCTGGTAGCGGATATTTCCCCTTGCATTATTAAGGATTGCTGAAGTAAGGTCTTCCTCAGTTGTACAGAATTACAGAATTTTAAATCAATCATTTAGAACAACGATGCAAAGGTGCAAGGATTTCTCCCTGCACCTTTGTCATTTTAGTTTGGAACTGCTTTGAATGTACTCTACCAGCGCGGCCTTTGGGATTCTCCATACGCGCCCGTTTCGATAGCCCTTAATTTTATCGGTGTGCAGGAGCGTGTACATCGAATTGTATCCAATTTTCAAGGCTTCGCAGGCCTCTTCAACAGTCAGAATATCATCGTAGGACTCAAACATTTTCAGTTCTCCTTTTTTGCTGTGCACTGTTTCCGAAGCGGGCATAATGCCGGATCATTTCCACAGCGATCACATAAGCACTCAGGAGGCTTCTTGCCGTTTCTTTGTCGCTGCGGGTTTTGCTTACGCCCGTACAGGTCCATTTTTTCAATTTGCTGATAAACTGCCGGTTCTGTTCGCCCCAGTTCCAGTGCGATCTCGGTAATACCGACACCGCTGTCAAATAAAATTCTCAGTCGATTCTTCTCGTCATCTGTCCAGTAGTCTCCGGCACGACCTGCACGCAAAGTCTG
>OHJO01000463.1_pt1 | contig 22927 bp, 9 predicted proteins | sample 1568561 | NCBI WGS metagenome assembly OHJO01 (sample SAMEA3879556, study PRJEB24766) | human gut metagenome | biome: human-associated habitat; feature: feces | place: USA | collected 1985/1987
TCATAGACCACTTCATTGATTCGCAGTATGGAGGCGTATATTGGCTGATAAAAGCGGACGGTACCCCATTGGATACGAACAAGCAGACTTACGGCTGCTCTTATGCTATCTACGGTTTGTCCGAACATTTTAGAGCAACGGGCAACAATGAAAGCCTGCAAAAAGCCATAGAACTTTACCGGACCATGGAGAGCAGAATCAAAGACCCCGTAAACGATGGTTATATAGAATCTTTCACCCGCGAATGGGGAGTTCCCCAAAAGCTGGGATATGATGGAGATGGCGTTGCCACCAAAACAATGAATACCCATATCCACGTATTGGAGGCATACACAGCTTTATATAAAGTATGGAAGGATAATGGCCTACGCGAACGTCTTACAAAAGTAATAGATTTGATAATAACCAAGCTCTACAATCCACAAACACATCACCTGATATTGTACTGTGATTCGAATTGGAACAATCTGGATGACATCGACTCTTACGGGCATGACATCGAAACTTCCTGGTTGCTGACGGAAGCTGCAGAGGCTCTGGGTGACCCGGAGGTTATCGGGAGGTGCAGGAAGGTAGCATTGGAACTTGCAGACGCCTCCTTGAAAGAGGGCATCAACCCGATGGGCGCCATGATGTACGAACGGCATAAGGACAAAATCAGGAAGGATGCTTCCTGGTGGTGCCAGGCGGAAACTGTGGTCGGTTGTATCAATGCCTGGCAACTGACTGGTGAACAATCTTATTTGGACAGTGCCGTCCGCACTTGGAACTTCATCAAATCACGGATGATAGACAAGGAGTATGGTGAATGGTTCAGAACGGTGCTGGAAGATGGAACTCCCCGCTACAAGGAGCCTAAAGCAAGTATGTGGAATTGTCCCTATCATAATAGCCGTATGGGGTTTGAGATTGATACCAGACTGAAATGACAACCTTTTATAGATTTGATATTATGAAGAATTTACGAATTTTCCAGTTTGGAATAGTTGTATTGCTGTGTGGTATATTATCTCTGCCGCTTTCTGCCCAGACGGAAGTGATGGCATGGAGCAATATCACGGGTGTCCGTGTAGACGGTGAATTGATAGACTTTGAGTCATCCCTGCGTGTCGGAACCTTGAAAGGAGATATGGAGATTACTGGAAAGGAGAAGCAGGTCCGTCCCGTTTTCCATCGTGAGGGGGATATGCAGGAAGTGACGACTACTCTACGAGGTGTAAAGTTCCATCAGAAAGTGACTGATAAGGGAAAAGGCTTGGTGGAGATTTCTATTGATGCGCTGTCGGACACTACTTTGAACCAGACAGCCTATTACTGTATTGCTTTAAGTCCGGAAAACTACGTTGATGCCAAAGTAAGGACAAGTGGCAGGAAGCTGACCGTTACTTCGGCCAATAGGAAGTTGGAATTCAAGTTCAATAAGTCTGTAAAGGCCACGGTTGAAAAAGAGTCTACCGGTACTGTTGTGTATATCTCGCTGATGTCGATTCTGAAAAAGGCTGGGAGAACAGCATTGTCTATGGAACTGCATGCTTCCGGAGTGATAGATCACAGTGACGCGGAAATTACATTGGATATGCAGAATCCGGGAAGTTTGTTTGCAGGCTTTGGAGGGAATTTCCGCCTGCAGAATCCTGCTGCCGACCCTAAAGTGATAGATTACTGTCTGGAAAATTTGCGCGTAGCTTATGGCCGTGTGGAATTTCCGTGGAGATTGTGGCAACCCGAAGAAGAATCCGATCCTATTGCCGTGGCACAGAATGGGGGACTGAACAAGCGGGTGGAGGAAAGTCTCCTCATGGCAAAGCGCTTGAAGGCGATGGGAATGCCGGTAATACTAAGCTGTTGGTTTCCGCCTGCATGGGCCATTGACGGAGGTCCTGCAAGTTATGCCCGTCAAGGTGGTGTCATTGCTTATCGTCTGGATAGCCGGAAAAAGGAGAAGATTTATAAATCCATGGCAGATTATCTGTTGTATGCTAAACAGCATTATGGTATTGAGTTCTCCATGTTCTCGTTCAACGAATCGGATTTGGGTATTGATGTCCTTCACACGCCGCAGGAGCATGCAGATTTCATTCAGGAATTCGGTGCTTATCTGGCAGGGTTGAATCTTCCTACCCGTATGCTGCTTGGCGACAATTCGGATGCTACGACTTTTGATTTCATCCTTCCTGCTTTGAACAATCCTGAGACTCATAAGTATATTGGTGCAGTTTCTTTCCATTCATGGCGTGGTTGTGATGATGTTACGTTAAGGAAGTGGGCGGATGCTGCCAAAGCGATTAATGTACCACTCTTGGTTGGTGAGGGTAGTACGGATGCCGCTGCTCATGGTTATGCCGAGATATTCAATGAGTCGACGTTTGCACTTTATGAAATCAATCTGTATACGCGTATTTGTGCTATTTGCCAACCACTGTCCATCTTGCAGTGGCAGCTCACTTCAGACTATTCGTTGTTGTGGGGAGACGGCATTTATGGCTCCAAAGGTCCTTTGCGTCCTACACAACGTTTCTGGAACATTAAGCAGCTGGCCTCCACTCCGGCCGATGCCTTGGCCATTCCAGTCAGTAGCAGCAAGAAAAATGTAAACTGTGCAGCTTTCGGAAATATGGTGCGCGGAGAATATGCCGTCCATATGGTCAATAATGGGGCGGATTGTGAGGCTGTCATCTCCGGTATCCCTGCAGAAGTGAAGGAACTGAAAGTCTATGTGACCAATACAAAGGACTGCATGAAGGAAACTGCTGTGAAGGTGGAGAATGGACTGGTACGGGTACACTTGCCGGCTATCAGTTTCATTACCTTATTGTCGGATAAATAATTTTGAAATGGAATAATATTAATATATAAAGAATAGTGATATGAATATAACTACATGTCTGTTTACAGTTCTGGGAGGAATGGCCACTTTAGGGCATCCTTCAGAAACTGTACGTTTGAATCAGTTAGGGTATTATCCCCAGCAGGAAAAAGTAGCTGTGGTGAATGCCGGTGAGGTACGTGAATTTACCATAGTAGATGCAGCCACGGGCAATCGGCTACTTTCCGGCAAACCCGGATATACCGCTTCATCCGCTTGGTCGGATAAGAGCAGGACAATATTGGATTTCAGTGACATCACGGTACCGGGAAGATATCTTCTGTTGGTTAACGGCGATTCAGTGGCATTCGAAGTAAAGGAAAAGGTGCTGTCCCCTTTGGCCGATGCCGCTTTGAAGTCTTTCTATTACCAACGTACGGGTATGCCCATCGAAGCGACTTATGCGGGTCGGTGGAGCCGTCCGGCAGGCCATCCAGATGACAAGGTGCTGGTACATCCCAATGCTGCCGGGCCGGAACGTAAGGCGGGAGCGGTGATTTCTTCTCCGGGAGGATGGTATGATGCCGGAGATTATAACAAGTACATTGTGAACTCCGCTTATTCCATCGGATTGATGCAGGCGATTTATGCCCGTTTTCCTGACTATTTTATCCGTCAACGGGTGAACATCCCGGAAAGCGGAAACCACACGCCCGATTTGCTGGACGAGATGTACTATAACCTGAAATGGATGCTGACCATGCAAGACCCTGCCGACGGAGGAGTCTACCACAAGCTGACTACCCCTTCGTTCGAGGGATTTATCAAGCCTACGGAGTGTAAGCAGCCCCGTTATGTAGTTCAGAAATCAGTAACGGCGGCATTGGACTATGCTGCGGCTTTAGCGCAGGCTTCCGTGTTGTTTGCTCCTTACGAAGAGGATTATCCTGGCTTTTCGGAAGTGGCTTTGCAGGCTGCCGAACGTGCTTATGCCTGGGCAGAAGCACATCCGCAGGCACTCTATCATCAGGATCTTCTCAACAAGCAATATCAACCTGCCGTAGTTACGGGAGCTTATGGTGATCGCAGTGCTGATGACGAATTCTTCTGGGCGGCTTCCGAGCTCTATCTTGCTACGGGAAAGACCGTTTACCGGGAACAAGTGAAGAAGCATCTCCCCACCGCATATAAGACTCCTTCTTGGGGCAATACCACAGCGTTGGGCGTGTTTGCCTGGCTGCAACCGGGCAGGGAATATCAGGGTGAAGACGTGGAGTTGGCAAATGCCATGAAGGACCTGCTACTGGACTATGCTGCCGAGGCTGTGCGGGGTGCTGACCGCTCTCCTTTCCACGCTCCTTACGGCAACGATGCCAAAGATTTCTTTTGGGGATGCCTTGCCGAAGGGTGTGCTAACCAAGCCACTTCACTGGTTTGCGCCTATTTGCTTACGGGTGAGAAGTCGTACCTGACGAACGCCTACCGCAATATGGACTACATTTTAGGAAAGAATGCCACGGGATATTGTTATGTCACCGGTTTCGGGATGAAAAGTCCTCTGTATCCGCACCATCGTCTTTCTGCATCGGATGATATAGAGGCACCTCTTCCCGGTTTCCTTGTTGGCGGTCCCAATCCTGGCCAACAAGACGGTGTACCCTATCCTTCCAATCTGCCGGATGAGTCTTATGCAGATGTGGAAGGTTCGTATGCTTCCAATGAAATAGCCATTAATTGGAGTGCTGCTTTGGTGGCGTTGGTGTCTTCGTTGGATGCTTTGATGTCAAAATAATGTTTCTATTCAGCCTGCTGCCTTATAAATTCGGATGGGCTGATGTTGAACTCTTCTTTAAAATGTTTGGAGAATATCTTGGGGGAGTTATACCCCAAGGTATATGCAATTTCCGAAACTTGCATCTGGCTTTCTGTCAAGAGTTGTTGTGCACGTTTCATACGGATGGTCCTGATGAATTCGATGGGTTTCTTTCCCGTTATCTTAATCATTTTCTTGTAGAAATAGCTGCGTGATATATTCAGGCTGCTGGCAAGCTCCTCGACGGAAAACTCGGTTTCGCTGATATTGTCCTCTACAATCTGGATGGCTTTTTCCACCAGCTGCTGGTCAAGGGGAGTGATGGTGATACGGCTTGGCTCGATTTTAATGTCCTGATTGAATATTTCCTGACGTTTGACGTTCATCTCGATAATCTTGTTGATGCGCAGCTTGAGGACTTCCATATTGAAAGGCTTGGTGATATAGTCGTCTGCGCCAACGCTAAGCCCTTCCAATTGGTGTTCTTCACTTGCTTTAGCTGTCAGGAGGATAATGGGGATATGGGAGTAGCGTATGTCATTCTTGATGGTTGAACATAGTTCCAGACCATCCATCTCGGGCATCATGATGTCACTGACCACTAAATCAATATCTTCCTTTTCCAGTACATTCAGTGCATGTTTTCCGTTTGTGGCTTTTAATACATGATACTGCCTGGCAAGACTTTCAGAGAGAAATTTCAAGAAGTCGTAGTTGTCATCTACGAGTAGTATGGTGAATGGATGGGATTCTTCTTTTATTTCCGGTCCTTCGACCGGTTCTCCGTTTTTGGTTTCATTACTGTTCTGGTGTAGGGGTGGGGCAATCAGGAATACAGAACCACAAGGCTGGTTATCCCTGACACAGACAGTACCCTGATGCATCTTTACGTATTCGGAAACAATGTGCAGTCCAATGCCGCTGCCTCCGTTGTTCGACTGGTTTTTGCCCGACTGATAGAATCTTTGGAATATTTTCTCCTTGGCTTCATCCTCTATGCCGCAACCGGTGTCGGTAAAGGTCAGTTCCAGATTTGTGCCTCTTACGGCAATATCCAGTGAGATGCTTCCTTTATTGGGAGTGAACTTGAATGCATTTGACAGGATATTTGTGCATATCTTGCGTATCTTGTCATAGTCGAAATCCATGAATACAGAATGTTGTGGAGCGGTAAGGCTATAGCTGATGTTCCGTTTCTGTGCTATCGGATCGAAAGAGTGGAATATTTCACTCAGAATGATAAGGATGTTGTCATGTTTGCATTTCAGGGTTTCAGCCTTGGCATCCAGCTTTCTGAAATCCAGCAGTTGGTTAATCAGTTCCAGCAGATAGTCGGCATTTTGTTTGACCATATCCAGAATGCCTTTACGATATTCGGGATGGTCTACGAAAAACTCTTCAAGCGGATTGATGATAAGTGACAAGGGGGTCCGCAGTTCGTGACTTATGTTGGCAAAGAACTGCAGTTTCATATTGTTGATTTTCTGCTGCCTTTCATTTTCCACCTCGATGGCCTGCATGATTTGTTTCTGCTTTTGGCGTAAGCGCAGATTGCGGATAATGGACAGAAGGATGCACAAAACGATACCGCTATATATGGTATAAGCCCACCAAGTGCGCCACCAAGGAGGGAGTATCTTTATTTTCAGTTCCTTGACGTTGGGGCTCCATATGCCTTGTGAGTTGCATGCCTTGACGGATAAAGTATAGTTTCCGGCAGTCAGCATGGATAGGTTTACTTTGTTGTTTTCAGCATAAATCCAGTTGGAATGAATCTTATAGGCATATTTTATCTTATCCGTTTCCACCAGGTCGAGGGCAGAGAAGGACAGAGTGAATGAATTTTCCTTTTCAGTGAAGGAAAGATGTTGTGCACATTCAAGTGAGCTGCCGTTCAGGATGTCCGGATGGGTCATTCCGGATTTGAGCTCAATACCGGTAAGGTAAATATTGGCATCATAACTTGTGGTCAGGATGTCTTGTGGAATGATAGTCTGGTAACCTTGTGGCGTGCCTATCAGTATATTGCCGTTCTGTAGCTTGAGGATGGCGTGGACATTGGTATCGTTGCATATCAGTCCGTCGCTTACGGAGTAGTTCACGATGGCGTATGTACCGTTTGTTATTTTGATTCGTGAGATGCCGTTGCCGGTACCAATCCACATCTGGTTGTTGTTGTCTTCCGTGACGGCTCTGACGAGGTTGGCGGCAAGTCCGTTTTTCTGGTCAAGGAAGTAGATGGAGTCGTTCTTCTGGTTCCATATACTCAGTCCGTGTGGATGTCCTATCCAAAGAAGGTCTCGGCTGTCCTTATAGACAGTGAGCATATTGTTCTCCTTGAAGCGGCCGGCTTCGGCGTAGATATTATAGGCTTGGGTTTCCGTATCGATGATAATGAGTCCTCCTTTGGTCGCTACGTAAAGGGTACTGTTTTTATCATAGTACATATCTCGGACAAAGAATTCTCCCGGACGGTACAAGATGGTGTCAAACTGCCCGGTTTCCGGATTTAACCTCTGTATGTATCCTTTCATGGTACCTATCCAGATGTATCCGTGTTTGTCTACCTTTACTGTATACACATTGTTCTCGAGAAGCTGGCTGTTACTTACTGTGTATTGTTTGATTTGCCCTTTCGAGTAGCATAGCAGTCCTTTCTGGAAGGTGCCTATCCATAGGCGGTTTTTGGAGTCGATGGATAAGTCGACTACAATATTGGCGGGAGTTGCTATCTTTTCGTATGAATCGGTCACTAGTGAACGTCGGATTAGTCCCGTACCGTCTGTTCCGTAGTAAATGTATTCCTGGCTTGTGTCTTCGCAGAAGGTCAGGATATCATCATATTCCAGGGATTTGTTGCATAGTATGATTTGGGACATGGGGCTATAATAGGAAATACCGTGTTTGAAATTCCCTATGTATATGGTTCCGTCTTTGTCCCGGTAAATGGTATTCAGATTGTTGCTGGCAATGGTGTGCGGTTTCAATGGATTGTGCACCAAGTTGGTAAGCGATTTGGTCAGGGTGTTGTAAACGAACAGCCCCATATGGCTGGTAAGTATCCATACGTTGCCGTCTCCCAGGTCGAGGATGCGTTGCACGCGATTGTACTGTATGTGAGTGTTATTGTTCAGGCTGATGTCCTCCCATTGCTGTGTAAAACTGTTCTTGTGCAAAAGTAGGCTGTTTTGGAAGGTGTATACCCATAGGCTTTCGTTTTGGTCTATGTAAATGTGTGGCTCATGATTCTCCAGCAAAGGTCTATAGATGGTGGGAATGGCTATTTCCTTGACTTCGGAAGTCTGCTTGCTGATACTGTATAGGGTACCGTTGGAGTACATTATATAAATGAACTGGACACCTATATAGAGGTTTGAAATCTTTTCAACTACCAGTGGATAGGCTTTGATGGAGCTGTTGTCCATGCTTCGTATGTAAAGTTTGGAATAGTCGTAGGCCCAAAACTCATTCTTGGATGTTTTTCCCATCCTCAGAATGTTTTTACTGGGGATTTGCAGCCCATCGAGTATGGGTTTATAGTCATTGTCGAATTCACCGGTCTTATAATTATAGATACTGTAGCCGCTGGAAGTCCTTATCCATACATTGTCGTCCGGTCCTTCGAAAATTTCGCTGATGGCATCGTCCGGCAGGTCGGAGTTGTTCTGGTAATACTGCTGGAAGGAGTAGCCGTCGTATTTGTTGAGTCCTGATTCTGTCCCCACCCAGAGGAATCCCCTATTGTCTCTGTAGATGCTTCGGACACTGTTGTTGGAGAGTCCTTCTGTTGTAGAGAGCTGCTTGAACATGACAGCCGGCGGGATTTCCGCTGAGTTACCTTGAACAGTAAGGAGGAAGGCCAGGTTGCATATAAGGAATAGGAGCAGTTGTTTCATGTATTTTCTTTATTAGAAGGATTAACAATATTGTAACTGCAAACTTAAATATAATCCTTCGAACGAGCAAGGAAAGATTTGCGTATTCGTGTGGGATGATATCCTCCGTTTGGTGAAAAATAGTATGCATTTTGTTTCCAATGGCCCTATATGGGTTCTATGAAACAAAACCGGATATTAAAAGACATTTTTAAGGCATCTGTGTTTCCTTTAAGAAAAATACATTTGCAGGCGAGATCATTTAAATCCTAATAGTATGAAGAAAGAACTTTTAGCAGTGGCGATGCTGTTGTTTGCCGGTGGCAATCTGTTGGCACAGCCACATGTCAATGACGGTACTTCGTATTTGATGAACCAACCTCTGGACATGAGTACCGATTTCCGTGACTTGAGTAATACCTTGTTTTTTGCAGATCACCTGGAGTCATTCGATGCCAAGTCGGGTGAAGGGCTGGTGAATTGGAAACGCGGGCATCTGATGCCCCGCCAAGCCTTCAATACCAACGGTGCACAGCCCCGTAAAATGAGAATGCTCGATTTCCCCTTCACTGCCTATGAAAATGACCCTAACCTCAAATTCAAGATTGACTTTGTAACTCCGCGTACGGTACGTATCCGTATGCTAACGACCCCGGTGGAACCCAAACCTGCCGCTTCCATCATGTTGGCAAAGGAACCGGGCAGGGATGGAAGCTGGAAAGTTATCGAGACGAATGACAAGATTATCTATTCCAGCGACTATGGAACCATTCAGATTAACAAGAATCCTTGGAGAATCGTCTTGAAGGATAAAGCCGGACGTATCTTGAGCCAGACTGCCGCTTTGAGCGACGCGGACTCTACGCAGGTAAAATATACGCCGTTCTGTTTTGTGAAGCGGGGAAGCGACAATGCTCGCCGCATCAATCCGGTATTTACCTTGACTGCAGATGAAATGATTTTTGGTTGCGGAGAGTCTGCCACTGGGCTGAACAAGGCCGGACAGAAGGTGAACTTGTTCGTTACAGACCCACAAGGGCCTGAGACGGACCAGATGTACAAACCGATTCCTTTCTTTATGAGTAACCGGGGATATGGTATGTTTATGCATACATCCGCTCCCGTGACTTGTGATTTTGGTGCTACCTATATTGGGCTGAACAAAATGTTCATGGGTGACGAGAACCTGGATTTGTTCGTTTTCTTCGGCGAGCCGAAAGATATTCTGGACGAGTACACCGATTTGGTAGGAAAGCCGGGCATGCCCCCCTTGTGGTCTTTCGGTACGTGGATGAGCCGTATTACCTATTTCAGTGAAAAGGAAGGTTATGATGTAGCGGCCAATATCCGTAAGAACAAGTATCCGTGCGATGTTATCCATTTCGATACCGGCTGGTTTGATGTGGACTGGCAGTGTGACTATAAATTCTCCGAGAACCGTTTCCAGAATCCACAGCAGATGTTGAAGGATTTGAGGTCACAAGGTTTCCATGTATGTTTGTGGCAGTTGCCTTATTTCACTCCTAAAAACCGTTATTTCTCTGAACTGATAGAGAAAGACATGTATGTGAAAAATGGAAATGGTGAACTTCCCTACGAAGATGTGGTGCTTGATTTTTCCAATCCGGAAACAGTAAAGTGGTATCAGGACAAACTGGCGGGATTGCTGAATATCGGTGTCAGTGCCATTAAAGTAGACTTTGGCGAGGCTGCTCCACTGAATGGTATTTACGCTTCCGGCAAGAGCGGATGGTATGAGCATAACCTCTATCCGGTGCGTTATGATATGGCAGTGTCCGAGATAACCAAGAAGTTGCACAACGAGAATATAATGTGGGCACGTGCCGCATGGGCTGGTTCCCAGCGTTATCCATTGCATTGGGGCGGTGATGCTGCAACTACGAACACGGGTCTGCTGGGTACGCTTCGTGCAGGCTTGTCCTTCGGCTTGTCCGGTTTCTCCTTCTGGAGCCATGATATGGGCGGCTTTGTAAAATCCACTCCGGAGGACTTGTATTGCCGCTGGATACCGTTCGGTTTTCTTACTTCCCATACCCGCGCGCATGGGGCACCTCCGACAGAGCCGTGGTTGTACGACAGCAAGCGTGTGCAGGATGTCTTCCGCAAGAGTGCGGAGATGAAGTACCGTCTGATGCCTTATGTGTATGCTCAGGCTAAGGAATGTACAGAAAAGGGCTTACCGATGCTAAGAGCCTTGTTTGTAGAATTCCCCGATGATCCGGGAGCATGGAAAGTGGATGACGAGTATCTCTTCGGTTCGCAGATTCTGGTTGCCCCCTTGCTTGAATTCGGTATGACGGGCCGCACAGTTTACCTTCCCGAAGGAAAATGGATAGACTACCAGACAGAGAAAGTCTACGAAGGCGGATGGCACCGGATTGAAGCAGGCAGTCTGCCGATAATCATGCTGGTACGTGACGGTTCGGTACTTCCTCATCTGAAGTTGGCGCAGTCCACTGCTGAGATGGATTGGAGTAAAATGAGCCTGAAGGTATACAGTGCTGACAAGAAGCAGGCAGAAGGATTGGTTTGTCTACCTGCCGACAATCGTATTCAGGTTGTGAAAGTGGATTGTGGAAAGGCCAAACCGCAACTGTTGAACCAGGTTGAAGGCACTTCCCTGAGTTTCTGAACTTAATCTTTGAAAATCTATATTGAATTCACCCCTGTCGGTATGGAAGAGAAAGGGATATAGTTACCGAAATCTGTGCCACTATGGTGGCACAGATGTGCCTTCCCAATGGCACGGCAGTGCCTCTATAGTGGCACAAAATTGTGTCGCATATCTTTTTCCCGATGTGCTTATGACCGGGGTATTTGTTAAACCTAAGTATTTAGTATTTATGAGAAATGTGATGAAGTATTTGGGTATCATGTCAGTATCGCTGGCATGTGCCGGACCTCTCTTTGCAACAAGCGTACAGCCGTTTGCAGGTGTCACTGTCGTACAGCAGAGTGTAGTTACTGTGAAGGGCCAAGTGGTGGATGAGAAAGGCGAGCCCATCATCGGTGCCAATGTCATTGTGGAAGGTACGACAAACGGTATGATTACCGATTTGGACGGTAACTTCTCCTTGCAGTGTCCCGTAGGTTCTACGCTGAAGACCAGTTACATCGGTTATCTGGCGCGAACGGTCAAAGTAACCGGGAATATGAATGCTCTGAAAATTACTTTAAAGGAGGATACCGAAACCTTGGATGAGGTAGTTGTTGTGGGCTACGGTACGATGAAGAAATCCGACCTCACCGGTTCTGTGGCTTCCGTGAATGCGGAGGAAATGATGAAGCGGAATCCGGTGAACTTGGGACAAGGTTTGCAGGGAGCTGCGGCAGGTGTATCTGTCATCCGTTCTTCCGGTGACCCGGAAGGAGGTTTCTCCATCCGTATCCGCGGTGTGGCAACCGTGAATGGTTCTGCCGACCCACTCTATGTAGTGGACGGTGTGCAGGTAGGAACTTCCATCGATTTCTTGAATCCTAATGATGTAGAGTCCATCGAAATTCTGAAGGATGCTTCGGCTACGGCAATCTATGGTACTCGCGGTGCCAATGGCGTCATTATGATTACTACCAAGAACGGTGGTAAGGGGAAGGCAAAGGTGAACTTTTCGGCCAACTATGCCCTCCAGTTCAATTCGAATAAGATTGATGTGGCTGATGCGGGCTTGTTTGCAAGTGCTGTACGTTCCGCCGTCAAGAATGACGGTATTGCCATGACCAATCTGGCATATGGCGAGGATTACATAGGCAGACTGAACAGCATTGACTGGCAGGATGAAATGTCACGCACGGCATTACAGCAGAACTATAACCTTTCTGCTTCGGGAGGCAGCGAAAATACCCAAGCCAACTTATCTCTGGGTTATTTGAACAACCAGGGTATCGTGATTGAGTCGAATTTTAAACGCTTGACGGCACGCGCTAATATCACTCACAAAGTGAAAGACTTTCTGCATGTAGGCTTGAACTTGAACTATGCACATTCGGAAAAGATGGGAGGAGGCAACCTGAGAAACTATGCACAAGCCATTCCAACCATGGATTATGTAGAGGACGGTGTTTTCTATTCCATGCCTATTGTGTTGCCCGACGGTACTTGGGGACATTACAAGAAAGAAGGTAATGGGGATGTGAACAAGGGAGCTGACAATCTGGTTGCTGCTGCCAAGACTGCCGACAGCATCAATAAATGGGACCGTCTGCTCGCCAGTGCTTTCCTACAACTCGATTTGTACAAAGGGTTGACCTTCAAAACTATTGCCAGTTATAATTATTATACAAAAGGTTATAATGGCTATACAGCCTATAATGATAGAACCTTTGGAACTCAAGACCGTAAGGACTCGTTCTCGCTGAACCAGAGCCAGTCCACTTCACTCGGTCTGGAAGCGTTCTTGAACTATGACTGGTCCAATGAGCATCACCGCGTAAGTGCAATGGCCGGTTTCTCTACCAGCGATACGAACGGTGCCTGGCTGAATTCCAGTGCCAACGATTTCCCGGCAGACAACATCCGCAAAATTTCATTGACCAATGACCCATCGTCTAAGCAAACGGATGGTGGGCTGGATTTGAAGACAAGATTCCTTTCTTACTTCGGCCGTCTGACTTATACTTTGAACGACCGCTATATTGTGACTGCAACGGTACGCCGCGACGGTTCTTCGAACTTTGGTGCCGGCAATCGTTATGGTACATTCCCTTCCGCTTCTGTAGCTTGGCGTCTTTCCGAGGAAAAGTTCATTAAGGATTTAGAACTGTTCAGTAACTTGAAGTTGCGTGCCGGATGGGGACAGACCGGTAATGCGGGCAATGGTACCAACTTGTCCATAGCACAGTTGTCTTCGGCAAATGCAATGTACTGGTTCTTTAATGGTTCGAGTGTGATTAACGGTGCCGGTATTGCCCAGCAGAAAGAAATTGATACCAACCTGAAATGGGAAACCAATGAGCAGACAAATATCGGTATTGATTTTGCCTTTATGAACAATGAGCTTTCTTTCTCTGCCGATTACTTTATCCGTGACGCAAAGGATCTGCTTCTGTATCGCCAGATTCGTCCTTCTACCGGTTTCTCCAATGTCTATACTAACGCGGGACATATCCGTAACTCAGGTTTCGAGTTTACTGCTGCGTGGAACAAGAGCTTCAGCGATTGGAATATCGGCATAAGGCTGAATGGGTCTACCCTGAAGAACGAGGCTATTGAAGTCGGCGATCCGATATTCAGCAAGTCAGGGTCAGCACAAGATGGCGACAACTGGGACAACCACTCCATTACACAGAACGGCTATCCTGTAGGTTCCTACTATGGCTGGAAGGTAGAAGGCATTTTCAGAACCCAGGCCGAAATTGATGAAATGAATAGGCTGGCGGTTGAAAAGGGAGTTGAAAGTGGTGTATATCAGGACAAGACTACCCAGCCCGGCGACTATAAGTTTGTTGATTTGAATGGTGACGGGCAGATTACCGATGCCGACCGTACTGTTATAGGCAATGGATATCCCAAGTTCACTTACGGAATGAACCTTACCGCTTCCTGGAAAAACTTTGATTTCTCGATGAACTTGTACGGTGTAGCCGGTATGGATATCCTTTCTTATTCTTCGGCCCGCTTGACCTCAGTCTATGCACCCGACGGCGGTTATCAGAATGTACTGAAGGAATATATCAATAATGCATGGTCATCTTCGAATACCGGCGCCAAATATCCGCGTATCACCAAGACAGACTATAATAAGAACATGCGTGTGTCCGACGCCTACATCCAGAAGGGGGATTATCTGAAGATTTCAAATATTCAGATAGGATATACATTCCCGAAGAATGTGCTGAAACCGGTGAAAATGGAAAATGCACGCGTATTTGCCAGTGTCGACAATGTATGTACCATCTCTTCGTACAATAAGTTCGGCGATCCGGAAGTTGGTGACTCCAATGTATTGTATTCGGGATTTGACGGAGGACGTTATCCGTTCCCGATGTCGGTTACTTTCGGTCTGAGTGTACAGTTCTAATACTAACGGATAAAAAATATGATTATGAAAAACTTATATAAACTGTTGATCGGTGTGCTGGCCTTAAGCACCGTAACGTCTTGTGACGATTATTTGGAAGTGGATCATTACGATATTCTTCCGGCAGATTTCATGTTTAAAACGGAGGAGAATGTCCTTTCCGGATTGAACGGACTTTATGATACCTTTTATACGGACCAGCACGGTTCCGGTGATGACGAAACATGGGGATTCAAGCCTCAGGTATTTGCTGCCAACCATTCTACGATGGACTGTCAGGCTTCCGGTTGGGATGCGGAATGGCAGCGTCATGCCTGGAAACCCGATAAGGGTTCCCTGGAGACTGCATGGCGGATGAGTTATCGTGCAGTGGACCGTGCAAACCGTTTCCTGGCTGGCCTGGAGACGGCGGATGCCTCTATATTTGCGGACAGCAATTCCAAGACCGTTTATGAAGCGCAAGCACGTGCCATCCGCGGTTATAACTACCTTTACCTGACGAAACTTTTCGGAAGGGTACCGATGTTGCTTACCGGTGAAACCTATACTACTTCGGTAGGAAAGGCACGTCCGGAATCCGTGGATGAGACTTATGCGGCTATCGAGGAAGATTTGTCTTTTGGACGCGACCATCTGGACTGGTTACCCATGAATGGTGAATACGGACGTATAACCAAGGGGTTCTGCAAAGCTTATTTGGCCGAGCTGTATATGTTGAAGAAAGACTTTACGAAAGCCAAGACGGAACTAAAGGATATAGTGGACAGTGGAACCTATTCATTGGAGCCCTGCTTCGGTAACCTGCATGCCTGGGATACACATTGGACCAAAGAATCTGTATTTGAGGTGATGTATCATGAACAAGGATATATGGGCTGGGGAGCCGATTCGTCTTCAGATGCCATGATGTGGTACGGATATATGTGTGCGGCACCCGAATGGGGAGGCTGGGGGTCTCTCTGTCTTTCTTGGGAGTTTGTACGTTCCTTTGAACCGGGTGACAAACGCCGCCAATACTCTGCTGTTGCCAAAGGGGATACGCATCCCATTACCGGGCAGACTGTAGGGGTGACAAGTGGTTTTGACGGTCTTTTCCAAGGTTCCGAAAATATGCCTACTGTTTATTCCTTGAAATACTGGAGATGCAAGCCAGGTGAGAACAACAAAGTATTCAATCCTATTTCGTTGACTTTGAAGCGTTATGCAGGCATCATGCTCGACTATGCAGAATGTTGTTTCGAGACAGGTGACAACGCTACCGGATGGAACATGATACGTCAGATACGTAACCGTGCTTGGGGTAATTTGGAGATGGGAGCGACGATGATTGACCTACCCGCCGACATGTTGAATACCCAGACGGTGGAAGTGCCGGATGCAGAGACCTATTATACAAGCTATAAAGCAGCCAAAGGCTATACTTCTCCGGTATGGAAGGTGGCGCTGATTATAGAGCGTCGCCATGAATTCAATGCCGAGTTCTCGCTTTACCATGATTTGTGCCGTATGGGTATGTGCAAAGAATGGTTTGCCGCCGAATATCCGAAGACAGCAGCCAACTCTTCACAAGAGGCTTGTCTGCAGACTGGTGACTCATTCCGTTTCTTTGAGCACGAGGCTTATCAGGAAATCTTCCCGATTCCGACGAATGAGATTCTGACCAACCCGCTCATCAATCAGGCTGACCAGAATCCGGGATATTGATAAATTATAAATAAACACTTAATAATAAAATATTTGTGAGTGAAATGTCAGGCACCAGTAGTTGTTGTGATAGACGTCAGCGTCTGTCGTGATGAAAGCCGGTGTCTGACATGACAAACACCAGTACTTGAGACGACGAACACCAGTCTCTGATAAACGGGGAATTAAACAAGGAAAAGTTTGATGGTTTTAGAGAATAATTATGGAAAGGAAGATGTTTTATTGGATAGCACTGCTGGTTGCGTCTTGTCTGGCAGGCTGCCGGTCGCATTCAGGGGAGACAGATATGCAGACACGCATGCGTACAGAGATTGTCACGAATGTCAGGGACAGCGTGTTGCCGTTTTGGATGGATTATGCAGTGGCTCCCGACAGCGGTTTTTATGGAACTGTATTGCGGAATGGTACTCCGGTAGTGGATGCTCCGAGAGGAGGGGTTCTGAATGCCCGGATTCTGTGGAGTTTTTCTGCCGCATACCGTACGTTTAAGGATGAGGCTTATCTGAAGCTTGCGGATAAATCGCAACGCTACTTCATTGATACATTTATAGACAAGGAACATGGTGGGGTATATTGGCTGGTCAATCCTGACGGTGAGGTGCTGAATGCTTCCAAATATACGTATGCCATGACCTACGCCATCTATGGGCTGGCTGAACACTATCTGGCAACAGGTAACAGCGAGAGTCTGGATATGGCTGTCGGTTTATATCATACCTTGGAGGAGAAAGGCCGCGAACCGCAATATGACGGTTATGTGGAATCTTTTACTGAAGATTGGAAACAACTGGATAATTATGATAACAATGCATCCAAGACTATGAATGCGCATTTGCACGTGCTGGAAGCTTATACCCTTTTATATCAATGCTGGAAAGATGACGGACTGAGGAAAAGACTCAAGTTCTGCGCCGAGTTGTTTATGGACCGTATTTATGACTCTTCAAGGAGGCATTTTAATTTGTTCTTTGATAATGCATGGAACAGTCTGGTTGAGATGGACTCTTATGGACATGATGTAGAGGCGGGATGGCTGCTTTGTGAGGCTGCCCGTGTGTTAGAAGACCGGCAACTGATGGATAGGGCGAATCGGCTTGCGCTGGATGTGACGGATGCTTGCTTGGTGGAAGGACTGAGTGACAAAGGGTATATGATGTATGAAAAGAAGGGCGGAAGAACAACCGGGCATGCCTCATGGTGGGGCCAGATTGAAACGATGATAGCTTGTGTCAATGCCTGGCAAATCAGCGGGAATGACGTTTATCTGCAATCGGCCGATACGGTTTGGACTTTCGTAAAGGACTGTATGATAGACCGGGAATACGGTGAATGGTACAGTGATTGTTTTGATGGAGAACCCAAGAAGGATACTCCCAAAGTGAGTATGTGGCGTTGCCCGTATCATACGGTACGCTTGGGAGTAGAAATACATAATCGTTTAAAATAGTATTTATGAAGAAATTTATAGCAGGTGCAGCATCACTGATGCTTTGTATGGGGCTGCACGCCCAGGATTTCAGAATCAATCCATCGGGATATTTTGAGAATGGCGGGGCCAATGTGATGGTGTTCAGTGACGTCTACCCTGAAGGACACCAGGGAGGACTGACCCTTGTTTTGAATGGAGACCGCAGGGCTGCCAATGGAGATGTGCGCTTTGAAATCTCGCAAGGGCAATGGCAGGGATTGCCCAAGATGAGAAGCCGGGTGGTGGATGAGGCTGACAATGAAATCCGTGTCACATTGAGTTATCCGGATTCGGCCAAACACATGGCAGGCTTTAATCCGATGCTTTATCCGGATTTTGTTTTTGGCTATACCATTAAGGTCAAAGGCGAGAAGGATTATCTGGTATTGACCGTTGATTTGGACCAACCGGTGCCCGAGCGGTTTGCCGGCAAGTTGGGCTTTAATCTGGAATTGGTACCTTCCACTTTGCTGGGCAAGCCGTGGATTATGGACAACCGGACGGGAGTCTTTCCCCACCAGGCGATGGGGCCCACCATGAAACAGTCTTCCAATATGGAGCATATCGGAGATTTCAACCCTGACGGGAAAGCTGATTTGGACCAGTTGCTGTTGGATAGAAAGACTTATAACCCGATGATTGCCGATGATATCGTCTCTGCTCCTTTGGCCGCAGGGAAAAAGTTTGTACTCAATCCTCAGGATGATTTGGCAAAGATTACGATTGAAAGTGAGAAAGGAGACTTGCTGCTGTATGATGGAAGGATAAATCATAACAACGGTTGGTTTGTGCTCCGTTCGGAGTTCCCGGCAGGGACAAAGGAAGGTGCGGTGAAATGGATAATCCGTCCGACAGTCACTAAAGACTGGCGTTATGCACCGGTGGTGCAAGCCTCTCAAGTAGGTTACCATCCTGGACAGAAGAAAGTGGCTGTCATAGAGTTGGATAAACGGGATACAGACTTCAAGCAACCTGCCCTTTATCGCATTGCTGCCGATGGCAGGAAACTGGTAAAGCAGCAGGCTGCCAAGGATTGGGGAGATTTCCAACGCTACCACTATCTGCAGTTCGATTTCACGGAAGTGACGGAAGAAGGGCTCTATCAGGTAATGTACGGCGATGCTGCTTCTCCGGTGTTCCGCATTGCCAAAGATGTGTGGGACAAGGGTATCTGGCAGGCAGAGGTGGAATACTTTTTGCCGGTACAGATGTGCCACATGCGTGTGAACGAAAAATACCGTGTATGGCATGACTTCTGTCATCATGACGATGCACGTATGGCCAAAACCGATATCAACCATATAGACGGATATACTCAGGGAACCTCTACTCTTTGTAAGTACCAGCCGGGTGATTTGGTTCCAGGGCTGAATGTGGGTGGATGGCACGATGCGGGGGACTATGACCTGCGTGTGGAATCCCAGGCAGGCGAGGCCTATATACTTGCCATGGCTTGTGAGAACTTTGGTACCTATTGGGACGAGACTTCCATAGATTTTGAAAAGAAGATAGTCGAGATTCACCAGCCGGATGGAAAGAATGACTTGTTGCAGCAGGTGGAAAACGGTGCTTTGACGATAGTGGCGGGTTGGAAGGCTCTGGGGCGTCTCTACAGAGGGATTCTGTGTCCTACCGTACGCCAGTATGCACACTTGGGTGATGCGTCGGCCCATACAGACCATGTCAGTGGGACTGCCGACGACCGCTGGGTGTTTACGGAAGACAACCCTGGTAGGGAACTTCAGGTAGCCGCTTGGCTGGCAGGTATTTCACGTGTCTTGAAGGGACATAACGATGCATTGGGAGCGGATTGTCTGGAGATAGCCCGTGAATTGTTCAGGATTACCCGCTGCGACAACAACCGGGTGCTGACAGCCAAGGTACATGCTGCCGTAGAACTTTATCTGGCGACAAAGGAAGTGGAGTACCGTGATTTCGTTTTGCAGCAGCAGGATTTCATCTGCAAGAATATCCGTCAGACGGGTTGGTTCATCGGACGTTTCGACAAAGCTGTGGGAAATGCACGTTTCAGCAAGGCTGTTCGCAAAGCACTGCCGGAGTTGCAGGCTATGTATCAGGAGTATAGCAGTAAAACTCCGTATGGAGTGCCGCATGACAGAGGTAACCGTTCTTCCGGTTCATGGGAACCCCAGCATCTGGGCTACAATTACTGTTACCTGCATGCTGCCTATCCTGACTTGTTTGCACCGGACTATATTTTCAATGCTGTCCAATACCTGCTCGGTATGCATCCGGGACGTAATCAGGCAGCGTTTGTAACGGGAGTCGGTGCCGAAACGATGAAAGCCGCCTATGGTGTCAACCGTGCCGACTGGTCTTATATTCCGGGTGGAGTGTCTCCGGGTACAAATCTGATTCGTCCCGACTTGCCCGAATTACTTCATTTCCCGTTCTTATGGCAGGAAGGTGAGTACTGTTTGGGCGGACATGCTACGTGGTTTATGTATATGGTATTGGCATCTCAGAAAATATTGAATGGTAATGAACAGTAAAATAAAGGTAGATAAGTTTGTAATTGTAGCTTTTCTGCTCTGCATGGTCTGCACTATGGCCATGCAGGCAAAAGCTTATGACAATTTTAAGGTATCGGTCTATGTACGTGCCTACGAGGTAGACAAGATGAAGGACATCCATTGGCTGGATTCGACTTGGAATGTGATTTCACAACAGTTGGAAGTGGACAAGATTTATTTGGAAACACATCGTGATTTACTGATTGTGGATGACGCCACCCTGGAGCAAGCTAAGAAATTTTTCCATGACCGGGGAATAGAGACTGCCGGAGGAATTACCTACACCATCAACGAGGCGAACAGTTTCGAGACGTTCTGCTATTCCAATCCCGAGCATCGTGAGATGGTGCGAAAGATTGCAGAACATACGGCAAAGCACTTTGACGAGTTTATTCTGGATGACTTTTTCTTCACCAGTTGCAAGTCGGACATAGAGATAAAAGCCAAAGGTACGCAGAGCTGGACGGAATACCGTTTGAAGCTGATGACTGAAGCCGGGCGCGACCTTGTGCTGAAACCTGCCAAGAAGGTGAATCCTCGTGTAAAGGTAATCATCAAGTATCCCAACTGGTACGACCATTTCCAAGGTTTGGGCTTTAATCTGGAGGAAGGTCCCCAACTCTTTGACGGTGTCTGGACGGGTACCGAAACAAGGGACCCTGCCGGCAACCAGCATCTGCAGAATTATCTAAGCTATAATATTATCCGTTATTTTGATAATCTGCGTCCGGGCTACAATGGTGGAGGATGGGTGGACTCCGGTGGACTGAATCTGGGTATGGACCGCTATGCTGAGCAGCTGCATCTGACCATGCTTGCCAAGGCTCCCGAAATCATTCTCTTTGCCTATAACCAGCTTCTGGGCGTGAAGTTGTCTCCCAGGTTCCGTACCCCTTGGCAGGGCATGGGCACCAGCTTTAATTATGATGAGATGACTGCCCCTATCCGGCAGAAGAACGGAACTTCCATAGAGCCTACCACCATGGCACGCATTGCGGATGTTGTATTGAAACAGACTGATAAACTGGTAGGTAAGTTGGGTAACCCCATTGGCATCAAGTCCTACAAGCCTTTTCATGTGGCGGGTGATGATTTCTTGCAGAATTATCTGGGCATGATAGGTTTGCCGATGGATATACGTCCCGTTTTTCCGAAAGACCAACAAGTGGTGCTGCTGACTGCCCAGGCGGCTCAAGCTCCGGAGCTCATGACCGACATTAGGAAGCAATTGCAAAGCGGACGGGATGTGGTGATTACAAGCGGCTTGCTGAAAGCCATTCCTGAAAAAATTGCCGAAATAGTAGAGTTGCGTTGTACCGATTTGAAAGCTCTTGTCAATGATTTTGGCCGATATGGACAAGCCGGACGCGATTTATTGATACCGCAGGTTCAGTATTATACGAATGATGCTTGGGAAGTAGTCAGTGCGGGCCGTCCGTTGACGGGAGGAGTATCGGGGTATCCTATTTTGTTGAGAGCTCCCTATGCCGCCGGCAATCTATATGTATTGACCATTCCCGATGATATGGGAAATTTATATGATTTTCCGGCAAAAGCCTTGAATGAGATTCGCCGCATTATGAGTAGGGATATGGATATCTATCTGGAGGCTCCCTCCAAAGTCGGATTGTTTGTGTATGACAATAAAACACTGGTGGTGGAGAACTTCAATGATGAACCGGTGGAAGTGCGTATTGTTACCGATGATGAGGTGACGAGGTTGGAAAATCTGGAGAATGGAGATATTCTGGCTCCCCTTCCTGCCGAACCCGTACAGAGCAGGCGTCCGGTGACACCAAAGAACTCTTTCCGTTTGTCATTACTACCCCATTCGTATAAGGCTTTCCAATATAAATGACGGGTAAGAAGATTGTCGGATAGTTATTCGGAAGGGTAACGGGAGGTCGGTTCTACAATGGGTCGGCCTCCTTTGCTTCCAGTCATCCGTGAGAATGCTTGTGTTCTTTCAATATCCTGTGCGGCAGTGTCCCGTGCCCCAGCAACTCTATCGGGCAGTTGAAGTTGCGTTCCAGCCATTCTTCCGTAACGCCGGTATCGGGATGGTAGTCCAGGGTTTCGTTGACGCAGGCAATGGACTTGACTTGCTGCAACACCGTGCCGATGTCGTGGCTGACGAGAATAATGGCGCAATCCTTGTTTATCTCTGCCAGCAGTTCGTAGAGGCGGGCTTCGAAACGCTTGTCGATGTATGTGCTGGGTTCGTCGAGAATCACCACCTGCGGGTCGGAGATGATGGCACGGCCCAGGAGGGCACGTTGCAACTGTCCGCCGCTCAAAGCGCCGATGGCACGCTGCTCCATGCCTTCCAGCCCCATGCGGGCTATCACGGCAGAGGCTTTCTCGCGGTGTCGGGCGGTGAAGCGTGAAGCCAGCGGCTTCTTGCTGCTGAGTCCTGAAAGGATGACCTCCTCTACGGTGATGGGAAATTTCCGGTCGATGCTGCTGTACTGGGGCAAGTAACCCATGGATAATTGACAATTGACAGTTGATAATTGACAATTGGCAATTTCGGAGGGGGATGGAGGGCAGGAGTGATATAGAATCTCCCCGGTAGTGGGTTTCAGCAGTCCCAGTATACATTTGATAAGGGTAGTCTTTCCACCACCGTTGGGACCGATGATACCCAGAAAATCACGTTCGTAGATAGTCAGGTTTATATCATGCAGTA
>OHJO01000471.1_pt1 | contig 22702 bp, 18 predicted proteins | sample 1568561 | NCBI WGS metagenome assembly OHJO01 (sample SAMEA3879556, study PRJEB24766) | human gut metagenome | biome: human-associated habitat; feature: feces | place: USA | collected 1985/1987
TTCCGTGGGCGCAAAGGCCGTGCGCGTGATGAGGTCGCACGCAAGGCAGAAGATGCCCCCGCCGAGGAAGCTCGCCGGGATCAGCAAAAGCGGCTCCGCCGTTTTGAAGAGTGCCTTCATCAGGTGCGGCAGCGCGATGCCGACAAACGAAATGGGGCCCGCGAAGGCTGTCACGCAGGCAGATAACACGCTGGAGAGCAGGATGAGCGCCGCGCGAAACGCCTTGATCGGCACGCCCATGTTGCGCGCGTAGACCTCGCCGAGCTGATAGGCGCGGATCGGCTTGGAGAGGAAAAATGTCAAAATCAGCGCGATCCCGCACACCCACGCCATCGTCGTCACGTTTTCCCACTTCATGCCGGAAAACGAGCCGTTCGACCAGTTGTGCAGGTTCACAATGTTTGAATCATCCGCGAACGTGACTAAAAAATCCGTCAGCGCCGAGCAGATGTAGCCGATCATCACGCCGCAGACGACGAGAAGGCTCATCTGATTGACCCGCTGCGAGATGAGCAGGATGAGGCCCATCGAGAGCATCGCGCCGATGAACGCCGCGCCGATCAGCAGTGCCGACGACGATCTGACGCCGCGGCTGAGGAAAACGATCATCGCGATCGAAACCGCGAGCTTCGCGCCCGACGAGATGCCCAGCACGAACGGCCCCGCGATGGGATTGTGGAAAAATGTTTGCAGAAGATACCCCGACACGGACAGCGCACCGCCTAAAATGAGCGCCGACGCCATGCGCGGCAATCTGATTTGCATAATGATCCGCTGCTGCGTCAGGTCATCCCTGCCGCCGAGCAGAATTTGTCCTATCTGAGACGTGGAGAGCTGCACGCTGCCCGCGAATAAATTCCAGATCAAAAAAACAGCCAAAAGGACGAGCAGCAGCAAAAAGCCGCACCACGTCCGTGTTTTCCGCTTCTGCTCCATGCTCGTCCCTCCTGTCTGTTTCAACTTTCCAGTCAAAAATTATTGCAGCTTTGTCAAAAACCGGAGCGGCGTGTCCGCCCCGCTCAAAACGGTGTGGAGATCCACGACGAGGTCGCTCAATTCGAGCGATTCCTGATAAAAGTCCTTCGTCAGGCACCAGACGTTCCCGTTCTGCACGGCCTTAAAGTCGCCGAGCAGCGGTTCGAGCGATAAAAGCTCGTCGATCGTCGTAAGCCCGCCGTCGATGATGCTGTTGTAGATGAGCACATCCGCGTCGTGCGCGCCGCTGTAAAATGCCTCCATCTGGATGGTGACGGTGGACTGGGCGTTCTCCTCTTCCGTGTTGTCAAAGGAGACGTACTCCCCGCCCGCCATGGCGATGGACTTAGCGACATAGTCCGTCGACTTTCGCACATTGACCGCGCCGTTGCTCGTCACATAGAAGAAAGCGACGGTCTTGCCCGTGGGCGCAGCGCCCAGAATGCCCGAAACGCTGTCCATTTTCTCCTCAAACAGCGCCGTGGCCTCATCCTCCTTGCCGACGAGCGCGCCGTAGAGCTTGACCCACTCCATGCGGCCAAACGGCTCGCTCTCGTAGCTGGACATTTCCACGAGCACGGGGATGCCCAGCGTTTCAAACTGCTCGATGACCTCGGGCGAGTGGTAGATCATCGTGTTTTCAAGCACCAGATCGCAGCCCTGCGACAAGATAAGCTCGTAATCTGGCTCGGAGTATTTGCCCGCGTAAAGCATGTCACCCGCGCTCATGGCCTCCTTCGCCTGCTCGATATACCAGTCCGACTCCTTGCGTCCGCTGAAGCGGATGCTGTCGACCGCGTCCAGCTGGGCAAAGCTGTCCATCGCCGCGCTGGCGACCAGATAAATTTCATCGAGCGGCTGCTGCAAGATCGTCACGCCCTCCGGCACGCCACTGGGCACAGCCGCGCCCTCCGCCACAAGCAGGAATTTCTGATCCTGCCCGATGGTGATGTGCTTGTAGTCGTCGCCCGCGTAGGAAACCGAAAACTGCGTGGCATAGTCAAGCGGCATGGTCTTATCAAACGACAGAGTATCCCACGCGACCGCCGCGTCTTCGCCGTTCGCGCCGTCCTGCGCTTTGTCCCCGCAGGCGCAGAGCGTCAGCACGGCCAGCAGCGTCAAAAGCGCGCGCGGCAGGCGTCTCATCCGTTCACCTCAGCGCTTGAGGCGTCGAACGTCAGCGTGTAGTCGATCTCGTGCGGCGTGCTCATGGCGGTGGTGTCGCCGACCACAGCAAGCGGCGTATCCAGCGCGGCGACGGGGATCTCAAACGTCGAGCCGTTTTCGGTCGAGAGCACGTCGCAGCGCTCGCCGTCCACGAGCATATAGTCATAGTGGCTGCTGCTCCAGACGATGGTGGCGGTCATTTTGCCGTCCGCGACCGTCAGCGTACAGGGCGACTGGATGTTCGCCTTGCCGCTGCCGCCCTCGAGCGTCACGGCGATCGTGTAGGTGCCGTCGGCCAGCGTCTCGGCGGGCGCGGCGGCGTCATCTTCCTTCAAAACGGGGTTCGTCACGGAGACCTTGTGGTCATACCACTTGCCCTTCGTGCCGATGATGGCGACATCGAACTCCTCGTCCAGCGCGGGCACGGGGATATCAAAGCCATTGACCTCCTCGCTCAGGCCGTCGGAATAGGTGACGGTGTCGGTCGTGGGCTGCAAGAGCGCCGCGCCATCTTTCTGCGCGTCCTCCGCCGTGCCGCAGAAGAGGTTCAGAATGCTCTTGGACGGCAGGCTGATGTGGATCGTCATCTGGCCGTTTTCGACCGTCAGCGTACCCTTGCCCTCGCAGGCCTCGTTCACGTGGAACATACTGCTGTCGGTGTTGAAGTCTGCGGTGTAAACGCCGTCGGCGAGCGCGGACTCAGTGTTGTTGTCCTGCGGATTGCCGTCCTCATTCTTCTGCCCGCAGCCGAAAAGCAGCGTGCAGAGCACCAGGGCGGTCAGCATCAGTGTCAGTGTTCTTTTCATTGGGAAATACCTCCATCCGGAAAAGGCTCCGAAGCGGTGCACAATCGCTTCGGAGCCCTTTGGGTCTATTTACGCGTTCAGGGCGTCAATGGCGGCCTGGGTGTGGGCGATGTAGAGCGCCTGCACATCGGCAATCTCGCCGAGGCCCGCGATCTGGCAGTCGACGGTGAAGTCGGCAGCCTCGAACATAGTCTTCCAGGAATCGTCGTCGCTGCCGGCCATGTCGTTGTTGGCGTGATCACCCGCAACGACCATCAGCGGGCGCAGGATGATGTTGGTGTAGCCCGCGGCCTTGACGGCCTCGATGACGGACTCGCAGGAGGTCTCCTCCGGCTCGCCCTCGACCGTGCCGATGAAGACATTCTCATAGCCAAGGTTCTGCATCTGGGCGCTCATCTGGCTGTAGCTGACCTTGGCGACGTGTGCGGTGCCGTGGCCCATGAAGACGAACGCGGTGCCGGCTTCCTTGGCAGCCTCGAGAGAATCAAAGCCGCTTGCCTCGACCGCGGCGGCGGTGATGGCCTTGGCGACAACTTCCTTGTCGGCGTTGATGACGGTCGCGTCGCTGCCGACCTCGCCGAGCAGGGGCTCCGCGATGGAGACGGACTCGAACTGATCGCGATACTCGTCGATGGTAGCACACATTTCGTCATACTCCGCGCCGTGCATCAGGTGCGTCGGCTGCACGACGAGGTTCTTGACGCCGTTGGCCACAGCGCGGTCGAGCGCCTGGGTCATGTTGTCGATCTTCTCACCGTCGCGGGCCTGAATGTGGTTGATGATGATCTGAGCCGTGAAGGCGCGGCGGACGGACCAGTCGGGATAGGCCTCCTGCAGGGCGTCCTCGATGCTCTTGATATCGTTGACGCGGCTGTCGTTGTAGGACGTGCCGAAAGAAACGACCAGAAGCTCGTTCTCGCCGATGTCATCCTGGTTGCGGGGATCGTCCTTGGACGCATCGCCCGTATCAAGGCCGAAGTACTCAGGGCTCGCTTCCTCACCCTCGACCATGGCCTTCTGCTCGTCGGTCAGCGCGTCCCAGGCAGCCTTGGCGGCCTCGCACTGCGCGTCGGTCTCATCGGTGCGCTCCTGAACGTAGATCGCGTCGATGAGCGCGGCGACATTGTCGGCTGCGGCCTTGTCGGTGTCCTCCGTATTCTGCGTGTCGTCGGCAGCGTCGTCCTTCTTGCTGCCGCAGGCGGTCAGCACGCCCAGCAGCATCACGGCTGTAAGCAGGATTGCAAGTGCTTTTTTCATGTTTCTCTTTACCTTCTTCTTCAAAAATCGTTCTGAAAGAAATATAAAAGCGGCCATGGTGACCCACAGCCGCTCTCACGATTCCAACCAGCAACACCGCGCCGCGAAAAAATCGCGCCGCGGGTAAACTCGCAGAAATATCAGCCTGTGTGCAGCGGGCTTGAGATTTCTCGCAGAGGCAGGTCTCCTGACTTCGTTCATCGCGGCGCTGCCCTTCCCAGTTTCCCAGTGGCTACGCAGGCCGTTCCCGTACACAGTGACTGCATCGTTCCGGATTCGCACCGGATTCTCTATTCTCCGCCTCGCGGCGGCACCTCTGCGATACAATTTTACATTTTTTCAGACATAGCAGATTATAGCATTTCCCGTCGAATTGTCAATGAGAAAAGCGCGGCAGCACACGCTGCGTGCGGCAAAAGTCCCGCAGGCCGGGCGAAATGATTTACATCTTGTGCGCGTCATCGGGTGCGATTCGGCGTTGCTTTTTTGCGCAGGAGAGGCAACCGCTTACACCACACCTGCCGTCAGGAGAAATCTGCCACTCGTGACCGCATGTACTGCACTTCCACCACACTTTTTATTCGAGCGCGCAGTAACCTCTTGCGGCGGCTTCGCGTTCTTCTCATAATCCCATTCCTTCAGCAGATCAGGGCGCTGCGCCGCGATGCTCCTCAGTCTTTTAGAACGATCTGCACAGTACGGACAATTATGTCCTCTTCTGCTTCGGTTGCTGACAGATGCCTCCCATTCATTGTTTCTTCTCACAGCGCTACCAGCTCTGGATGCGTCACAGATAGCCGCAGGTGTTTATGATAATTGCAATACCGGCCCATCTTTTTTCTGGCGGTCTTTCGCGCTTACCTGCCATACAACCCCCCCGTGCTGCCACCAAAATATTTTGTTGGACCGAACTGTTACGTCCTCCGGTACGCGCGGCAGATTTTTAGTTGGGTGCCAAATCTGCACAAGCGGAGAATCAGCCAGCCAGTCCTTGGTTTCGACATAACAGTCAGGGCATCTGCTTTCACGGGAGCTGGTGTGGGAATAAACGCTCGTCTTCCAGACATGGCTCTCTACACATCGCCAGTATGCTTCTCTTTCAGAGCCAAAAACGACATCACGCGGCCTCAAAGGAAAACAAGCTGCTCCAACGGCAGAGGTGTCTTTGCCATCAGCTAAAGATTCCCCCCCGAAAACTCCGCTGTACAGAGTCTTCGAGGGGGAATCTTTGGTGTCAAACAGCATGTCTATCAAGGTACCGCCTTATATGGTCGTTTTGCTTTGCCGCTGATCATCCGGAAACACAAAGGTCGTCGATCACTTCGACTTCTTTTTTCTCCAGCAACTTCTTTACCCAGCCGCGGTCAGCCTTTCCGGCTTTGGTCGCCGCTACCTTAGCTTCATCCTTTTCGTGATAGACGCGAGCTGCCTCCAGCACCGTCGGCGCATCCTTGATGGGAATGGCGATCACACCGTCGTGGTCGGCAAGAATGATATCGCCGGGATACACGCTGATCTCTCCGCAGGCGATGGGAACGTTGATCTCGCCCGGGCCTTCTTTATAGGGTCCGCCAGGCGTGCTGCCCGTCGCATAAATGGGAAAGTCCCACTGTGAGAGCTTTTCTATATCGCGGATTGGTCCGTCAAGCACGATGCCGGCGATCTTCTTCTCATAACGCAGATAGGTCATCATGACTTCTCCGATCAACGCGCGTTTGTCATCTCCTTCATTGGAAACGACAAGCACGTCGTCCTCCCCCGCCATTTCCATCGCGGCGTGGATCATCAGGTTATCGCCTGCCCTGCATTTGACCGTCAGTGCAGAACCGACCAGCGGCCGCTTAGGCGAGCTGATGAGATGGATGCGCGGGTTCATGGCGCAGGAGCGGCCCATGCAGTCAGCCACATTTGCGGCAGGCAGCTCACGGAAGCTTTCGATCAGCTCCGGTTCAGCCAAGGTCCGTTTGGTATAGATTCTATTTCCGCAGGACATTTTCTTCACTCCCTTCCAAGCTTTTTCAGCGCTTCCGCCATTCTGCGCAGCGCTTCCTGGATATTCTCCATGGAGTTTGCGTAGGAAATGCGCAGATAGCCGTTCATGTAAAATGCTTCGCCGAACACGACGGCGATCTCCGCCTCGTCCAGCAGGTAATTGGCAAGGTCCTTTGAGCTGTTGATTTGATAATTCTGATACTGCGTACCAAAGTACGAATCAACCTTGGGGAACAGATAGAACGCGCCGTGCGGCATTTCCAGCTCCACGCCCGGCATCGCTTTCAGTGCACCAAAAGCATAATCGCGGCGGCGTTCATATTCGCGGCGCATGGCCTCCACAGAATCCTGCGGTCCGGTCAGTGCCGCAACGCCCGCGCGCTGCGCAATGCAGTTTGCCGCAGAAGTCGCATGACTCTGGATGGATTTGATGCTGGCGGCAACTTCACCGACGGCGGCAGAATAACCCAAACGCCAGCCGGGGATGGCATAGGCCTTGGAAAAGCCGTTGATGGTCACGCAGCGCTCGCGCACCTCTTCGGAGATCGATGCAATGGAAAAGTGCTTTGCATCTCCGAAGATCAGCTTTTCGTATATTTCGTCCGCAATGATGTAAAAGTCCTTTTCAACGGCCAGCGCCGCGAGCGCGCGCAGCGTCTGCTCGCTGTAAACCGCGCCGGTGGGGTTGTTGGGCGTGCAGATGATGATCGCCTTGGTGTGCGGCGTAACAGCCGCGGCAATGTCATCAACATTGAGAGCAAAGCCCGTCTCCGCCTTGCAGGGAACAAACACGGGCGCAGCACCGGTGAGCTTGACCATCTCGCTGTAGCTGACCCAGCATGGCGTGGGGATAATGACCTCATCGCCCGGATCGCACAGCGCCATCAGGGCGTTCATCACAGCCTGCTTTGCGCCTGTGCTGACGCAGATCTCATTGGGAGAGTAAACAAGATGGTTGTCCTTTTCCAGTTTTGTGCAGATTGCCTTGCGCAGTTCAATGATGCCAGGGATCGCCACATACTTGGAAAAGCCTTCTTCAATGGCGGCGACTGCCGCCTCTGCAATATTTTCGGGCGGGCGAAAATCCGGCTCACCAATATTGAGCTTGATAACGTCCTTGCCCTGTGCTTTCAGCTCCGTAACTTTTGCAGACAGCTCACCGGTAACAGATGCGACAATATTTTGTGCCCGCTGAGAAATCATAGAAATCGTCCTTTCCGTTTCAAACATCCAGGGGATAGGCCGAAGCATAGCGCTGCAAAAGGTCCTTGACCATGGGCAGCACCGCCTTACAGTTGTCCCGCGGATATTTGTGGGTAATATAATAGGTGCTTCTTGGGGATGGGGACGAGGTCATTTGCAGGCGATGCACATGCGGCTGTCTGGAAAGCTGCGCGGCTACGCTCAGCGGTACGACCGTCCAAAGTCCTTCCTCGCAGAAGAGCATTCTTGCCGGAGTCTGCGGATCGACCCAAAGATAGCTTTTGGCAGTGTGGAACCAGTACTCATGCCACTGCCGCAGAGAATATCCGCTCGGAATATAGAGATTCTTGCGCACATCCAGCGAGTCCGGAGTGACCGGCGCGGATGTGTCCACCTCCTTTTCCGAGTAGAGCAGCAGCTCGAACGGTTCCGTCAGCAGCGGCGTTACGATCAGGCTGGGAGAATGAAGTTCCACGGTCACGATGCCTACATCGTACTGCTTGCGTTCCACCATCGAATAGATATCGGGAGACTGCCCGGTGAGAACCGAAAGCTCCAACTCCGGATCCGTACGCAGAAGCTCCTGATAGATCGGCGGCATCAGCGTATTGTTCAGCGAATCCACGCTGACAATGCGGATGCTCGTGCGGTTGTGCTCCTTCATTCCAATGATCTGACCGTGCAGATTCATCCACTCCTCCGCCAGCGGGACAAGCTCCTAGCCGCTGGCAGTCAGCTCTATCGAGCGCTGACCTTTGTGGCGCACGATCAGCTCAACACCGATCTCCTCTTCCAGCTGGCAGATCCATTTGCTGATGCTCGACTGCGAGACATACAAGGATTCCGCCGCCTTTGATAGGCTGTTGGTATTGACCACTGCCAAAAATGCTTCAATATAACGATAGTCGATCATATTTCCTCCGGTAAACATTGGTATAACGAAGGATACCCCATGCAGCATGCGCTGCGTTATGTCTGGAGTATACCATCCGCACGCGCGGAACAAAAGAGAATAATTTTAGCATTAAATATTCCTGTACGCGATATTATGACAGATCGTGCAACTTTTCGCAAGAACGTCTTCCGTTATTTTCATGGATTTGTCAAAATATTCTCGTGCGCAATATTTTCGTCCACAAATCGGCGCTTTTCATTGGGCGCTGTGCGTGGTATGGTTCACTTACCCCATGAAAAAAACGCGTGTACTGTGTAAAAGCGCAAAAGGAGGAAAACGATCCATCATGTATGACATCATCATCCGCAATGGCCGTGTGATCGACCCGCAGAACAAATTCGACGCCAAAGCGGACGTAGCCATCTACAACGGAAAAATCGTCGGCGTCGGTGATTATCAGAATGCAGAAAGTGACCGCGTTCTTGATGCCGCAGGGCACATTGTTACCCCCGGCCTGATCGACGCCCACGCGCATCTGTGGCCGCTGACCAAAATGGGCATTTCCACAGAATGCACCTGTATCCCCAGTGCCGTCACAACGGCGATCGACGCCGGCAGCGCCGGCTGGGCGACTTACGAGACGAGCCGCGGCTTCATCAACACCTGCAAGGTACGTGTAAAAACGCTGGTCAACGTCAGCCCTATGGGCCTGCCGTGCAACGGATACCTTGAAAATGTTGACCCGGATTATCTCGGCGGCGTATACGAGCGGGAGATCGAGCAGCTGTTTGATCGCTATCGCGGCGAGCTGATCGGTATCAAGCTGCGCGTCAACACCGGCGTCATCAAGGACATGGGTGAAAAGCCTCTGCTGCGGGCGCTGGAGCTGGCAGAGCGCTGCCATACGCGCCTCGTCATCCACTCTTCAGAAACGGCGATCCCGTTCGGGCGACTGTGCGATCTTTTGCGTAAGGATGACATCCTGACGCACATGTACAACAAGCGCAATGACTCGATCCTGCTCGGTCCTGACGGTAAGGTCCGTCCCGAGGCATGGGAGGCGAGAAAGCGCGGCGTTCTGTTCGATGTAGGCCACGCACAGGGACACTGCGACGTTTCCGTCGCTAAAGCGGCCATCGAGCAGGGATTCCTTCCCGATATGATCGGCACCGACGCCTGCGAAGAAGGCGCATTCCGTGAGCACCTGATGTTCTCCATGCCGTTTATCCTGTCCAAGATGCTCAGTCTGGGTCTGAGCCTGACGGATGCGATCTCGGCCACGACTGAGAAGCCTGCCAAATGGATCGGCATGGAAAATCAGATCGGATGCTTAAGCGTCGGTTCTTTTGCAGATGTTGCAATTTTTGACCTGAAGGATAAAGACTTTACCTATCGCGACCGCGGCGGAGCATTTTACACCGGCCACCAGCTGCTCAAGCCGGTCGCTACGATCAAGGACGGACAGGTCGTTTACCGCGACCTTGAATTCTAATCAGACATCACAACAGGAGGGAAACATTGTGAAAAAGCTAAGCTTATCCACGCGAGTGTTTATCGGCTTCGGCTTAGGTATTTTGCTCGGCGTTATCTTCGGCGAAAAGATCCTTGTCATTAAGATCATCGGCGATATCTTCCTCAAGCTCATCAAGATGCTGACGGTTCCCCTGGTATTCTTCTCCATCATCAGCGGCATTACCAACCTCACGGACGTCAATAAACTCAAGCGCATGGGCGCGAAGATCCTTGGCATGTACGTCGTCACCACACTGCTGGCTGGTTTCATCGGCCTTGGCATTGCACACCTGATCAATCCCGGTGTCGGTTTCCAGATCGATTCCTCCGCAATCGGCTCCTATGAAGCCACCGCAATGAACAGCGTTTCCGACACGCTGCTGGCCATGGTTCCGGATAACATCATCAATGCAATGGCCAACACCAACATGATGGGCATCATCATCTTCTGTGCGATCTTCGGCTGCGCTATGGTCATGCTGGGCACCAAAGTCTCTGTCGTCAAGGATTTCATCGTTCAGACCACGGATATCATGTACAAAATGACCGCCATCATCATGGAGACCTCCCCGTTCGGCGTCTGCGCCTTGATGGCCTGTGCGATTGGCCAGTACGGCACAAAGATCTTTGGGCCCCTTGGCAAGTTCATCCTCTGCGACTATCTCAACTGCGCCGTCATCGTCTTTGTCATGTACTTCCTGATCCTGAAGTTCATGGGCAAGGTCAAGTTCCCGTATTTTATGCGCAAGATCCTGCCTCTGTGGGCCATGACCGCGGCGACCACCAGCTCCTCCGGCTCTCTGCCCGTCACCATGCGCATCACGCGCGATGACTTCAAGGTCGAAGAAGAGCTCTACGGCTTCTCTCTTCCCCTTGGTGCGACCATTAACATGAACGCCGGCGGCGCATACTACTCCGCGGCTGTCGTCTTCGCGGCTCAGATCTACGGCGTGCCCCTGACGCTCACGCAGGAGATCACCATCGTCATTCTCGCGACGCTTATCTCCGTCGGCTCTCCCGGCATCCCGGGCGGCGGTATTGTGATGACCATCATGCTGCTCACCACCATGGGTCTCCCCGTCGACATCATGGGTATGATTGCTGGCATCTATAAAATCATCGACATCGCGCACACCACCATCAACTGCACCGGTGACGTTGTCAGCACTATCGCCGTCGCCAGAAGCGAAGGCATGATCCACGACGAGTACAGCGAGAAGCACACCGCCGCTTAACACTGATTACTTTTTTCCATACGTTCTCTTTAAGGCCCGGGATCTGCAAGGCCAGATCCAATCGATCCCCCGGCTCAGCCGGGGGATCGATCATTTGTCGCCACACCTTATACTACACCAATCGTATTGTTCTCAGCATTCTATGCAGAAAGTAGTACCGCTTTGAAAATATCTTTTCAGCAAAAAGCCACCTTAAACTTGTCGTTTAAGGTGGCTTTTTTGGTACGCCCGACAGGATTTGAACCAGCGGCCTTCAGAGTCGGAGTTATCAGGCCGTCAAACCGGAAAGCCTTGCAGTGCAACGGTTTGATTGGTATCGCACAAATTTTCGGCATTTTGAAGAAAAACCTCAGAAGCCTTGCAGGGCAAGACTTCTGAGGTTTTTCGCGATAGTAGTCAAATAGTAGTCTGCACGCCTTGCGTGTCACGCGACTCGGTTCATTTGCGCAACCTTATCAATGAACTCTTTCATATCCTCGATGTAGGTGTATGGCGCGTACTCAGAATAGATTTCGGGAGAATCCAGAATAACGATCTGCACCCCATCCGCCCTCAGCGCTTCCAGCGTTCCGGGAAGGCAGCGGGCCTCGTTGAGCGTCTTGCAAAGGTAGGCAAGGCAACCCTGCTGATCAAAGATTTTTGCAACGATGTATATCTTTTTATCGCCCATTGTCACACGCCTCCAATCTCTTTTGGAAGTCCTGCTCAGTTTTGATCAAACCGGCAATATACTCCTGATAAAGCTTTTTCCCGATTTCCGGGCTTTTGTACTTGTAGACATACTGGTGGCTCCAGAGGTTAAAGTGGTAATCCTTTCCACGCTACAGCTGCACCTCTATCGGGTATGCTAAACTATCTCTCTGATAATAAAGGTGAATCGCACGATAACCATCATCTACCTGTTTTCCGTTCCGCAAATCAACAACTCTGAAATAGTCTGGGAAGCTAACTGGATACTCATCAAAGCGAAGCCGAAAACCAAGCACATCATTAAAGCACTGCTTAAAGCCGCCGTGGTTGGCGAGCGTCTTTTCATATTTTCGCATGATGGAGTCATCGCTTTTGAAGCGAGAACCTATTAAATTTTCCTGAACTAGTGTATCAATATACCCTGCTCTATACTTTGCAATATCATCGAGAATCCTATCGATCGGTGTTGAGCTTAGAGATATTTGTTTCAGGCTCTGCCCAAGTGTCGATCGATAAGATAGTAAGTTCAGAGTGTCTTTTGGAATAAACAAATTCATATTAAAACACCTCTACTGAATACCTCTGCTGCTATTTATAGTATAGCATGAAATGTCCGAGAGTAAAAGGAATTTCACGTTTGCCTACACAAATCACTATTCTTTGCAAAGAATCCAGCCTTTAGAACAACATAAACCTCCTGCGACGAATTACATGCTGAAAGATCCGCAATCCTTTCTACACTATTTTGAAGATAATGAAAGTCCACTAATCCGCTATAGCCGTTCCCCCATACAGCATCGCTCAGCTTAGAAAAGGCGTAATAACAGTCGGGTGGGCATTTATCATTAATCATTTCCTCACTTGTCAAATCTTTCAAGCTCATGTCTTGAAGCAAAGCAAATATTTCGTTCACTTTTTCTATTAGTGCGATTCTATACTTTTCTACAAGCTTTTTGTTTTGCATAGAGTGTATCTCAACAGTATAGATAAGCCTCAGTTCTTCTAACGCAAAATTGTAGTAATCATTGTCAAGTCGCACTTTTGACTCATGGATTAAGATTTCTATTTGCTCTACCACAGAATTTACTCTACGTATTCTCTTATTTTTCCATTCATTGCAATAGTCTACAGTTTGACGGTCAATTTCATCCATCAGATTACTAAGATAAGCGTATCTTTGTTCGGCAAATCGGAGCAGCTCTGAAAAATAAATGTCAAGGAATTCCGGATTTTTATCTGGTTGGTTACTATATAGAATTACAGAAAAATCCCCTTTTCCAAACCCTCCTCCCGACCAACTTGCGTATCGCTGCTCTACCTTTTTTTCTCCGGAAAAATCATCCTTCAGATTTACTGGATGGGTAGCAAAGCAAGCTCTAATGGTTTTAAAGTACTTATTATCTGTTGTTGCAAACTTCTTATGTTGAAATACAGATTTTTCATTTACAAACGGTATATTCTCAGTGTTCAAAAGCACTCGATGTAACTGTTGAATAGCCTCCCAAAGTACATCAATGCATACAATAAAAGTCATTACTCGTATGCTCGAATCATTATTGTTTTTTTAGAAAGCTTTCTTACATCAATTTCACCAACAACAACGCTAATCCAATCCATCGCAGAACATATAATGCTCCATTGGTTTTTCCCATTATTATTGCAATATCTATGTAGAATCAAATCAGCCCCATTATTGTTTACTTTTTCTCTAAAGAGATCAATTAATTTGCTATCCAAATTCCGTCCCCCTATGATGGCTCTGATATTTCTCCGTACTTCTCTTCCGAAAGTTTTCCAACAAGGTAGTTATTCATTCTGTTTCCTGTCCTGATGCACCTCTGAATATTCTCGTTATCCGTCCCAGCAAGGAAGATAGTCAAATAGCTGTCTGAGCCTCTCGCAGGTCATGCCAATCTAATGGAGCCGCGCCCGTTTTCAGCATACACGAACTGCATACTTCACGCGATTCCCATACCGCGTCGATTTGAGCAGTCCCAGCTTCTCAAATTTCAGGGCAAAACTGCGGATCGTCGCATAGGCGGCGTTTCCAAAGTCCTTTTCCAACTGCTTGGTGGAAAATTCCGTGTCGCCGTAAGCCGACAGGACAAACTCCCACAGCGATTTTTCTTTCTCTGTGACTTGTCCGTGGGACAGGGCTTCTTGGAATGCCGCGGTCGTCTGAGTAGTCGGAAGCACCCCGTTCAGCTTATGATATACATTTTCAATGAAGTAAACCAAAAACGGTGTTGCGTCCACCATGCCGCTGATGGCCGCGTTCTCCTCCACCAGCGTATAGGCGTTATAATACCCCTTGCGGCTTTTGTTGATATACTCGGAGAGCGGCACAAACAGCGCTGAGGAATACCCTTGCTGCACCAAATACCACAAATGCATCAGCCGCGCCATTCTGCCATTGCCGTCAAAGTACGGATGCAGATACGCCATATAGAAGTGGATCAACGCCGCTTTCAGCAGATCGTTGATCTCGGATTCTTCATGGATAAACGCGACCAGCTCTCCCATGCGCTCCGGCAGCGCCTGCCAGGGAAGGCCCGTGTGCTCCACCTTTGCGCCGACCACATACACGCTGTCATGCCGGTAGAAATGACCGGGCAGCAGCCGGGCTTTCTCGGGGAGATAGGCCCCGATGGCCATTTCATAGAGGTGGTGAATGGTCTCCTCCGTGATTTGGTTCGTTGGGTCGCTGATAAACTCCAGCCCCTTTTTCATGCCCCAAATACGGTTTTCGCTTTCGTCTGTGGGAGCAAGGCCGGAGAGGATCTTGCGGACGCTGTCGCGGGTGAAGTCCACCTGCTCAATAGTGAAGGTAGAAACGATCTCCTCCTCCATGGCCTTGACGCCGTAAAGCTGTGTGCTGTTCTGCGGTGTCAAAAGCACCTTGGCAGCGGAAAGGCGCACCTGCGCAATGCTGCTCAGATAGACGAGGTTCTGCCCGGAGAAGTCCTTGAGCGGCAGCGAATGATAGAAGCCGTTTTTCAGCAGCTCTGTGAACTCTTTGATGTTGGCCTGCGGGAATTGATAACCGAGCTTTCTCAAATCCAGAACATTTTTATCGGACAGCATCTTGGTAAACAGCGCAGCATCCATGAAAGCACCTCCGTCGCTGATTGCAATTAGTATCAACAAGTATCAGTATAGCAGAGTGTGCCCAAAATCACAAGAGAGAAAACAGGTTTTTGATCATTTTCAATGTGTCGCCTTAAGCGCTTTCCGATCCTGCACACATGGCTGTGCAGACAGCAAAGGTCCTCAGACCGCTGCGGTGCAGCGATCCGAGGACTTTGGTTTGCTTGTGAGCGCCTTATCTCTTCTTGTAAACGACCAGCTCCGGGTTTTTGCCGTTTTCCTCATAGGTGCAGACCAGCAGAAAATCCATATTTGCGGCAATGCTGAAGCATCGATCTCCGCCAAATTCACATTCCAGCTGGTTGCTAAGATAGGTTGCCCGGTCGTCAAGGAATTTGACGGTTTCCCCGTTGGGAAGGCGGTATGCAAGGTTGATGTACTTGCCTACAAGCGCGTTGAGCTTTTCCACCTTGGGCATCCCGTCAATGTGCAGATCGTTGAATTCGTCCATCAGCGCTTGCTTGTATTTCTCAAACGCCTCCGCGCCGCCGAGGTTTTCATATCGTTTCCAATAATTGAGTTTGGGCAGCGTGTCCTGCAAATAGGCCCGCGCCTGCTCGGCGGAAAACTCCTCGCTGGCCATGTTCCGCACGCAGACCTCGATCAGGTCGTCTAAATCGTGGTACATATATTCGCCGTCGGCATAGCACCATTTACAGTATTCCTCATTGAAAAAGCCATCCGTCTCCCTACTGATGTCGCCGTCCGCAAGCGGCATCCCGCAGCATTGGCAGATAAGCTGTCTCGGTGAGCCAAGCAGCGTATTGATGGAGACATCAAAGAGCTTTGAAAGCAGCTTCAGCGTTTCCGTATTCGGCGTCGTCTCGCCGTTTTCCCAACGGGAGACCGCCTGACGGGTCACAAATACCTTTTCCGCAAGCTCGTCCTGTGACAGTCCCATCTTTGTCCTGAGTTCTAAAATCACATTTTTGGTATCCATACGATCATCACCTCGAACCCATTATAACGCAGGCTCGGTCGACGGGGCAAGCAACGCACTGTTGCGGAGCCGCGCCGCAGGCTTCATTTATCGCACAGCCTTTTCTCTCAGTCGTCTATTTCCGCCTCGTGCTTGAGGATCGCGCCGGTGGCAGCGTCGATCTCGTAGTCATATTCCATATTGCCGGATTTGAACTCGATTTCGTAGACGAGCTTTCCGTCCTCATCATCCAGCTCAATGTCCATGTCATACGCCTGATTTTCACTCAAGCCCGCATGGTTCAGGGCGATGGACTTTGCCTTGGCGTAGCCGATATCCTGCACCGTTCCGGACGGCGCGGGCTTTTGACCAGAGGGCTTCGTCGTTTCATTCGATGCGGAAACGGCAGCCAATAAATCTTTCTGCCCGCTGAGCACCTTCCCTGTGTAGGCATCCACCAGATACTCGAACTCGCCCCATGCCGTTTGTAGCTCTACTTCGTAGTGTGCAGGGGATTCGTCGAGTTCGGGATCGACCTCCGCTGTAACGGAATCCACCGCCGTCGTTCCGGCATACTCCTCCGCAGCGGTGCGGGCTGCATCCATACCGATGGGCATGGCAGGTGCACCCGCTTCGGCGAGGTCCTTGAGCTCTTCGACCGAGAGCTTTGCCAGCGCGTCAAACTTCAGCGTGGCGTTGAGTGCAAGCACACGGTTCACCAGCGCCGCCTTTCCGGTCGAAATGCTGTTTTCCCGCGCCTGCTGCGTAAGTCCCGCGTCCTGCGTAAGCGTCTGCGTCAGGACGGACGCCCTCGATTCGCTTGTCTGCAAAACACCGTCCACGGTGCTCGTCAGCTCGCGCTGGAGTTTTTCCGCGCGAGCGGTATCCTTGTCCTCCACCGAGATCATGATGGCGGAGGAAATGCTATTGAGGTAGCCGTTTCGCACAAGGCTGCCCACGATGGCGTTTACCGCCACATCGAGCTTCGCGCCCTTGAGGTCTGCTCCATTACTCATATCCGCCAGGATGGCTTTTGCATCCTCATTGAGCGGCGTGCAGACGAGGACCTTTTCGCTCCGATTCACCTTCAGCTCAATGCTCGGGTTCACATCCAGTGACACCACGGACGCAACCGCGTTCGCTCGCTGGTAGAACAGTCCCCCGCCGCCGAGCAGCATTACCGCAAGGCAGGCGGCAATGAGCGATGTCCATCTTCTCTTCGTCGTTTTCTTTGTTGTCATGGGAATTACCGTTCCTTTCCGCTCTTCGCAGCGAGAGAGAACGCCGTTCACATCGTTTGGCGCGGTCTTTTCGACCGCCGCGGCCAGACGTTGCTCCATTTTTTCGTTGGTCATCAGGCGTCGTCTCCTTCCAGAAAAATTCGCATCTTTTTCAATGCTCTGTGATATTTCGACAGGACGGTGGGAAGCGGCAGTTCCAGCAGTGCCGCGATCTCCCGGTGCTTCATGCCCGTGACCGCGTGAAGCAGCACAATGCACCGCTCCTCGTCAGCGAGGCTTGCCAGCGCGCCTTGCAGCAGTGCGCGCTCGTCGGCGTTCAAACCGCATTCCTGTGCGGGAATGGCGTCCCACTCCTCCTCGCTGAGCGCGGCATGGCGCTCCTCGCGCCGCAGGCGCATCAGACACAGGTTGCGGCATACGGTCAGCAGCCACCCCATCGGCGAGCCGGTGGAACGGTACTGCGCTGCGCAGTCCCACACCTGCACATAGACATCCTGTGTGAGATCCTGCGCGTCGTGCGCGTTTTTAAGGTAGGAAAGCGCTAAGCCGTACACCGCCGCGCGCGTGCGCTGATACAGCTCCGCCAAAGCGTCACGGTCACCACCGGCAATGTGGAGGAGCAACTGCTGCAGCTCGTGTCGATCCTCTGCCGGAGCGTATTCGGTTGTCATCAGCAAGCTGAGCATAGGCTTCCGTCTCCTGTCATCCATGTAATGCACGGAAAGGACGATTTATTGCAGGGCAATTGCATTTTCTTTAAAATGTGAAAATCTGTCGTTATTCGGTTCTCCATTGTGAGGCTCCCCTACATAGCGTTTCACCTATACCCAGGTTCTCTGCGGTGTCGTGTAGTACCCCGCGTCCATCTCTGCTTCCGCTATGGCGGCACGGATTGCTTTCTGCGCGGAGAGCCACCTGCCGTAGGCACCACCGTACAAGTCCTTTTTCAGCTTCCGCAGCGCGGTCTTGTACGCCTTCTCTGCGCCGCTGGGGCCGTTGTAGTTGAGCCGAATGGCCAGCTCCTGAAAGGTCATGCCAGCCTCGTCCGGCTGACCGATGCCAAGGGAGCTTCGCACCAGATTTAGCTCTCTGGGCGTCAATACTTGCTCCATCCGCTGCATCAGCAGCGTCCGGCGCATCAGGCGGTCATAGGCCACGGCAGGATCGCCGCCGCAGCTGACGGAGAACACATCGTCACCTAACTGCCGGACGCAAAACAGCGTCCGGTATTCTTTTATCAACGCCCCAGCTACCTTGGCAGATACATTCAGTTCTCCGCACACCACCTTGACCAACTCAGCATCAGAGGTATTCTGCGCCTCGGCGCGGAGGTGCGCCACGGTGCGGATCTGGCTGCCGCGGCTGGTTGGGACGGACAGCGGAAAGGCGTGCTGCGCGGCATAGTCGGACAGCGCCGCTTCTATCGCGGGCGTCGCATAGGTCAGCAGCTTTGTTCCGTAGGCGGAGTCAAAGCGCCCTGCCGCGTCCAGCAGTGCCAGCGCCGCCTCCTGCTTCAAATCCTCCGTCTCACACCACGGCGTGTACGCCCGCGCCAGGTCGGTGAGGTAACCCTCGTTCTGTGAGACGAGCCGCTCCGCGGCGTTTTTGTCTCCGGCTTGAATCCGCAAAGCAAGCTCTTCATTGCAGGGGCCGTCCCCGGCAACGGTGTACATATTTTTCGCCACGGGAACGCCCCCTTCCTCATTTCAGTCGCTTTTCTGCCTCCGCGTAAATGTGTTCCAATTCCATGTCCCGCGCATATCCGTCAGCGGCATAGTCGTTGTCCATCAGTGCCTTGTCCCGGTAGCTCCCCGCCAGATACAGTGCCTCCCGCCGCAGGTCATCGGAGACCTTCCCCCTCTGGTGATGCTTGCGGATCGTCCCGGTTCGTGTATTGAACAGACGGTAGACCGGGTGCTGTTTGTTCTGCTCCTTTTGGTGCATCATCGCGCCGTACTGCCGGCAGGTATAGCGATTGTCCTGCGGCGCGATGCCGTCGCAGTATTTGGGGATATGACCGTTGGTGGTCAGAAAATACTTCCCGCAGCCTTGGCATTGGCTGGGCGCGTGACCGTGGTGCAATCCGTTCATCAGGTCATAGGTGTAGAAATCGGTCAGGCGCGGAAAAATCACCCGTTCCACAAACACCATTTCTTTTTCGTTTTTAGGACTGCGGGCAAACACATAGGTGGAGGACAACTTCGGGTAGACCGTGAACGGCTCCATATCCAAGCTCTGCAGGCTCTGCATCTCATCCCAAAACTGCTCGCTGTTGAAGCAGTCATGCGCGGCCACGGCGAAATGTGTTTCGTTCCGTTTTTTCAGACGGCGCAGATAGTCCAGTTCAAAGAACCGCCCCGCTGCATAGAAGTGATACATGGCGATAGGGATGCGTATGATCCCGACGCAGAATCTCAGAAACTCTGTCTGGAACTCCGAATCGGGCGTCCGTATTTGCAGGAGGTTTCTCTCGTCAAACAGGATATTGATCCGGCGCATTTCCTTCTCGTAGTCATTATAACAAAAGGGCGGATACTTCCAAAGAAGCTCGGTCAGGTACAATATCCGTTCCCGCAGCTGCGGGAATACCGCCGCAGCTTCCTCATCGCTGCCCTGTACCACCACAGGAAACAGGAAGGTCGGTGCGCCGCCGGCCTGTATCAGCTCCGGCAGTTCTTCTTCAGGAATGTTCAGAATGGACATCGCCATGAATCCCGCCGGGAACTCTTTCTCCTGATAAAAGATCTTGTCATTCCAGACATCCATTGTAAACTGCGTGAAATCGTTGTTCTGCTGTATTCCCAGCGGCATAGCATCGCCCTCCTGTCCCATATCTGTTTTGCATCTGTCCCGCGATATTCTCATTCTATCAAAAAATACAGAATAATCAAGTGAAAGGGTTAGAGCCTCGACTGCAGCGAGGTCTCTGCCCTTATCCTTTTATCCGGAGGAAATGAAATTGAAAAAAGAAAACCGATTGCTGACCATCGACGGTGAAACGCTGATGAGTCAGCCGCTCACACCGTTGAATTTCGTGGTGGACACACTGCTCTCTCAAGGATTGCACATCCTCGCAGGATCTCCAAAGGTGGGAAAATCGTGGCTGGCGTTGTGGCTGGCCGTCACGGTGGCAAAGGGCGAATCCGTCTGGGGCATGGGCGTGAAGCAGGGCACCACGCTCTACCTCTGCTTGGAAGACTCCACCCTCCGCATCCAGAACCGCCTGTTCGAGATCACGGAGGACGCTCCCGCCAGCGTCTACTTCTCCACCAACAGCGACACCCTCGGTAAGGGCTTGGAGGAACAGCTCTGCGCGTTCCTCTCTGAGCATCCCGACACGGTGCTGGTTATCATCGATACGCTGCAAATGATCCGCAGCGCCGGTTATGACAACACCTACGCAAATGACTACCGTGACCTCTCCGTGCTGAAGCACATTGCGGACACTCATGGCATCGCCATTCTGCTGATCCACCATCTGCGGAAGGAGCTTGCCGACGATGTGTTCAGCCGCATCTCCGGCACAACGGCCATCAGCAGCGCGGTGGATTCCAGCTTCGCGCTGGTGGAGGACAAGCGCGGCAGCGGCAAGGCAAAGCTTTCCTGCATCGGGCGCGACATCGAGTACCGGGAGCTAACGCTGGAGCGCAGCGCGGAAAATGTGTGGGAGCTGGTGTCGGACAGTCGGACGCAGCCGGAGCTGTTGGGTGGCCGGATCGTCATTCTTCTCTCTGAACTGATGCGTGACCGCGCGGAATTTATCGGCACTCCCACGGAGCTGTCCGCGCAGATCGACCCTGCGGGCAGCGAGGGCATCACGCCGAAGAAGGTGTCTCGCCTGATCCTGCAAAGCGTTGCCGCACTAAGCAAAATCGGTATTTCCGCCGTGGTGCACCGCAGCAACGGAAAGCGGCTCATTGAGCTGCGCCGTGCCGAAAGTGACGATGCCCAGGGTGTACCTGTGGTCGCCCCTGTTGACCCTGTTGGGGCGCTGTGCGGCGATTTGCGGGAGATTGCCGGGCATGGCGAGTAAACACCCGCAGGGAAAAAGAAACGCCGTTTGTGGCCATTTGTGGCCGAAAGCGGAGCGCGGGTGTTCGGTGCAGGGAAATCACCTCCTTGGAGGTGGCCAGCATCGCGTTTGTCTGGTCTGCGGCAACGCCGCTGCCCGACTTCCGCATGAATTCCGGGCAGAAGCCCGGACCCACTTTATCTACGATTTGGAGGAAACGACATGAAAAAAGATGTTAAATTCAGCACCCGCATGGCGTCCACAGACCGGGAGGCCATCAAGGAGTTGGCGAAGCAGTCCGGGATGTCCATGAGCGACTACGTCACTGCCTGCTGCCTGGGAAAGCAGGTGGTGGTCATCGACGGCCTGAAAGAAGTGCTGAAGGAGCTGAAGTCCATCGGCAGAAATCTGAACCAGCTCGTCACCCTGGCGCACATGGGACGAGTGACCGTGATCGATCTGGAAAGCGTATGTCGGGCGTTCTCTGAACTCTGTGGTGCCGTTCGGATGATCCTTGAACGAAAGCGCTGGTAAGCTATGGCTATCATCAGCTTCACAAACTACAAGCGGGGCCAGACCACCGGATGCATGAGCGCCGTGATGCGGTATACCATGCAGGATAAAAAGACCGAGTTCGAGGGGCAGCAGTTGGTCACAGGTATCAACTGTCAGCCGGAATCTGTCTACGCGGATTTCATGACCACCAAGCGGCTCTACCACAAGACGGACGGTGTACTGTTCTATCACATGGTACAGAGCTTCCCGAAAGGCGAAGCAGTCGACCCGGTCACCGCTCACGCGGCCGCGCTGAAGCTGGCCGAGTACTATGAGGGATACGAAGTTCTGGTCTGCACCCACACAGACCGTGAGCACATCCATTCCCACTTCCTCATCAACTCGGTCAATTTCGATACCGGACGGAAACTGCATATCGCAAAGGAGCAGCTCCAGGAACTGCGGCAACGCAACGACATGGTCTGCAAGGAGTTTTCACTTCCTGTATTTCAACCCAGGGAACAAAAGCAGAAAACAAAGACTATGACCATCGGAGAGTATCACACGGCGGCCCGCGGTCAGAGCAAGAAGCTGCAGCTCATGAATATCATCAATGACTGTATGCGCCACGCTTCCAACCGCGAGGAGTTCATTGCGCTGATGGAGAGCGAGGGCTACAAGGTTCGCTGGGAAAAGTCCCGAAAGAATATCACCTATACCACGCCGAGTGGCTGGCAGTGTCGGGACCGTTTGCTGTTCGGTGACAAATATCTAAAGGAGAACATGGAATATGAATTCAGGATCAGAGAAGAAATTATCTATGGACGAGCTCATGGCCCTGAACCGGCCCGAGCCTTCACCGCAGCCGACAGCGCAGGAGTCGAGTTCACCGATCACGCCCATTGTCATCCAGTGTCCGTTGCCGGAGGCTCTGACGATGCTGACACAGAAGACAGAATCCATCGGGTGGGAAGTGCGTGGAATGCGGGAGTATCTTCCGAACCTGAGATCACACACAGACCTGACAGCGGTGCAGAACAGCATGGCGAAGATCCAGAAATCGTTGACGGAGATGACCACTCTGCTGGAACAGGCTGGGAAGAAGAAAGAAAAGCATTCCTGCAAATGGCTGGACTGGCTTCCGGACTTCGACCTG
>OHJO01000508.1_pt1 | contig 21232 bp, 19 predicted proteins | sample 1568561 | NCBI WGS metagenome assembly OHJO01 (sample SAMEA3879556, study PRJEB24766) | human gut metagenome | biome: human-associated habitat; feature: feces | place: USA | collected 1985/1987
AAAAACCGTGATTTGTGAGCAAGCTCCCAATCACGGTTCTTATTTTGCCTATGCGCGGCTCATTGCTCGCGTAAACTTTCAATTTAGTACAAAAGATACGAAAGATCAAATAGGTGTGGAAGAAGCCACAGAGTAAAATATTTCCTTTTCTCCGCTTCCGAAGTGTAGTATACTGTCTGTGGATAACTCTATGACAAGGATAATGTTAGCGAAAGGCGGTAAAGCAATGACAGCAGAGATCATCTGTGTAGGAACCGAAATTTTACTGGGCAATATTGTGAATACGAATGCAGCATATCTGGCGGAAAAGCTTGCTGCTTCCGGACTGGACTGCTATTACCAGACGGTGGTGGGAGATAATGCGGAGAGACTTGCGGGCGTGTTAAAATGTGCCATGGAGCGTTCGGATGTAATTCTGTTATCCGGCGGACTGGGACCCACGGAGGATGATCTGACCAAGGAAACCGTGGCAAAGGTCTGTGGGAAAAAACTGTCAGTGGATGACCACAGCATGGAACGGATCGCAGAATTTTTCGCAGTGAGAGATATTCAGCCTACGGAGAATAACTGGAAACAGGCCATGGTGCCCGAAGGTGCAAAAGTACTGGACAATGATAACGGAACGGCACCGGGGATCATTTTGGAAACGGAGAAGAACAGGATCGTATTGCTGCCGGGACCTCCTGCGGAGTTGATTCCCATGTTTGATCAGCAGGTACTTCCTTATCTGGACGCATTGACTCCCGGGGTGATCTGCTCCCAGATGGTAAAGCTGTGCGGTGTACCGGAGAGCCAGGTGGAGGATACGCTGAAGGATTTGATCGACGGACAGACAAATCCTACCATAGCCACCTACGCTAAGACCGGAGAAGTACATATCCGGGTGACTGCTTCCGGAGAAAATGCCAAGGCAGCCGGAAAGACGATCAAACCCATAGTAAAAGAATTAAAATCCCGTTTCGGAGGGGATATTTACAGTACCAGAGAGGAGACCACTCTGGAGATGGCAGTGGCGGATCTGTTGCTTGCCAATGATCTGACCGTGACTACTGCAGAGTCCTGTACCGGAGGCATGATCGCGGCGAGAATTATCAATGTGCCCGGTGTGTCGGAATGTTATAAAGCGGGATTGGTAACTTATTCCAATAAGGCTAAGCGAAAATTCCTGGGAGTGCGTAAGAGCACGCTGGATAAATACGGTGCTGTCAGCAGCAAAACAGCAGGAGAGATGGCGAAAGGGGCGGCTCTTTTGCTAAAAGCGGATGTGGCAGTGGCAGTGACGGGAATCGCCGGACCGGACGGAGGAACCGAAGAGAAGCCGGTAGGACTGGTGTATATCGGATGCTGTGTTAAGGGAGAACTTACGGTAAAAGAATATCATTTCTCCGGAACCCGCAGCCAGATCAGAGAAGCGACTACCTCTGCAGCATTGATCCTCATGCGTAGTTGCATTTTGAAATACTTCAGTAAAGTGACATTTGGTAAAAAGTAACAAAAAAATAATTTGTGAGATACCCTCAAAACGTAAGGGTACAAAATTGTAAATAGTGCTGAAAACATAAAAAATGTATCATGCATCCTTGCGGGAAGTGGGGATGTGTGGTACATTCATTTTATATCTTGTTGCGGAACAATTCGCGGACATGTCTTTCTATCTCTGATTATCGGCAATTCAGGCATTCGCCAAAATTTCAGACGATTATCGGGACAAATTAGCAAATAGGGGGGATGCTCTTGAAGGGAGTTTTATTGGACATAAAATAGATATAATAAAAAAAGACATTGACAAACACGAACAAATGTTTTATTCTAAATAAAAAGCAGAACATTTGTTCCTTGAACAAAAAGGAGATAAACATGGAAAAAGATGATAAGCTTAAAGCATTGGATGCGGCACTGAGCCAGATCGAGAAGCAGTATGGAAAGGGCGCGGTAATGAAGCTGGGAGATCCCACGGCACAGATGAACGTGGAGACCATTCCTACCGGTTCTTTAAGTTTGGATATAGCATTGGGACTGGGTGGTATTCCTAAGGGAAGAATCGTTGAAATCTATGGACCGGAATCCAGTGGTAAGACGACCGTTACTTTACATATGATCGCTGAAGTACAGAAGAGGGGAGGCATTGCCGGATTTATCGATGCAGAGCATGCCCTGGATCCCGTCTATGCGAAGAATATCGGAGTGGATATTGATAATCTGTACATTTCCCAGCCGGATAACGGAGAGCAGGCACTGGAGATCACCGAGACCATGGTGCGTTCCGGAGCTATTGATATCATTGTAGTGGACTCCGTAGCTGCACTGGTACCGAAGGCGGAGATCGACGGGGATATGGGAGACAGCCATGTGGGTCTGCAGGCACGACTGATGTCCCAGGCACTGCGTAAGCTGACTGCTGTGATCAGCAAATCCAACTGTACTGTTATTTTTATCAACCAGCTTCGTGAGAAGGTAGGTGTCATGTTCGGTAACCCTGAGACCACCACCGGTGGACGGGCACTGAAGTTCTATTCTTCTGTACGACTGGATGTCAGAAGAATTGAGGCATTGAAGCAGGGCGGTGAGGTCATCGGTAACCGTACCCGTGTCAAAGTAGTGAAAAATAAGATTGCGCCTCCTTTTAAGGAAGCAGAGTTTGATATTATGTTCGGAGAAGGTATTTCTATGGTAGGAGATATCTTGGATCTGGCGGCCAGCTGTGATGTAGTTGCCAAGTCCGGTGCATGGTATGCCTACGAGGGCAATAAGATCGGACAGGGCAGAGAGAATGCAAAACAGTATTTGAAAGATAATCCGGCTGTCTGTGATGAGATTGCAGAGAAGGTCAGAGAGCATTACGGACTGAAGGCAGATGTATCTGCTACAGCGGAGAAGGAAGAGTAGATCCATGCTGGTAACACAGGTTACGGAACTTTCCAAATCGAGAAGTAAGGTATATATTGATCAGGAATTCGCCTTTGTTTTATACAAAGGCGAATTGCGTCTCTACCATATAAAAGAGAGTGAAGAACTCCGACCGGAGGATTATCGGACCATTATGCAGGAGGTACTGCCTAAACGTGCAAAACTGAGGGCTATGAATCTGCTTCAGGGGCGGGAATATACGACCTCACAATTACGGACAAAATTACAGCAGGGATATTATCCGCCGGAGATCATAGAGCAGGCAATAGAATATGTGGCAGGCTTTCATTATATAGATGATCTTCGTTATGCAGTGGATTATATCACCTATCATGAGAACAGCCGCAGCAGAAGACGCATTGAACAGGATCTCCAGGGCAAGGGGATTTCCTCTGCCACGATAGAGGAAGCCTGGCAGAACTGGAGGGAGAATGGCGGGGAACAGGATGAACAGAGTATGATCCGGGAATTGCTTCGTAAGAAACATTATGATGCAGCGGAAGAAACAGACTGGAAAGAACGACAGAAAATATACGCATTTCTGGCAAGAAAGGGATTCTCACAGGAAGCCATTCGCAAGGCAATCGGAGGCATGCACAGTGACGATTTTTAGGATACTGTATAGTGCAGGAAAAGCAAGAAATAATGCACAAAGATTGTATTAATATAGGAACTATTTTTGGAGTAATTGCGACTTGTACTTGACAGAGGAGTATTTTCAGTTTACACTAATACTGTTGTGAATTGCTTGTTAGAATGTACATAAATTGCATTCTATTATGAACGATAATTTGTATTGTCGGAGCAAAATGTACAATGAAAATTTCATAAGGAGGTGCTCCTGTAGTGGACACTAATATTGTAATAGTATTAGTGGTTTCTGTTATTGCCATTATAGCTGCAGTGCTGATCACAGCAAAGGTTACCACCACCCGTCTGAAGAAGAATGCGGAGGGAACCATCGGCAACGCAGAGGAGAAGGCAAGAGAGATTATTGATGAAGCCCTGAAGACTGCAGAGAACAAAAAGCGTGAATCACTCCTGGAAGTCAAAGAAGAGTCCATTCGTACCAAGAATGAACTGGACAAAGAGATCAAGGAGCGCAGAGCGGAAGCTCAGCGGTATGAGCGCAGAGTTCAGCAGAAGGAAGAGAACATCGATAAGAAAGCAGATGCCATCGAGAAGCGCGAGGCAAGTTTGGCAGCCAGAGAAGAAACCCTAGGCAGAATGAAGGAAGAAGTCTCCAAGCTGAATGAGCAGCGTGTGCAGGAACTGGAACGAATTTCCGGATTAACCTCTGAACAAGCAAAAGACTACTTATTGAAAATTGTTGAAGATGAAGTGAAGCATGAATCGGCCGTGATGATCAAGGAAATGGAGAGTCGGGCCAAAGAAGAAGCAGACAAGAAAGCAAAGGAATATGTGGTTAACGCAATACAGAGATGCGCAGCAGATCATGTCTCTGAGACTACAATTTCCGTTGTACAGTTACCGAATGATGAGATGAAGGGACGTATCATCGGACGTGAGGGACGTAATATCCGCACACTTGAGACCATGACAGGTGTAGACCTGATCATTGATGATACACCGGAAGCAGTAATTTTGTCCGGATTTGATCCGATTCGTCGTGAGGTAGCGAGAATTGCGCTGGAGAAGCTGATTGTGGACGGACGTATTCATCCGGCCAGAATCGAAGAGATGGTAGAGAAGGCGCAGAAAGAAGTCGAAGTAATGATCAAGGAAGAGGGAGAAGCCGCAACTCTCGAGGTTGGCGTACATGGCATTCATCCCGAACTGGTAAGATTACTCGGTAAGATGAAATTCCGTACCAGCTATGGTCAGAATGCATTAAAGCATTCTATTGAAGTAGCACAGCTGTCCGGACTGCTGGCTGCAGAACTGGGATTGGATGTGAGACTTGCCAAGAGAGCCGGACTGCTGCATGATATCGGTAAAGCAGTCGACCACGAAATGGAAGGTTCTCATATTCAGCTGGGTGCTGAATTGTGTCGGAAATACAAAGAGAATGCTACTGTTATCAACGCAGTGGAATCTCACCATGGCGATGTAGAGCCTACTTCCCTGATTGCATGTATTGTACAAGCTGCTGATACAATATCCGCTGCAAGACCGGGAGCTAGAAGGGAAACACTGGAAACCTATACTAGCAGATTAAGACAGTTAGAAGATATCACAAACAATTTCAAAGGTGTAGATAAATCTTTTGCTATTCAGGCAGGTCGTGAAGTTCGTGTTATGGTAGTGCCCGAACAGATTTCAGATGCCGATATGGTACTGTTGGCAAGAGATATTTCCAAGCAGATTGAAGCTGAATTGGAATATCCCGGACAGATCAAGGTGAATGTGATCCGTGAGAGCCGCGTAATTGATTACGCCAAATAACTGACCAGTCAGAAATGACAATTTCATAAGATGTAAGAGGTAGCCGTTGTATGGAGACATACAACGGCTGTTTTAATGAAAATTTATGGATAAACGGGTGTAAAAAAGTGAAAGTTACCTATTGTGTTATATGTCATCTTATAGTATGATATTCGAAGTGTATGATTGTATACGATTATCCAACATCCACAGAAGAAGGCGTATTCCCAACGAGGAAAGACGAGAAAGGTATGGTAAGAAATGAAAGCATATCAGGAATTAACCAAGGAAGAACTTTTAACACTGAAGGCAGAGCTTAACGCTGCATATGAAGATGCAAAAGGCAAAGGCCTGAAACTGGATATGTCCAGAGGAAAACCTGCAGTCAATCAGCTGGATATGACAATGGATTTTCTGGATGTTGTGAATTCTCAGAGCGCTATGAAGGCTGAGGATGGAATGGATGTGAGAAACTACGGAGGTTTGGATGGCATTCCTGAGGCAAAGAAGCTGATGGCGGATATTCTGGAGGTAAAACCGGAGAACGTGATCGTATGCGGTAATGCCAGTCTGACCATCATGTATGATACAGTATCCCGTGCCATGACCCATGGCATTTTGGGAAATACCCCCTGGTGTAAACTGGATCATGTAAAGTTTTTGTGCCCTGTTCCCGGATATGACAGACATTTTGGAATTACAGAGCATTTCGGAATTGAAATGATCAATGTACCCATGACTCCCGAAGGACCGGATATGGACCTGGTAGAGAAGCTGGTCAGCGAAGATCCCGCCATCAAAGGCATTTGGTGCGTACCGAAGTACTCCAATCCTCAGGGATATACTTATTCCGATGAGACCGTAAGACGCTTCGCAGCGCTTACGCCGGCGGCACCGGATTTCCGTATTTTTTGGGATAATGCTTATGCAATTCATCATTTATATGATGACAGACAGGATCAGCTGTTAGAGATTCTCTCCGAATGTGAGAAGGCAGGACATCCGGATATGGTATTCGAGTTCTGCTCTACCTCTAAGGTAAGCTTTGCAGGTTCCGGTATTGCGGCTATCGCATCTTCTAAGGCCAATCTGGATGATATGAGAAAGTCCATGACAATTCAGACGATTGGATACGATAAGATCAATCAGTTACGTCATGTACGCTATTTTAAGGATATTAACGGTATTCGTGAACATATGAAGAAGCATGCGGCAATCATGCGTCCAAAATTTGAGGCAGTATTGAAGGTTTTGGATGAGGAACTGGGTGGACTTGGTATCGGCAGTTGGACAAAACCCAACGGTGGGTATTTTATCTCCTTTGATGCGATGGATGGTTGTGCCAAGGCTATTGCGGCAAAATGTAAGGAAGCAGGTGTGACTCTGACGGGGGCAGGCGCTACTTTCCCTTATAAGAAGGATCCCAAAGATTCCAATATCCGTATCGCACCTTCCTTCCCGACACCGGAAGAGATGGCAATGGCAACGGATCTGTTCGTACTGTGTGTCAAGATGGTAAGTGTGGACAAATTACTGGAGAACAAATAACAGATTCGAGGATAAATAAAAGAAGGAATAACGGGTCATGGAAGAATTCAGGCGTATCAAACGGGAACTGGTTGCAAAAGGTGCGATCATTGATTATTATCAGGACACCATGCAGATTCCCAACGGTAACATTGCAAAATGGGATCTGATCGATCATAAAGGCGCAGCAGCTGTGGTTGCAGTAAGAGAAGACGGTAAACTTCTCATGGTGCGGCAGTATCGTAATGCGCTGGAGCGGGAGACTCTGGAGATTCCGGCCGGCGGACTGAATGGCAGAGAAGAACCTACGGATCAGGCAGCCATGCGGGAATTGCAGGAAGAGACCGGCTATCATACCGATCATGTGGAACTGCTGACTTCCATCTATACCACAGTAGCTTTCTGTAATGAGAAAATCGACATCTATCTGGCGTTAGACCTGAAAGACAGAGGGAGCCAGCATCTGGATGAAGATGAATTTATCAATGTAGAGGCATATTCCGTAGAGGAATTAAAACAAATGATCTATGACTGTAAGATTCAGGATGCCAAGACGATTTGCGGCATTCTGACATATGCATCGAAATACTTAAGTAAATAGTCAGTACGTTGAGGTAGGCAATCCGCTCCATGGATAGAATCTGTGTGGCGGATTGTTTTTTAGTTGTTACGGTTCAGGAATGATTCCCTGTGTTGTCCGCATATATTAACATAACATTGCGTGGCGTAGAGATGGGAATTTTCATGAAATGGGATAAGTCTATCGTACCGGTGGGAAAGCTACCGCTTCGTTTTCTGTTTGTGATCGGATTCGCAGTGGGGTTTCTGATCGTATATTGGGGAAAAGGCACTTTCCTGAAGAATATGGGAATGCTGGATGAGGATACTTTGTATCATATGAAATACATGGCCGTGGACAACAAGGTTCTCTTCTGGTACGTCCTGTGTAAAAGAGGCAAAGATTTCATTGCACTGGTTCTCATGGCCACGACGTACCTGGGATTGTTATTCTGTGGTGGGATGACAGTAAAATATGGCTTTTCCCTTGGATTATTCTTAGGTACTGCGACCTGCCGTTATGGAATCAAGGGGATTTTGTTATGTATTGTTGGAATTTTTCCTCACTATCTGTGTTATGTACCTGCAATGGTGATGCTGCTTCAGTGGTGCGAGGATATTTACAGAAGTATTTATTTTTATCATAATATAACCGGGCAGGGAAAAAAGTCCCTGCCCGGTAAACTGGGAAAACCGGTGCTCATTTTGGGAGTACTGGTTCTCGGATGTGTGTTGGAAGCGTTTGTGAATCCTGTGTTATTCAAAGGCTTCCTGCAATTTTTTTAAAAAAGGGTTCGTCTTATTCGTACTCTGCGATATCGTAGATCAGACGCTCTGTATCGTCCCAACCCAGGCAGGGATCTGTGATGGACTTACCGTAACAGCCGGCCCCCACCTTCTGGTTACCTTCTTCGATATAACTCTCGATCATCACACCTTTTACCATGTTATGGATGTCATAACGCCCTTGACCAGCTGATGGAGATCGGAACTCAGCTTGCGGCTGTGCATGACTTCTTTGGTGATTCGGATCTGTTCTTTGAACTGCTTGTTGGAGTTGGAATGGTTCGCATCGATCACGCAGGCAGGATTCTTCAGATCCATTTTTTCATACATATCCCACAGACGGATCAGATCTTCATAGTGGTAGTTGGGAATGTTGGCACCATGCTTGTTGGTAGCACCACGCAACACGGTGTGAGCCAGATCATTTCCATGGGTATTTACTTCCCAGCCGGTATAAATAAAGGAATGGGGATGCTGTGCTGCATATACGGAATTCAGCATTACAGAGAAATCTCCGCTGGTTGGATTTTTCATACCTGCCGCTACATCAAAACCGCTGACGGTCAGACGGTGCTGCTGATCCTCTACGGAACGGGCGCCGATTGCCACATAGGAGAGGATGTCGGATACATAACCCCAGTTCTCAGGGTATAACATTTCATCTGCCGCAGTCAGCCCTGTCTCCTGGATCGCACGGATGTGCATTTTACGCATGGCCATCAGTCCTGCCAGAAAATCAGGCTTCTTCTCGGGATCGGGCTGGCTAGTGATACCTTTGTAGCCTTCACCGGTAGTGCGGGGTTTGTTGGTGTAGATTCTGGGGATCAGGATCAGCTTATCCTTCACCTGTTCGTTAACTCTTGCAAGGCGGTTTACATAATCGCATACGGAATCCTCATTGTCAGCAGAGCAGGGTCCGATGATCACCAGAAATTTATTACTCTTACCGGTGAGGACATCTCGGATCTCGGCGTCTCTTTCTTCTTTGATCTTGACTAATTCTGCCGGAAGAGGCAGCTCCTTACGTATTTCCGCAGGAGTGGGAAGTTTTTTGATGAATTCGAAACTCATAGTATTCCATCGTGCGCGGGGCACGTCCTTTCTGCTAAATTTCTTTGCCTATTATAGAACAGAATCCCCGCAGATGCAAGAAAATTTAGCGATTTAAAGCGAAAAAGAGTAAAAATGATAAATAAGCTATCGTGTTAATGCGTTAATTTGCAAAATTTTATTGACAGGACAAAAGGTTTGCCATAAAGTTAGAGATAGTGAAATAATTGCAGAAACTGCGAAAAAACTACGAGAGAGGGCAAAATTATGTACGGAACAATTTGGGCATTACTACCGCCGGTGGTAGCAATTGTACTGGCACTGATCACAAAGGAAGTATATTCATCACTGTTTATCGGTATCGTCACGGGAGCGCTGATCTATACCGGATTTTCACCAATCGCGACGCTGGACACAGTGATCAACGAAGGATTCATCAATTCCGTTGCGGATGCATGGAACATCGGTATCTTCATGTTCCTGATCCTGTTGGGAACCATGGTGGCATTGATGAATAAGGCAGGAGGCTCTGCGGCCTTCGGTGAATGGGCGAAAAAGCATGTAAAGACCAGAGCGGGAGCACTGCTTGCCACCTTTTTATTAGGTGTTCTGATCTTCGTGGATGACTATTTCAACTGTCTGACCGTAGGATCCGTTATGATGCCGGTCACAGATGGACACAAGATCTCCCGTGCAAAGCTTGCATATATCATTGATGCCACGGCAGCACCCATCTGTATGATCGCACCGATCTCTTCCTGGGCAGCAGCAGTATCAGGCATGGTGGACGAGGGTGTGTATTCCGGTATCGAACTGTTCGTAAGAGCGATCCCCTATAACTATTATTCGCTGTTAACCATTGTATTTGTCGTCGGAATGGCACTGATGGGATTCGATTACGGTCCTATGGCTAAGCATGAGCGTAATGCCAGAGAAAAGGGTGACCTGTTCACTGAGGGAGAACGCGTGACCAATGCGGACAATGTACCGAAGGGTTCTGAGAGAGGAAAAGTATATGATCTGTTGATCCCTGTGATCGTACTGATCATCTGCTGTGTCGTTGGTATGATCTATGTCGGCGGATTTTTCGAAGGTGTGGGATTCATCGATGCCTTCAGTGCTACCGATGCTTCTGTAGGACTTCCCTGGGGATCTCTGATCGCGTTGCTGTTTGCTATCGTATATTATATGTGTAGAAGACTGGTATCCTTTAAGGAGGCCATGAATTGTCTGACCCAGGGCTTTATCGCTATGGTACCTGCCATGCTGATCTTGACCTTTGCCGTTACCCTGAAGACCATGACCGGACTGTTAGGTGCGGATGTCTATGTGGCAGGTCTGATGCAGGGTGCATCTTCGGGATTGACCAATATGCTTCCCGCGATCATCTTCCTGGTAGCGTGCTTCTTGGCTTTTGCTTCCGGCACCAGCTGGGGAACCTTCGGTATCCTGATCCCTATTGTAACCGGCGTATTTACCGATCCTGCTACCGGAGCCATCGTACCCGGAGCCGAGCATCTGATCATCATCGGTGTGTCTGCATGTCTGGCAGGTGCTGTTATGGGTGACCATTGTTCTCCCATCTCCGATACCACGATCATGGCTTCGGCAGGGGCACAGTGCAATCATATCAACCATGTATCCACCCAGGTTCCTTACGTACTGACTGTGGCAGCAATCTCGTTCGTGAACTATATCATTGCCGGATTTGTACAGAATGTGGTGATCTGTCTGGTGATCGGTATTCTGCTGACACTGGCGACACTGCTTGTACTGAAGCGTGTCTTCGGACAGAAGGCTGCTACGCAGCAGTAACGCAAAACGGGAATCATATTGGTACAGAAATGTGTCTAAATGTGTCTGTGAGAAAGGAAACATATAGAAACTATGAAATACGATTATCTGGTCGTCGGTTCCGGTCTGTACGGAGCAGTGTTCGCGAGAGAAGCGGCTGACAGAGGGAAAAAGGTTCTGGTGATCGACAAGCGTCCCAATGTGGCGGGTAATATTTACACCGAAAAAGTGGAAGGGATCCATGTCCACAAATACGGTGCGCATATTTTTCATACCAATGATACGAAGGTGTGGAAGTATATTACGAGATTCGCAGAGTTCAACCGGTTCACCAATTCCCCGGTGGCAAACTATCGTGGAGAACTGTATTCCCTGCCCTTTAACATGTATACGTTTAATAAAATGTGGGGTGTGGTAACGCCTGAGGAAGCAGCGGCGAAGATCGAAGAACAGAAAAAAGAAGCATGTATCACGGAGCCGAAGAACTTAGAAGAGCAGGCAATTTCCCTGGTGGGAAGAGACATTTTTGAAAAGCTGATCAAGGGTTATACAGAGAAGCAGTGGGGACGTGATTGTAAGGATCTTCCGGCATTTATCATCAAGCGACTTCCGGTTCGACTGACCTTTGATAATAATTACTTCAACGCTCTGTATCAGGGCATTCCCATCGGCGGTTACACGCAGCTGGTGGAGCATTTGTTAGAAGGTATAGAAGTACGTCTGAATACAGATTATCTGGAGCAGAAGGAGAAACTGGACAGACTGGCGGAAACAGTCGTCTATACCGGCCCCATCGATGCGTATTTCGGATATTCACTGGGAGCATTGGAATATCGATCTGTAAGATTCGAGACAGAGGTGCTGGATATTCCGAACTTCCAGGGCAATGCGGCAGTGAACTACACAGACCGTGAGACTCCCTGGACCCGGATCATTGAACATAAATGGTTCGAGTTCGGCAAGGACGAACAGGGACAGGATCTCCCGAAGACGGTCATCAGCAGAGAGTACAGTTCCGAGTGGAAACCGGGAGATGAACCTTATTATCCGGTAAATGATGAGAAAAACGGTGCTCTATATGCAGAGTATAAGAAGCTGGCAGATGCCGAGCAGAATGTGATCTTCGGAGGAAGACTGGCGGAATACCGCTATTATGATATGGATGCGGTCATTGCTTCCGCATTGAAAAAGAGTGAAGAAGTACTGTGATCATTCAGACCAAAACGGTGAGCATACCAGGTGTGAATCATAAAAAATGCAACGGTGAATTTGCCGTTGCATTTTTTGTCTCAAGAAATTCAATTCCTTAACCGATCTGCGGTTTTGCTTTTCTCTTGTTGCGGAACTCTCTGACTGCGATCAGCAGGTCGTAACGATATACCAGGGTGTACATCACAGCCGCCATAACGAAAGCGGTGAGCACATCGAAGACGGAGTGCTGTTTGATGAACATGGTCGCCATGATGATCGAAGAAGCCAAAATCAGGGATCCGATGCGGATGCCCTTTTTCTTCTCGAAGCATTTACTGCGGATGATCGCAAAATGTGCACCCAGGGAATTATATACATGAATGCTGGGCCACAGGTTGGTAGGTGTGTCTGTCCGGTACAGAGCGGCTACCATGCGGGTGAAGATATTGTCTCTGGGCATCACCGCGGGACGAAGGTGCTGTCCGTTGGGCCACAGAGTGGATACGATCAGGAAGATCGTCATGCCTGTAAAGAGGAAAATACAGGTGCGGTAGTAATCCTCTTTATTTTTGAAGAAAAAGTAGATGACCACTGCCGATACATAGGCAAACCATAAAAAGTAAGGAATGACGAACACCTCACAGAAAGGAATGTAATCATCCGCCGCCATATGTATGATCCGGTAGTGTCCGGTGATGTTCTTCTCCAGCCAGGCGAACCATGTCATATAAATAATGGCATATATAATAAGAGGAACGGCATGTTTATATTTTAAATAGAAGATCTTAAGCTTTTCCATAAAAACCTCATTTCTCTACCAAACCTATGCTTCAAAATCAATTTTAGTATAATCACCGGAAGAAAAAAATCAAGGTTTTTTTGGAATACTTAAGCATTCTTAAGAAAATCTTTAGAGTGTGTTTATTTCACTTCGGGAGTGATCATGCGAATGGCGCCGGGAAGACATTCCACCCGGAATCCACAGCTTTTCCTGGTTACTTCGCCGTCCGTATGTACCCATAGGGGAGCGGAGGCAGTGATAGACATCTGTGTGGCAGTGTAAGCATCGATCCCCTTTACGAAATAGTGTTTACCGAAAAAAGCGGTGGGAAGAGCCAGCAGGACCAGTACTTTGGAAATATTGCCAACGCAGCACAGATCAAATATGCCGTCATTATCCGTGGCGGGAGGACAGAACATGAATCCGCCGCCTTCATAGCGATGACTCATACAGGTTACAAACAAAAAGCGGGGGAGCTGGAATGCGGTCTGCTTTCCGTTTACTGCGTTTTCGATGGTCAGGGTACAGGAGACCTTGCGTGCGGTGATCAGCTGCTTTAAGGCGATTCCTAAATAAGTCAGCTTGCCAAGACCGATCCGGTTCATGGTATCCTTGATGGGGGAATGCATGGCTTCTGCACAGACAGCTGCGTCAAAGCCGATTCCACAGCTGACAGCGAACAGCCGGGATTCTTCCGGCTGATCCTCATCGAGATAAGTAAGTCTTCCTAAGTCCATGACTCTGGGAGCAGCATTCCGAAGGATCAGATCAAGGGCTGCTTTCGGCTCTTTGGGGATGCCGAGATCCCTGGCCAGATCGTTGCTGGAGCCGGTGGGAATGTAACCCAGGATTACTTTGGAGGGATCAGCGATTCCCTGCAGGGCTTCGTTCACCGTGCCATCTCCACCTAGGACAATGAGCTTTAAATCAGGATCGTCTTTATATTTTGCGGTGATCTGTGCAGCCAAATGCTTTACTTCTCCGGCTTTTTGGGAAAAATAGGTCTGATATACGGCATCGCTTTTTTTCAGAGCAGGTTCGATCTGTTCAGACCAGATCTTCGCACCTCTGCCGGAGCGGGAGGCTGGATTGATAATAATATGATACATGAGGATACCTCATCTTTCGTAAGGATGTAACTAAAGTTTATTCTAACACACTCAGGGGCTTCTGCCAACATTGTTCATTTTCCATCTTTGCAATTAAAAAGTTCTATGCTATACTAAACCATAAGTTTAGCGAATTAACGTAACATAAGGAGGAATGAGGCATGTATTCATTGGATGAAGTAAAAAAAGTTGATCCCGAGGTGGCACAGGCCATTATCGACGAGGAGAATCGTCAGAACAGTCATATTGAACTGATTGCTTCCGAAAACTGGGTAAGCAAGGCAGTCATGGCGGCTATGGGCAGTCCCTTGACCAATAAATATGCGGAAGGATATCCCGGCAAGAGATATTACGGTGGTTGTGAGTGCGTGGATGTCATCGAAAATCTGGCAATCGAGCGTGCCAAGAAGCTGTTCGGCTGTGATTATGCCAATGTACAGCCCCATTCCGGAGCACAGGCGAATATGGCAGTGCAGTTTGCTGTACTGAAACCGGGTGATACGATCATGGGCATGAACCTGGATCACGGCGGACATCTGACCCATGGTTCACCGGTAAATATGTCCGGTAAATATTTCCATGTAGTACCTTACGGTGTGGATGACAACGGATTCTTAGATTACGACAGAATGAGAGAACTGGCACTGGAATGCAAGCCTAAGATGATCATTGCCGGTGCTTCTGCGTATGCCAGAACCATTGATTTCAAGAAGTTCCGTGAAGTAGCAGACGAAGTGGGTGCCGTACTGATGGTAGATATGGCACATATCGCAGGACTGGTGGCAGCGGGCCTTCATCCCAGTCCCATCCCTTATGCGGATGTAGTGACCACTACGACTCACAAGACCCTGCGCGGACCCAGAGGAGGTATGATCCTCTGCAATAAGGAAGCCAATGAAAAGTTCAACTTCAACAAAGCCATCTTCCCCGGCATCCAGGGCGGCCCTCTGATGCATGTGATCGCTGCCAAGGCAGTCTGCTTCGAAGAAGCATTAAGCGACGACTTTAAAGTATATCAGAAGAATATCATTGACAATGCCCAGGCATTGTGTAAGGGACTGATGAGCCGGGATATCAAGATCGTATCCGGCGGTACCGATAATCATTTAATGTTAGTGGATCTGACTCCTTACGGTCTGACCGGTAAGGCAGTGGAGAAACTGTTGGATGCAGCGCACATCACTGCTAACAAGAACACCATCCCCAACGATCCTCAGTCTCCGTTTGTGACCAGCGGTATCCGCCTGGGAACCCCCGCGGTTACTTCCAGAGGTCTGAATACCGAGGACATGGATCAGGTGGCAGAAGCTATTGCCCTGGTCATCAAGGGCGGAGAAGAGCAGGTTCCTGCAGCCAGAGCCATCATTCAGAAATTAACAGACAAATATCCTTTGATCTAAAGCTTGGAGGAGTATAAGAAAAGAGCCGAAAGGCTCTTTTCTTATACTCAGAAATGTTCAGAAATGTTCAGAAATGTATTAAAAAGGCCTGAAAAAGATAAAAATGGGGGTTGCCTTTCATACTTTACTGTGCTAGAATATCCCTCAGTGAAAAACAAGTGTCCGTACTACAGATACGAACTGCAGAAAGGATAACATATGGGAGAAGCGACCAAGTATTTCGTGGTGAAGCAGAAGGCAATCCCCGAGGTGCTGTTAAAGGTAGTGGAAGCAAAGCGGCTTCTTGAGTCAGAGAAGGTTCTGACCATACAGGAAGCGGTTGATGCAGTTGGCATCAGCCGCAGTTCTTTTTATAAGTACAAGGATGATATCTTTCCGTTCCATGACAATTCTCAGGGAACGACCATCACGCTGACTTTCCAGATGGATGACGAACCGGGAATTCTGTCGGATGTGCTGAAGATCATCGCAGAGTACCGGGCGAATATCCTGACGATCCATCAGAGTATTCCCATCAACGGAATCGCATCTCTGACACTGAGTATACAGGTACTGCAGACTACGGGAGATATCTCCCGGATGATCGAACAGCTGGAGGGGCAGACCAGTGTGCATCATGTGAAAATACTGGCAAAAGAATAATGTCGGAACGAAAAAGATAAAAGTGAGGAGAATATTATGATCAATGTTGCGGTATTGGGCTACGGCACCGTCGGTAGCGGTGTGGTAGAAGTTATCGAGAAAAATAAGGACATGGTAAATAAAAAGTCCGCACAGGAACTGGAAGTGAAATACATTCTGGATCTGAGAGATTTCCCCGGAGACCCTTATGAGAATAAGGTCATTCATGATTTCAATACGATCTTACAGGATGACAGCGTAACCATCATCTGTGAGACCATGGGTGGTGTCGGAGCTGCTTACCAGTTCACGAAGCAGGCACTGGAACTGGGCAAGAGTGTCTGCACCTCCAACAAGGAGTTGGTAGCAAAGCATGGTCCCGAACTGTTGCAGATCGCCAGAGAGCATAACTGCAACTACTTATTCGAGGCAAGTGTGGGCGGCGGTATTCCCATTATCCGTCCGCTGAACTACTCCCTGACCGCAGAGAAGATCGAGGCTGTCAACGGTATCTTAAACGGTACTACGAACTATATCTTAAGCAAAATGGAAAAAGAAGGCGCGGATTTCGATACCGTTCTGAAGGAAGCACAGGACAAAGGCTATGCGGAGCGCAATCCGGAAGCAGATGTGGAAGGTTATGATGCCTGCCGTAAGATCGCGATTCTGTCTTCTCTGATGTTTGGTAAAAACGTGGATTCCGAGAAAGTCCCCACCGAGGGTATTACGAAGATCACCGCAGCGGATTTTGAATATGCCAATGCTGCAGAGTATACCATCAAGCTGTTGGGCAGAAGCCGTGCGATTGACGATGACACAGCGGAAGTTATGGTGGCACCGTTCATGCTTCCCAAGGACCATCCCCTGGCCATGGTATACGGAGTGTTCAATGCGGTATTTGTCACCGGCAATATGCTGGGAGATTCCATGTACTACGGACGGGGCGCAGGCAAGCTTCCCACCGCCAGTGCAGTGGTATCGGATGTCATCGACTGTGCAAGACATCAGGGCAAGGTGATCATGTGCTTCTGGGACAAAGAGGAAGTAAAGCTGGCAGACATCGGCGAGGCCGAGAGAAGTTTCTTCATCCGGGCAAAGGCCGGAGCGGAAGATGCGGTTACAGCAGCGTTCCCCGGAGGCCGGGTGGTACATCTTAAGGACCGGAAGGAAGACTTCGGATACTTCACACAGCCCATGAAGGAGAGCGAGTTCCTGGCAAAATACGAAGCACTGGGTGAGCAGATGCTTGGCAGGATCCGCCTGGTGTAAGAAACAAGAATATTATAAAGAGTACTAAATATATATATTTGAGGAGAAAATGTTATGTCAAAAGTAGTGAAATTCGGTGGAAGCTCTCTGGCAAGTGCAGAGCAGTTCAAAAAGGTAGGAAATATCATCCGTGCGGATAAGGAGAGGAAATATGTGGTACCTTCCGCACCGGGAAAAAGATTTTCCAATGATACCAAGGTGACGGATATGCTGTATGCCTGCTATGATCTGGCAGATCAGGGCAAGAGCTTCAAAGCAGAGCTGGATGCCATTAAGGCACGTTACCAGGAGATTATAGATGGTTTACAGCTGGATCTGGATCTTAGTGAAGAGTTCAAGACCATAGAGAAGAATTTCAAGGCAAAATCCGGAAACAATTATGCAGCTTCCCGTGGCGAATATCTGAACGGTATCATCATGGCAAATTACTTAGGCTATGATTTCATTGATGCGGCAACCGTAATTTTCTTCGATGAAAACGGTGAGTTTGATGCAGCGAAGACCAACGAAGTACTTCGTGCCAGACTGGCAGAGAGCAAGGAAGCGGTAGTTCCCGGATTCTACGGTTCGATGCCTGACGGAACGGTAAAGACCTTCTCCAGAGGCGGATCCGATATTACCGGTTCTATTGTGGCTAAGGCTGCCAAAGCGGATGTCTATGAGAATTGGACGGATGTGTCCGGTTTCCTGATCGCAGATCCCAGAATCATCGATCATCCCGAGGCTATTGAGACCATCACCTACCGCGAACTTCGCGAGCTGGCATACATGGGAGCTACCGTACTGCATGAGGATGCCATCTTCCCGGTACGCCAGGAGGGTATTCCCATCAATATCCGCAATACCAATGCGCCGGAAGACAACGGTACCTGGATCGTGGGAAGCACCTGCCAGAAGTCCAAATACGTCATCACCGGTATCGCCGGTAAAAAAGGCTTCTGCTCTGTGAATATTGAAAAAGATATGATGAACTCCGAGATCGGTTTCGGCAGAAAGGTACTGCAGGCGTTTGAGGAGAACGGAATCTCCTTTGAGCATGTTCCCTCCGGTATTGATACCATGACCGTATTCGTACATCAGGACGAATTCATGCACAAGGAGCAGAAAGTAGTGGCAGGCATCCACAGACTGGCAAATCCCGATATGATAGACATTGAATCGGATCTGGCGCTGATCGCCGTGGTAGGCCGTGGCATGAAGTCCACCCGCGGTACAGCAGGCAGAATCTTCTCCGCACTGGCACACAAAAATATCAATGTCAAGATGATCGACCAGGGATCCTCTGAGCTGAACATCATCATCGGTGTGGCAAATGATGATTTCGAAACCGCGATCAAGGCAATTTATGATATCTTTGTAATTACAAGACTATAAGATGATACGATATAAAAAAGGCAGGTCATTAAGACCTGTCTTTTTATATCTCCGGATACTGGATCATGTCCAGGATCGGCGTCCGCATTATGTACTGATAAGCTTCGAAAATCTTCTCCGCAGGAACACTCTTGGGAGAAGAGAGCCAAAGCTTCAGGATCTCGATCAGTAATAGGGCATTATAATGCGCCAGCGACTGCGGAGTGATCAGATCGCAGGGCATTTTCTTCATGGGATGTCTGGAGAGAATACAGAAAAAAGTCTTTTCACAGTAATGGGCAAAAAATTCTCCGAAGCTGTTCTGACCTGTGATCTCAAAAAGTCTGTGGTAATATTCCTTATTTTTCTCAAAGCAGATAAACATCAGTTTAATAGCTTCCTGTTCCATGTCATTTTCAATCATGACTTCGACCTTGCTGCCGATATCCCGGTCGTACAAGAACTCGATCACTTCGTATTTATCCTGAAAATAATTATAGAAAGTCGGGCGGATCACATGAGCACCATCCGTGATCATTTTGATGGATATCTTCTGAAAAGGCACAGTAAGCACAAGTGTCCGAAAGCTGTCTGCCAATAATTCCTTTGTCTTCATCACATGACTCCTTTTCCCATAAAAAGAACCAAGATAGAAATATTATAAACAAAAAATTACCGTTTCTCAACCCAAAACGACACTTTCCGCAAAATGTCGCGGATTATTTACATTTATCGGAATAATGTCAAAGCAGGAAAAACGCTGTGCCGGGGTTGTATCTTACTATATGTCCGGAAATAGCATATCATAATCGCAGAAAGGAGATATATGGATGGCGTGGTATGAAATACTGATCGTATCGGTAGGACTTTCCCTGGATGTTCTTACCTATGCATTATATAAAGGTGCAATGCTTTCTAAACTGGATAAAAAACAGATCGTGAAAATGACTCTGTTGTTCACCGGCTGGCAGAGCGGAGCGATGCTATTAGGAAGCCTGATCTCGGAGATTCCCTATATAGCCATGAATTATCAGCGGACAGAGAGACTGTTCCGGGCAGCCTCCGCTGTTATTTTTTTCCTGATCGCGATCTGGCTGATCGTACGGGCATCCCGGATGCGGGATCCGGTAGAACGCAGGGAGGATGTATTTGCCTGGAAGCAGTTATGTGTCTGGGCCATGCTTACCAGTGTGGACTCTTTTCTGTCGGGAATCGGCATGGGATTTTTAGACACCGGAGTAACCGTACAGATCATACAGCTGGCGATCATGGCTGCGTTAGCCGTGGTTACCGGTATCTATGCTGGATACCGGATCGGATGTCACGGGAGAAGCCGTGTGCTGATCAGTGGTGCGATCATCTTCCTGTTGGCAGGGATCGATGTGCTGTTCCGCTATTACAGCTAGAAACAGGGATATTTATGTAAAAATACGAAAGAGAGGTAGATAATATGGCAGACGTAAAACACAAGGTAGAGAGAGCTGCTTTCGGTGTAGCGATCGACGGAATTTTAAAGTATGTGAACAAGGATGAAGAGGACAGGGAAAAAGCTTTCTTAAAGCTGGTGGATCTGTCCGAAAAATTTATGGGAAATACGTTTTCGAAGGAAAGCTACGATGCGGCGAGACGTATGATCCGGGAACCGGACAGCAAATGGATGCAGTATGTGAACCGCATCTTAAATGAAGTAGATCCCCACGTCATCAAAATGTCTGCGCTGGACTATGGCTTTGAGGCTGCCTTCTGTGGCAAAAAAGAGATCAATGAGATGCGCGTCAAGCATCAGTGTAATATTCCCTGGCTGATCCTGATGGATCCCACCAGTGCCTGCAATCTGCATTGTACCGGATGCTGGGCAGCAGAATACGGCAACCGCCTGAACTTAAGCTTTGAAGATATGGACCGTATCGTTACCCAGGGTAAGGAGCTTGGCATTTATCTGTATTTTTTCACCGGTGGCGAACCTCTGGTGCGTAAGGACGATATCATCCGTTTATGTGAGAAGCATGATGACTGTGGCTTCCATGCATTTACCAACGGCACCCTGATCGATGAAAAATTCTGCCAGGATATGAAGCGTGTAGGAAATTTCTCCGTAGCTATCAGCCTGGAAGGCTTCAATGAAGTAAACGATCTGCGCCGTGGCAAGGGCGTGTTTGATAAGGTCATGCATGCCATGGATCTGATGAAGCAGTACGGTCTGATCTTCGGTACTTCTATCTGCTACACCAGCAAAAACTATAAGGTAGTCACCAGTGATGAATTCCTGGATATGATCATTGAAAAGGGAGCCAGATTCAGCTGGTACTTCCATTATATGCCGGTAGGAAATGAGGCATCCTGTGAGTTGCTTCCGGATCCGGATCAGAGAGAGTATATGTATCACCGCATCCGTGAGATCCGTGCCATGAAGGGCGGTAAGCCCATCTTCGCCTTTGACTTCCAGAACGATGGTGAATATGTGGGCGGCTGTATCGCAGGCGGCAGAAACTACTGTCATA
>OHJO01000511.1_pt1 | contig 21195 bp, 17 predicted proteins | sample 1568561 | NCBI WGS metagenome assembly OHJO01 (sample SAMEA3879556, study PRJEB24766) | human gut metagenome | biome: human-associated habitat; feature: feces | place: USA | collected 1985/1987
CGGCTGCCTCGATCACGCCGCCTGTGGTGCCGAAGATGACGCCTGCACCGGTCGATTCGCCCAGCGGACGGTCGAAATCGCTCTCCTCCAGTTCGTCGAAGTTCATGTTGGCGAAGCGGATCATGTGGGCCAGTTCGCGCGTGGTGATCGAAATGTTCACGTCCGGATCGCCGTCTTTGCCGAATTCGGGGCGTGCGGCTTCCGATTTCTTCGCCACGCAGGGCATGACCGATACGACGATGAAATTCCGGCGGTCGATGCCCAGCTTGGGCGCCAGGTAGTTTTTGGCGATCGCGCCGAACATCTGTTGCGGCGACTTGGCCGTCGAGAGGTTCTCGCCCAGTTCGGGGAAATGCTTCTCCATGAACGACACCCAGCCCGGACAGCAGGAGGTCATCAGGGGGATTTTGACCGTCCGGTCGCCCGCGAGATACTTGTTCAGGCGCTGGAGCAGTTCGGTGCCCTCCTCCATGATCGTCAGGTCGGCGGCGAAGTCGGTGTCGAAAACGTAGTCGAAGCCCAACCGACGCAGCGCTGTGGTCATCTTGCCCGTGACGCTCCGGCCTTCCAGTCCGAAATCCTGGCCGAGGGCCACGCGCACGGCGGGGGCGGTCTGCACCACGACCGTCTTGCCGGGATCGGCGAGCGCCTGCATCACCTCCCGGATGTTGCTGTTCTCCGAGAGGGCGCTGGTCGGACAGACGGCTACGCATTGGCCGCAATTGACGCAGTTGGTCGTTAGGATCGGATCGTTGAAGGCCGTGCAGAGGACCGAAGTGAATCCCCGGCCTACGACCGACAGGGCGCCGACGGTCTGGACTTGGTTGCAGACCGTTTCGCAGCGGCGGCAGAGGATGCATTTTTCCATGTTGCGCACCACCGACGGCGAGAGGTCCATCATCGGCTTGGTGGTTTCTCCCTTGTACTTGGCCTCGCGGATGCCGAGGTCTTTGGCCATGGTTTGCAGGCTGCAATAGCCGTTCTTCGAGCAGGTGAGGCATTCGTTGGGGTGGTCCGAGAGGATCAGCTCCAGAATGGTTTGCCGGGCGTTGATGACGCGGGGTGTGTGGGTGCGGACGACCATCCCTTCCGTGCAGACGGTTTTGCAGGCCGGAGCCAGGTTTTTGCGTCCTTCGACCTCTACGACGCAGATGCGGCAGACACCGGGGTCGTTCTTGCAGCCCAGCTCGTGCAGGTTGAGGTAGCAGAGCGTCGGAATTTTGATGCCGACCGAAGCGGCCGCTTCGACCAGGTTGGTGCCCGGGGCGACCTCTGCGGTTCGGTTGTCGATGGTTAGTTTTATCGTTTCCATGCGGATTTGTCTTGGAGGAGTGGTTAGCGGATGCTGATTGCGCCGAACTTGCATTTTTCGAGGCAGGTGCCGCACTTGATGCAGCGGGCCTGGTCGATGGCGTAGGGTTGTTTGGGGATGCCGCTGATGGCTCCCGGCGGACACATGCGAGCGCAGAGGGAGCAACCTTTGCAAACCTTGGGGTCGATCACGAAACTCATCAGGTCGCGGCAGCGGTGGGCCGTACAGTGGTGGTCCCGCACGTGGGCCACGTATTCGTCCCAGAAGTTTTCCAGGGTCGAAAGCACTGGATTGGGGGCCGTCTGCCCCAGGGCGCAGAGCGACGAGTCGCGGATTACGCGGGCGAGGTTCTGCAATTCGTCGAGGTCTTCGTCCCTGCCCAGTCCCCTGGTGATCCGGTCGAGAATCTCCAGCAGGCGTTTGTTTCCGATGCGGCAGGGCGTGCACTTGCCGCACGACTCATCGACGGTGAATTCGAGGTAGAATTTGGCCACCGACACCATGCAGTCGTCTTCGTCCATGACGATCATGCCGCCCGAACCCATCATCGATCCGCTTGCCAGCAGGTTGTCGTAGTCGATCGGGGTGTCGAGGTGCTTCTCCGTGAGGCAGCCGCCCGACGGGCCGCCCGTCTGCACGGCCTTGAACTTCTTGCCGTTCTTGATGCCGCCGCCGATTTCGAAGATCACTTCGCGCAGCGTGGTGCCCATCGGCACCTCGATCAGGCCGACGTTATTGACCTTGCCCGCCAGGGCGAAGACTTTGGTGCCCTTGCTCTTTTCGGTGCCGATCGAGGAGAACCATTCGGCGCCCCGCAGGAGGATGGGCGGAATATTGGCGTAGGTTTCGACGTTGTTCACATTGGTCGGGTAGCCCTTGTAGCCCGATTCGCTCGGGTACGGGGGTTTCACGGTCGGTTCGCCGCGTCTGCCTTCCATCGAATGAATCAGCGCCGTCTCCTCGCCGCAGACGAAGGCGCCCGCGCCGTAGCGCAGCTCGATGTCGAACGAGAAGCCCGAGCCCAGGATGTCGTTGCCCAGCAGCCCGTATTCCCGCGCCTGTTCGATGGCTCGCCTGAGCCGTTCGATGGCCAGCGGGTATTCGGCGCGGATGTAGATCAGTCCGTGCGAGGCGCCCGTGCAGTAGCCGTTGATGGCCATCGCTTCGAGGATCGAGTGGGGATCGCCTTCGAGGATCGAACGGTCCATGAATGCGCCCGGATCCCCTTCGTCGGCGTTGCAGACCACGTATTTGCGGTCGGCTTTCGCATCGCGCGTGATCTTCCACTTCAGGCCGGTGGGGAAACCGCCTCCGCCGCGCCCCCGCAGGCCGGAGTCGATGATCTCCTGCAACACGTGGTCGGGCTGCATGCCGAGCACTTTGGCCAGGGCTGCGTAGCCGTCGCGGGCGATGTATTCGCCGATGTTCTCGGGGTCGATGAACCCGCAGTTCCGCAGGGCGATGCGCAGCTGCGGCTTGTAGAACTTCATGTGCTTGCTGTCGGGTACGTGCTGCCCCGTGTCGGGGGCCGTGTAGAGCAGCCGCTCTACCTTGCGGCCTTTGACGACATGCTCCCGGACGATCTCTTCGGCGTCTTCGGGTTTGACCGAGACGTAGAAGGTGTTGTCGGGGATCATCTTGACGATCGGCCCCTGCTCGCAGAAGCCGAAGCAGCCGGTGCGGATCACCCGTGTGCGCTCGGACTCTCCCGTTCGGTCGAGCGCCCGGCGCAGGGCCGCGATGATCTCCTCGCTCCGCGATGCCCGGCATCCCGTGCCGCCGCATACCAGGATGTAGTTATTGATTTTTGCCATCGGGTTGGATGCTTGTTAAAGATTCGGATCGTTTTCCTTCGTTTCAGATGCCCGGCTCGACGGTCGGACCTGTCGCCTCTTTCCGAAAATTCTCGGATTGCCGGACGCAGTTTATGCTTCGATCAGGCCTTCGGCCGTTTCGCCCCGGACGATTTGCCGCTCGACGAGCTCCGCGACGCGCTCGGCAGTGACATGGCCGTAAAGAACCGGCCTGCGGCCCGGCAGCGTGATTTCGACGGTGGGTTCGTCCTTGCAGTGTCCGGCGCAGCCGGTCTGGGTTACGATGCCCCGGATGCGACGGGCGGCCAGTTCTTCGACGAATGTTGCGAGGACCGCTTTGGCTCCGGCGGCGATGCCGCATTCGTCCATCGAAACCCGGATCTGGGGCAGCTCATCGGGTGTGTTGCTGTTTTCCCGGATCTCGAGGTCGGCACGCAGTTTTTCGCGCATGAGGCGCAATTCCTCCGGAGTGTTTATTTTTGCCATGTTTTCCGGTCGTTTAGAGTTTGATTTTTCAGGTTTGTTCGCTCCTGCCTGCCGAAAAATATCCCGGAAACGGAGCTTCTTTCGGGATCGGGTGGTTAAATATAATCATTTGTTATCAAAATAACAATAAAAACGGCCGGAAAAAAGGGGCGGAATAAAAAAGCGGTCCCAGAGAACCGCTGGAGCGGGGTGCGGGGTGTCCCGGAAACAGCCGGGTGGTCGATGAAGGTCGCTGCCGGGAAAAAGTATAGCGTTATGGCTTGTCCGGTCCGCAATGCCGCCGTCCCTGTTTCTGATGGGCGTTCCGGGGTTCCGGGATTTGTACCGGCTCGGCCCCGGTTGCGGCAGCAGTCGAGTGCCCGGCCGCGCATCGTCGGGCCGTTGCGGTGAAAGCCGAGTGCGCCCCCGGACGAGTATGGCGGCTTGCGTATCTTTTTTATCGTGGAGGATTGTCGCGGGAGAGTGATTGCGAAAAAGGCTGCCCATTGACGGGCAGCCTTTCGATTTTGCAGGCCCTGTAAGCCGGGTTCTGTGCTCCGGTTGCCCGGAGTCCCCATCATTTATCTAGGACGCCGGTCTCCCGGCGCCTCAAGCAACCTACCCCCCGGCATTGGACGAGCAACCCTTGATTGCCGGTATACATGGTCTTGCAACCCACGAGATGTACTGTCCGAAGCGTATCGCTACCTTCGCGGTGGGCTCTTACCCCGCCTTTTCACCCTTACCCCTGCGGGGCGGTTATTTTCTGTTACACTTGCTATACCCTCACGGATATCAAGCCGTTAGCTTGCGTGGCGCTCTGCGTTGCCCGGACTTTCCTCCCCCTGTTGCCAGGCGGCGATGGAGCGGACCTGCGGGGCAAAGGTATGAATAAGTCGGGGATAAAAGTAAATTTATTCATGTTTTATCACGCGAAAATATTCGGGACGCAGTCGGGACAAGGGAAAATTTTGCAGGGAATACGTCTGCCGCTTTTGATCGGCTGCCGGCGACAAGGCTATCCGATTTGGTGCAGGTTGCGGCTTGTCGTGCGGGAAAGAGGTTTTCCTTCAGATTGTAATTATTTTATAATAAAAAATAATGTATTTATTGTTTGTTTATGTGAAAATTATTATAATTGTATTGGGTTATTTTGTATAAATCAAGTAGATTGGAAGATGATAAGGAATATATTAGTTGTATTTTTATTGCTTTTTGTTGGTTTTTCATGTGATTTGAAAAATAGAAAAACAAAAAATTTAAGAGATATTTATGGCCAAAATCTTATTTTACCTGGTCATGCGACATGGAAAATAGAAGGTCGTGATACGGTAATAAACATAGAAAATTTAGCACCTAAACTTGTTGTATATTATAGTAGTGGAACATGTGCGCCATGTTCATTAAAAGGCTTGCATCATTGGGGGAAAATAATAGATAGTGTAGAATTAGTGGGACCCTCACTTGAAATAGTCTTTATTATTAAGGCGAATAGATACGACTCTTTGTTTTTTCATAGTTTAAATTCAGAGCATTTTATATTTCCTGTATTATGCGATAAGGAGGGGGAGTTTGAAGAAAATAATCTTTTACCTATAAATAAGGAATATAATGCCTTTTTGTTGGATTCAAATAACGAGGTTGTATATGTCGGGTCACCGCTATTAGGACGAAAAATGCGAAGTTTATTTATAAGTATAGTAAAAGTTCTGAATAATGATTATCGTAACGGTGTCAATAGTGACTTGCCATCATCTGATACCATAGATAATATAAGTAGTTAATCAAGCGGTGAATGGCATAAAATAATAGGATTTATACATATTCATTTAATATGTTTTATATATAAAGATTGATTCTATGAGAAAATATATGTATTTGATATCTATTTTGATATTATCATCATGTCAAGTTGCAGATGTCCAAAATGGTACAGAAAAGAAAGATAATTTTTTGCAGGAGGTTGGTCGCTTAAGTGATTTTGTATTGTCTCAATCAAAAGTTGGAGGGTATCTGTCTGAAGAAGATGCTGTAATTTTAGATAATTGGTTAAAAGAGTTGTCTACTCGATATGATTTTCAAAATAATTTTGATTATTGTGGAGATATTTATACTCGTTCTGATTATGAACCAGATTTTTATGATTATTTGAATTGGATTGAAGAAAATGCTACTTCTGGTTTTTACCAAATTATTTATCGTTGGCTGGTTGATGAAGAATTTGATGATGATTTAAATCAAATTCTTGCAAACACTATTTTGTTGCCGAATGAACAGGTTGCAATAGCTGTTGTTTATCCATTGGTACAAAATTCTTTGGTGGAATTTGAAAGCCGAGGGGGAGTTGATCAATGTTACGATCAATATAATAGTGATATAAAACGCTGTAAAAGGGATTATCATATAACTATGGCTGTGGTGACTGCCGTTTCGGTCTTATCCGGAGGAAGCGCTGCACCGGCTGCTGCGGTATCCCTCGTTGGAAATACCGTTGCTTTGAAGAGTTGCATGGATGGTGCTGCCCGAACTTTTGATATTTGTGTGAAGTATGCAAAATAGAGATTCGAATTGGAGACATTTTCTGGGAGACCGCTGTCGGATCGTGCGATGCGATCCGGTTCCCGGGCGGATATTCACTTCCGAGAGGCTGCTGTGGGCTTTGGCGGTTGTGATCGGAATCGAGCTGCTTGTTTCCCAGGTCATCTCTTGGGAAGTATCGGTTTGGGTAGCGATGTGTGGTGACGGTTTGCTTGCACTCGGGACCTTGGGGTTGTTCCTGGCCCGAATATACCGCAACCGGGAGGTGGACTGGTTGTTGCTTTTCGTTGCCGTGATGATGGTGCTGTTGGCCGCTAATCATTGGGAGATAGCGCAGAGCCATCCGATCGCGGGGTGATACGCCCCGTTGTTTCTCTAACGCCGAGTCGCCGGAACCTGCAAAAGGCCCGGCGATTCGGCGTCAGAGGTGAATCGCTGTTTTTTATTTTTCGGTGTCCGTACCGAAAATGTTGAAACGCCGGAGCAGCGGGTTGCGGCGGTCGAGCAGCAGGAACTCCAGCAAGAGCAGGACGAGGGCCGCTCCGATCAGGTATTGGAACTGTTCGTTGAACTCCTCGAAGCGGAGGGCCGCCAGGTCGCCTTTTTCCATATTGTTGATCGTGCGTACGATTTCGTCCAGCCCGATCGACTGGTTGGTCGAGCGGATGTAGGCTCCGTCGGTCGCCTGTGCGATCTTTTCGAGCAGGGGTTCGCCCAGTTTCGATACGACCATCTCTCCCTTGTCGTCCTTGATGAACTCGCCGCCGATCTGGATCGGAGCGCCTTCCGGCGTGCCGATGCCGATGGTGAAGATGCGGATGCCCTGTTCGGCGGCCCGTTCGGCCGCTTCGATGGCGCCGGAGTCGTGCCCTTCGCCGTCGGTGATGAGCACGATGACGCGTCCTGCGGGGTTATCTCCCTTTTCCGAAAAGGACATGGTGGCCAGCGAGAGGGCCTGACCGATGTCGGTGCCCTGCACCGAAACCATCGAAGGGGATATTCTGCGGGCAAAGGCTTTGGCCATGCGGTAGTCCGAGGTGATCGGCAGTTGCACTACGGCGTCGCCCGCGAAGACGACCAGTCCCACGCGATCCTGCTTGAGTCCGTCGAAGAGCTTGTCGATGGCGTATTTGGTGCGTTCGAGGCGGTTGGGCTGGAAATCCTCGGCGAGCATCGAGTTCGAAACATCGACCACGAGCATCATCTCGATACCCCGGCTCTCCACCTCGCGGAGTTTCGAACCCAGCTGCGGCCGTGCGAGCGCCAGGGTGAGCAGGGCGAATGCCGTGAGGTACAGGATGAATTTCAGACGCCGGCGCCCCGTAGAAGCGTCGGGCATGAGCGGACGGATGGTTTCGAGCCGGCCGAAACGGCTGAGGCGCCGGCGTGCGAGCTGTCCGGCGGCCGTCCATACGGCGACGAGCAACGGGAGGAGCCACAGCAGCCAGAGGTATTCGGGATATGCGAATCTGAACATTACGGCAGGGATTTTAACCAGAGGGTACGCAACAGAAATTCCACGAGCAGCAGGGCCAGAGCCGCCGCTGCCCAGCGGAGGTACTCCTCGGTGTAGGTGGTGTATTGCGATATTTCGACCTTGCTCTTTTCGAGCTGGTTGATTTCGTCGTAGATGGACTGTAGTTTGGCGTTGTCCGTGGCGCGGAAGTAACGGCCGCCCGTGAGATCGGCGATCTCGCCGAGTATCTTTTCGTCGATCTGCACCTTGGCCTGCACGACGGTCGGGTTCCCGAAGAAGTCCACCGTCGGATAGGGGGCCGTGCCGCGTGTGCCGACACCGATCGTATAGACGCGGATGCCCTGGTCACGGGCGATCTCCGCAGCCGTGAGGGGAGCGATTTCGCCCCGGTTGTTCTCTCCGTCGGTCAGCAGGATGATGACCTTGCTCTTGGCGTTGCTCTCGCGCAGGCGGTTGATTGCCGTCGCCAGTCCGTTGCCGATGGCCGTGCCGTCCTCCACCACGCCGCTGCGCAGGCGTCCCAGCAGGGTTTGCAGCGTTCCCTGATCGGTCGTCAGCGGGCTTTGGGTGAAGGCTTCGCCCGCGAAGGCCACCAGTCCGATGCGGTCTCCGGGGCGGTCGGTGATGAAGTTGCCGGCGACCTGCTTGGCTGCCTGGATGCGGTCGGGCTGGAGGTCCTGGGCCAGCATCGAGGTCGAAATATCGATCGCCAGCACGATGTCGATGCCTTCGGTGTTGCTCGTCGAGCCTTCATCGACCGATTGGGGGCGGGCCAGCGCTACGATGAGGAGCGCGACGGCCGCGCAGCGCAGCGCGAAAGGCAGATGCCGCAGGTAATAACGTACGGTGCGCGGTGCTTCGGCGACACCGTCGATGGTCGATACTTGGATCGAAGCGCCGCCCTGACGGGTCCGCCAGACGTAATAGACCACCATGAGCGGAATGACCGCGAGCAGCCACAAAAAGTATGGAGAGGCGAATTGCATAGCCGTTTCAGAATTGATTCGTTACCAGTTTTTATTGCCGCGTACCACGACCCCGGCTTTCTCCTTGAGTTTCTCCTGGGTCTTGTCCTCCTGGGTCTGGATCGCATCCAGCATCCGTTCCTGTTCTTCCGGGGAGATGCCGTTTTCGCGGGGTTGGCCGGGCTGCCGGTCGTCGCTGTCCGGCTTGTCGGAATCCTGCGGCTGTTCGTCGGGATTTTGTCCGTTCTTGTCGGGATCATTCTGACCGTTCTGCCGGTCTTGTTGATCCTGTTGCTCGCCGCCCTTGTCCTGCTGCCGGTCTTTGTCCGAATTATTATCCTTGTTTTTGTCTTGATTCTGATCCTGACCGCCGCTGTTCTGCTGGTCCTTGTTCTGATCTTTGTTTTGATCCTCGTTCTGCTGTTTTTGCAGCAGTCGCTTGGTGTAGGCGTAGTTGTACTTGGCCTCCTGGTCGGCAGGATTCATCCGCAGGGAGTTCTTGTAGCTTTCGAGCGCTTCCGGGTATTTTTCCTGTTTGAATTGGGCGTTGCCGAGGTTGTAGAAAGCCTCGGCCCGTTCCTGGTCGGTGCGGGTGGAGTCTGCGGCGATGCGTTCGAGCATCTTGGCCGCCTCCTCGTATTTTTCGGTACGGTAGAGGGCGCCCCCCAGGTTGTAGGCGGCCTCGAAGTTTTCGGGGGCCGCTTCGAGCGCCTGCGTGTAGCGTTCGATGCTGCGGTCGTACCGCTCCTTCGCGAAATCCCGGTTGCCCTTGCGCACGAGGCTGCGCTCGGGGTATTTCTGGGCCGAGGCGCTGCCGATTCCGAGCAACAGGGTGATGAATATCAGTAGGATTCTGTTTGGCATGGCGTGTCGGATGCTATTGGGTGTCGTCCTGTTCGGTGCCCTCCTCCGCGATTTCCGCAGGCTTGGTCTCCTCGACGAAATAGTAGGCGTTCAGGTAGTTGTCTTCGTTGGTCGTCCCTTCGGACTGGGCTTTGGCGAATTTCGCCAGGTCGGCGTCCCGGAGGATCGCCTGCAGGTCCATGACGCATTTCTGCGGCAGGTCGTAACGGCGGACTGCCGCGAGAATTTCGTCAGAGGTCATCTCCATCGCGCCGAAGCCGTATCGTCCGGCCAGATAAGTGCGCAGGATGTCCGTCAGGCCCGAGTAATACTGTTTGTGGCGTCCGCTCTGCCAGAGTTTCTGGTTGTGGAGCGTTTCGAGCGCTTGGATGGCCGCGATGTGGGGCGGCAGGGGCGGTGCGGGACGGAAGATGTCGCGTACCTTGCGGGCGTAGCGGGCCATCAGGCGGCGGCCTGCGTAGATCGCGCCGCCCAGGACGATCAAACCCAGCAGGCTCCAGAGGACGTAGCCGCTGATTTCGCCGTAGCGGAAGGGCAGCGTGCGCTGGGCTTTGATGTCGTAGATCGTGTGCGACGTGGAGTCGATCTGAAAGGTTCCCACCTGCAGCCGCAGGGTGTCGGCGGTATAGAGCGTGTCGGTGATGTTCTTGTCCAGATAGAGCACTTGTGCGCGTCCCAGGCCGAGGTTGCCCTCCTCGAACGCCGCCAGCGTGTAGCGTTTGCGCAGGCTCAGGTGACGTCCGTCGCGCCGGAGGGTGTCCACCGGATGCGATTCGACGACCTCCAGTCCGCTCTGCGGAGGCGGGTTGAAGGTGGGAAATTCCACGACCTGCACCAAATCACGATCGACGTCGATCACCACGTCGAAGCGGTCGCCGATTCCGATGCTGTCGGGTTCGACGCGGGCGGTGATCGTCGGCGGTGCGGCGTACAGAACGGTCGTCAGCCCCGTCAGAAGAGCTGTCGCCAGAGCTGTTTTTACTCTTTTCGTGATGGATGTCCGACCGGCTTTCGGACGACCCGAAGACCGCAGGCCGACGGGCACCGCTTCCGAAGGAGGTGTTTGCGCGGCATTTTGCCGCTCTGCGGCGGCGGACGGTTGAATACCGCCGTTGCGTGCGAACGGAGAGCAGGTTGATGCCGGGTTATTTGGGATCGACTTCATCGCTGTTTGAATAGTTTGATGAGTTCCACGACGTAATCCCCGTCGGTCGATACCTCGGCCGTGTCGATGCGGTGGTGTTTGAGCGCCGAGAGGATGGCGGCGCTCCGCTCCTGCCAGACGCGGGCGTAGTGCTCCCGCACCCGGGCCGAGGAGGTGTCCACCCACGCTTTTCGGCCCGTTTCGGCGTCTTTCATTTCGACGATCCCTACGTCGGGCAGTTCGGCTTCGCGGGGGTCGCTGACGCGGATTCCCACCAGGTCGTGTTTTCCGGAAGCGATCTTGAGCGCGTCCTCGAGCGCCGTACGGTCCTTGCCGGGATCGAGAAAGTCCGAGAGCAGGAAGGCCGTGCAGTGTTTTTTGGTGACGTTGGTCAGGAAACGCAGCGCTTCCGAAATACGGGTCCCCCGCGATTGCGGCTCGAAGCCGACCAGTTCGCGGATGATGGCCAGGATATGGCTGCGCCCCTTTTTCGGGGGGATGAATTTCTCGATCCGGTCGGAGAAGAAGATGCAGCCCACCTTGTCGTTGTTCTCCGAGGCCGAGAAGGCCAGCACGGCGGCGATTTCGGTTTGCAGGTTTTTCTTCAGGCGGTCCGTGGTGCCGAACATCCGGGAGCCGCTGACATCCACCAGGAGCATCATCGTCAGCTCGCGCTCCTCTTCGTAGACCTTGATGTGGGGCGTGCGCGAGCGGGCCGTGACGTTCCAGTCGATGTCGCGCACGTCGTCGCCGGCGCGGTATTCGCGCACTTCGGAAAACGACATGCCGCGTCCCCGGAAGGCCGTGTGATACTTTCCGGCGAAGATTTCGTTGGAAAGCCCCCGGGTTTTGATCTCGATCTTGCGGACTCGTTTCAGGATATCGTTTTCGGTCTCCTGCATTATTGCATTTTCAATTAGGGTACGATTACGTTGTTCAGGATGTCGGTGATGATCTGCTCTGTGGTGATGTTCTCGGCCTCGGCTTCGTAGGTGAGTCCGATGCGGTGACACAGTACGTCGTGGCAGACGGCCCGCACGTCCTCCGGAATCACGTAACCCCGGCGGCGGATGAAGGCGTAGGCCCGGGCAGCCTTGGCCAGCGAGATCGACGCACGGGGCGAGCCGCCGTAAGCGATCAGGGGCTGCAGTTTTTCGAGGTTGTATTCGGCCGGTTCGCGGGTAGCGAAGATGATGTCGATGATGTATTTTTCGATCTTTTCGTCCATATAGACCTCTTCGACTACGCGGCGGGCCTTGACGATGTCTTCGGGCGAAGTCACTTTATTGACCTTCGGGAGTCCTTCCCCGGCCAGATTCATACGCATAATGTCGCGCTCCTCCTGTTTCTGGGGGTAGGAGATCTTGGCTTTCAGCATGAAACGATCGACCTGCGCCTCGGGCAGCGGGTAAGTACCTTCTTGCTCCAGCGGGTTCTGCGTCGCCAGCACCAGGAAGGGCTCGGGCAGCGGATAGGTTTCGTCGCCGATGGTCACCTGCCGCTCCTGCATGGCTTCGAGCAGAGCCGACTGCACCTTGGCCGGCGAGCGGTTGATCTCGTCCGCGAGGACGAAGTTGGCGAATACGGGGCCTTTGCGGACGAGGAACTCCTCCTTCTTCTGCGAGTAGATCAGCGTACCGATCAGGTCGGCCGGCAGCAGGTCGGGGGTGAACTGAATGCGCGAGAAATCGGCATCGACCGCCTTGGCCAGCGTGGTGATGGCCAGCGTTTTGGCCAGCCCCGGCACGCCTTCCAACAGGATGTGCCCGTTGGAGAGCAGGCCGATCAGCAGGGTGTCGATCAGGTGATTCTGTCCGATAATCACCTTGCCCATTTCGCTGCGCAGCGTATCGACGAAGACGCTTTCGCGTTCGATCCGTTCGTTGAGTTCCTTGATGTTGATGACTTCACTCATTTTTCGGTGTGTATTTTCGATTTTTCGTTGTTTTCGGTATTTATGCAACGCATACCCTACAAAATTATTGCAAAATATGTATTTTTTTCGAAAATCGAAAATCCCGACCGCTCTTTTCGCCCTGATGCGGGGCGGTGCCCCGGTTGAAAAACCGTACCCGGGCGCCGCTTCGGGGCGAAGATCGGGCGGAGGGGGTCCCGCAGGTTCGCCTTCGGTTGCGGCGCTCCGTCGTATTATTCGGCTGCGGACGCTCCGTCGTTGCCGGGAAATCGCTATATTTGCACGTTATGGAATCTCAAATATTGAAAGGCCTGAATCAGGCCCAGCGGGATGCGGTGGTGAACTACGATTCGCCGTCGCTCATCATTGCGGGCGCCGGGTCGGGCAAGACGCGCGTTCTTACTTCGCGCATCGCCTATATGATCGAGCAGGGGGTGGCTCCGTACAACATCCTCGCCCTCACCTTCACCAACAAGGCCGCCGAGCAGATGCGCGAACGCATCGCCCAGATGCTGCCGGACGGACGGCACCGCTATATCCGCATGGGAACCTTCCACTCGGTTTTTTCGCGCATTCTGCGCGACAACGCCGAACGGATCGGCTTCCCTCAGAGTTTTACGATTTACGAGCCGTCGGACTGCAAGAACCTTCTGAAAACCATCGTCAAGGAGTTGAACCTGGACGATACCAAATACAAGCCTGCGATGCTCGCCTCGCGCATCTCCTACGCCAAGAACTGCCTGGTGACGCCGGGCGCTTACCTGGCCAATGCGGGTGCCGCAGCCGAAGACCGGCGGATGCAGATTCCCGAGTTCGGCAACATCTACAACATCTATTGCGCCCGCTGCAAGCGGAACGGGGCGATGGATTTCGACGACCTGCTGTTGCAGACCAACATCCTGCTGCGGGACTGTCCCGACGTGACGGCCCGCTACCAGGAGCAGTTCAAATACATCCTGGTCGATGAGTACCAGGATACCAACTATGCCCAGTACGTCATCATCCGGCGCCTGTCGCAGCTCCATTCGAAGGTCTGCGTGGTGGGCGACGACGCCCAGTCGATCTATTCGTTCCGGGGGGCCAAGATCGAGAACATCCTTTCGTTCAAGAAGGATTTCCCCAACGCGATGATCTTCAAGTTGGAGCAGAATTACCGCTCGACGCGCACGATCGTCGAGGCGGCCAATTCGGTGATCGAACGCAATTCGAAACGCATGGAGAAGAAGTGCTTTTCGGAAGGGGATATGGGCGAAAAGATCCGCGTGCTCCGAGCCTATACCGACCGCGAGGAGGCCGAAATGGTGGTCAGCGACCTGCGCGACAAGGTGCGGGCTGCGGGCGATGAGTGGGCCGAGGCAGCGATCCTGTACCGCACCAACAACCAGTCCCAGGCGCTCGAAGACGCGCTGCGCCGCAAAGGAATACCCTATCGTATTTACAAGGGCAATTCGTTCTACGACCACAAGGAGATCAAGGATCTGCTGGCCTATATCCGGCTGGTTATCAACCCCCGCGACGACGAGGCCTTCAAGCGGATCGTCAATTACCCTGCGCGGGGTATCGGCGATACGACCGTAGAGCGGATCGCTTTGCTGGCCAAAGCTCGTAATCTGTCGATGTGGGAAGCGGTGGATGCGCTGACGGCCGAGCCGGTGACGGATCCCGTGCAGAAGACCATCGTCCGCAAGGTGGCCGAGTTCGTGGCCCTCGTCCGGGGGCTGTCGTTGGCCCGGGCCGAAAAGGGGCTGTACGACCTGGGACTCGAAATTGCGACTCGTTCGGGTATCATCGGCGCTTACCGGGCCGAGAACACCCCCGAGGCGACCAGTGCGCTGGACAATATCGAGGAGCTGCTCAACTCGATGCAGCTCTTCAACGAGCAGCGCGAGGCCGAGATCCGGGCCGGAGAGCGTCAGCAAGAGGAGCGGGCTACGATCGAGGAGTGGCTGCAGGGGGTGATGCTGATGACCGATATGGACAAGGACGATCCCCAGGATCGCAACAAGGTGACGCTGATGACCGTACATTCGGCCAAAGGACTGGAATACAAATTCGTGTATATCGTCGGATTGGAAGAGAACCTCTTCCCGTCGCAGCGGGCCGTGGAGTCGCCCGACGGTTTCGAGGAGGAGCGGCGGCTCTTTTACGTGGCGCTGACCCGGGCCAAGGAGTTGGCTACGCTCTCCTATGCCGAGATGCGTTTCAAGTGGGGCAATATGGAGTTCTCGCGTCCGAGCTGTTTCCTGCGCGAGATCGACCCCAAATATGTCCGCGCCGACTTCGACGCCGGCGAGGAGCGTCCGCGCCGCCCGCAGGACGGCGAAGGCCCCTCGGCCATCGACGAACTGCGCCGCCGCTTCGACTACCGCTTCCAGCAGAAACGGCAGGCCGACCGTGCAGGCGGCAATAACGGCGGTCAGCAGGGCGGCTTCGGCGGCCAGCAGGGCGGCTTCGGCGGCCGGGGCAGCGGCGGCAGTTTCGGCGGGCGTTCCGCCGACGGCCAGTCCGGTCCTGCCCGGCGCTTCGCCCGCGCCGCGGCTCCGCAGGGCGCGCGCCCTGCGGGCAGACCCGATCCGGCCCTCGTCCAGACGCCGCGCCCCTCGACCGACGGCATGCGCCGCGTGGGCGTGCGGCAGGCGGTCGACGGCGGCGTGCCCGTAGGGCCGTCGATGCCCGTCAGCGGCGACTACACCGTGGGCCAGCGCGTCGAACATCCCAAATTCGGCGTCGGCATCGTCCAGCGCATCGAGACCCTCGCCACCGACCACAAACTGGTCGTGGCCTTCGACAGCGTGGGCGAGAAAACCCTGCTGGCCAAATTCGCCAAGCTGACCAAACTGTAGAGATGATGGAAACTTCCCCCCCCCTCATTTCAGTCTGCATGACCACCTATAACCACGCGCCCTACCTGCGTCAGGCCATCGAGAGCGTGCTCTCCCAGCAGACCTCGTTCGACTTCGAACTGGTGCTGGGCGAGGATTGCAGCACGGACCTGACGGCGGAGATCTGCCGCGAATACGCCGCGAAATACCCCGGCCGCGTGCGGCTGGTGACGGGCGCCCGCAATGTCGGCTGGCGGGCCAACTACCGCCGCACGTTCGATGCCTGCCGCGGGAAATACGTGGCCTACTGCGACGGAGACGACTGGTGGACCGACCCCTGCAAGCTGCAGATGCAGGCCGATCTGATGGAGTCCGATCCCGGTTGCGGCATGTGTTATACGGGCGCCGACGAATACTGGCAGGCGGAAGGGACCCTGAAATCCGATCCCGACCGGCACTATACCGATTTCGAGCAGATGCTGCTCGGCATTTCGGTCCCCAACTGCACGGCGCTGGCCCGCCGTGAGCTGATCGCGGCCTACTATGCCGAGATCTGCCCTGAGGAGCATCCCGAATGGCTGACCGACGACTGGCCCATGTGGCTGTGGTTCGCCTGCCGTTCCCGAATACGCTTCATAGACCGCGTGACGGCCGTGCACCGGCGCATGGTCGGGAGCGTGAGCCACGGAGATTCCTACAGGGGACGCCTTGCGAGCCGCGATTCGGCGATGGAGACCAGCCTCTGGTTCGACGAACGCTTCACGGCTTCGCGCAACCGCTTCCGCATTCTGCGCCGCCGTCATGTGGTGGGACTCTGGCTGCTCTCGTGGAAAGGGGCGGGAGTCGGCGAATACCTCGCGCGCTGGTGGGCCGATCTGCGGCGGACGCCGCGGCTCGTCTTCTGCCCGGAGGGGGCTATTTTTCTGGTGAAGAAAATTCTTTTTCGACGTAAAAAACAGCATTTATGACGACCAAACAACGTTACGACGGCGTAATCGCATGGTTCTCGGAGCATATGCCCGTGGCCGAGAGCGAACTGCACTACACCGATCCCTACCAGCTGCTGGTGGCGGTGATCCTTTCGGCGCAGTGCACCGACAAACGGGTCAACATGACCACTCCCGCGCTGTTCGAGGCGTTTCCTACGCCCTTCGATATGGCCGCGGCCACGGCCGAGGATATTTACCCCTATATCAAGAGCATCTCCTATCCCAACAACAAGGCCCGCAACCTCGCGGGCATGGCCCGCATGCTCTGTTCGGAGTTCGGCGGCGAGGTGCCGAGCGATCTGCAGCAGATGCAGCGCCTGCCGGGCGTGGGCCGCAAGACGGCCAACGTGCTGGGCGCGGTGTTGTGGCAGAAGGAGGTGATGCCGGTCGATACGCACGTCTTCCGCGTCTCGAACCGCATCGGCCTGACAACCAACTCCAAAACGCCCCTTCAGACCGAGCTGACGCTCGAAAAGAACATTCCGCCGCACCTGCTGCCGGTGGCCCATCACTGGCTCATTCTCCACGGCCGCTATGTCTGCACGGCCCGCGCCCCGAAGTGCGGCGAGTGCGACATCGCCGTGTGGTGCCGCAAATACGCCGCCGACCATAAGGCCCCGAAGGGCTGAACCACCGACCCAAAACCCTAAAAACTTCAACGATATGACAAAAAACCTCTTCCGTATTCTGTTGTTCCTGCTGCTGCCCCTCGCCGGGCAGGCCAAAGACGCCGATTCGCTGCGCGTACTCTGGGTCGGCAACAGCTATACCTATTACAACGACATGCCGGCCATCGTGCAGCAGATCGCCGCGACGCAGAAGGTGAAGGTCTCCTGCACGCGCTTCCTCAAAGGCGGCGAACGCTTCTCCGGTCACCTGACGAATCAGAAACTGCTGAAGGCGCTGGCCGCCGGCGGCTGGGACTACGTCGTCCTGCAGGAGCAAAGCTCCGCGCCCGCCATGCCGACGCGGCAGGTCGCCCGCGAGGTCTATCCGCAGGCCCGCACGCTCGACAGTCTCGTGCATGCGGGTTCACCCGACGCCCGTGTGATTTTCTACATGACGTGGGGCCACAAGAACGGCAACCGCTTTCCGATTCCGGAATATCCGCCCATCAACCGCTACGAGACCATGCAGGAGCGGCTGATTACGAGCTACCTCGAAATGGCCTATGACAACGACGCGTGGTGCGCCCCTGTGGGCATGGCGTGGCGCCGCGTGCGGGCCGAACGTCCCGACTGCGTGCTCTATACGCAGGATTGTTTCCACCCCGCGCTGCCGGGCAGCTACCTCGCGGCCAACGTGATCTTCACGACCATCTATGGCAAACCCTACCAGACCGACTGCACGATGGGCCTTCCGCCCGAACAGGCCGAATATCTCCAGCGCATAGCCCAGCAAACGGTCCTCGAAAACCGGACGCTGCTCAATCTCGAATAACCCGGCGGCCGGATTCGACGGCCGAACCCGGATAAGACGACAACGGCGGAGTCGAATGCTCCGCCGTTGTCGTTTATAAGTCGTCCGGTCTCTTTCGCTTCGGTTTTCCGTCCTTCCGGCGGCATCCGTCCTTTTGCGCTTTTCTGTTTCCCTCCGGTCCCCGCTTTCCCGGCCGCGGTCGGTTTCCCGCTTTTCTCCCGTCTCGGTTTTCCGCTCTTCCGCCTGCCCGTTTTTTCCGCTCTGTTAGCCTGTTCTCTGTTTTCCCGGCTTTTCGTTCTGCGTCCGGCGACTACCGCTCGCTCAGAAGGAGCCAGCGCATCGTCTTTTCGTCGATCAGCCCGATCAGCTCTGCGATACGCTGCGACTGGGCCGTCAGCTCGTCCACTCCGAGCGAACCCGACGAAAGCGACTCCTCCAGCGCCGCTTTTTCGGCTTCCAGCGCCAGAATCTCCCGCTCCAGCGTCTCCAGCTCGCGCTTTTCGTTGTACGAGAGTTTGCGCGGCGCCGTCTCCGCCGCCTGCGTCCGCACCGCCTGCGGTTTGGGCCGCGCCTGCGCCTCCTGCGCGTGGCGTGCGGCTTCGTATTCGCGTTTCCACGCCACGTATTCCGAGTAGGTGCCCGTGAAATCCTTGATCTCGCCCCCGCCGCAGAAGACCAGCAGGTGGTCGGCCACCTTGTCTACGAAATAGCGGTCGTGCGACACTACGATCACACACCCCTTGAATGCGCGCAGATACTCCTCCAGAATGCCGAGCGTCACGATGTCCAGATCGTTCGTCGGCTCGTCCAGAATCAGGAAATTGGGGTTGCGCATCAGCACCGTGCAGAGATACAGCCGCCGCCGTTCGCCGCCGCTGAGCCGCGCCACGAAGCTGTACTGCGTTTCGGGCGTGAAGAGGAAGTGCTGCAGGAACTGCGACGCGCTCATGCGCCGTCCGTCGCCCAAGTCGATCTGTTCGGCGATTTCGGTCACCACGTCGATCACCCGCTTCCCCTCGTCGAACTCCAGCCCCTGCTGGCTGTAATAGCCGAAGCGGACCGTCTCGCCGACCTCGATCGTCCCGCTGTCAGGGCGTTCGATCCCCGTCAGCAGTTTGAGGAACGTCGATTTCCCGCAGCCGTTGTCGCCCACGATCCCCAGTTTCTCGTAGCGGGTGAAGTTGTAGTTGAATTTGTCGAGGAGCACCAGCTCGCCGAACCGTTTGCCGACCTCCTTGGCTTCGAATATCTTGGTCCCGATCCGCGACGCCTTGACGTCGAGCCGCACTTCGCCGCGGCTGCGCGTCGATTGCAGGCGCGTTTCCAGCTCGTGAAAGGCGTCGATGCGCGACCGGGCCTTCGTCGCCCGCGCCTGCGGCTGGCGGCGCATCCAATCCAGTTCCGTACGGAGAAGATTCTTCGCACGCTCCACGTCGGCGTTCATCGCCTCGACACGCTCTTGGCGTTTCTCCAGATAATAACTATAATTACCTTTATACGAATAGATTTGTTTATTATCGATCTCGATGATCTCACTACAAACACGATCCAAGAAGTAACGGTCGTGCGTCACCATCAAGATACTGATATTGGCCCGGCTCAGATAATCTTCCAGCCACTCGGTCATTTCCAGATCCAAATGGTTCGTCGGCTCATCCAAGATAATCAATTCAGGGTCCGTGATCAAGACATTCGCCAAGGCTACCCGTTTCAACTGTCCTCCGGACAATTCCCCGATCTTCTGATTGAAGTTATGAATCTTCAACTGCCCGAGGATTTGTTTCGCCTTTTGCTCATAATCCCACGCCTTGAAGCTATCCATACGGGTAAGGATGTCCTCCAGATTCGAGTGATCCTCTTTCGCCATCGCCTCCTCGTACTCAGCTATCAACTGGACAGTCTCGTTCTTCGAGTGGAAGCAAGCCTGTAGCACGGTCAGTTCTTCCGGATAAGAAGGTGATTGCTCCAAATACCCGACCCGCAGGTCTTTCCGGAAAACCACCTCACCCGAGTCGTAATCCTCCTTACCACCGATAATATTCAATAAGGTAGTCTTACCCGTCCCGTTTTTGGCGATCAACCCGATCTTCTGTCCTTGCGCGACTCCGAACGTTATATCCTCGAAAAGAACCAAATCACCGAAGCTCTTGGTCAGCTTATCTATCTGAAGGTAACTTATCATGTTTTCTAATTTAATCAAATCGGAAGGCAAACTTACACAAAATCCTCGAATTTTAAGCTTTTCTCCGTACCTTTGGTGGAAGAATAAGAAAAACACCATGAATGTTAGAATAGATGAAAGTTGGAGAAAACGTCTGCAAGAAGAATTTGACAAGCCTTATTTCGAGCAATTGGTGACATTTGTCAAAAACGAATATAAGCAAGCGCACGTACTTCCTCCCGGGCCCCAGATATTCCATATATTTAACGCATGCCCGTTTGAGAAGGTAAAAGTCGTTATCTTGGGACAAGACCCCTATCCAAATCCGGGGCAATACTATGGGGTCTGCTTCTCGGTACCCGATGGCGTGGCGATTCCCGGTTCCTTGATGAATATATTCAAAGAAATCTACGATGATCTTGGGAAACCGATTCCTTCCTCCGGGAATTTGGATCGTTGGGTAAGCCAAGGCGTATTTCCGATGAATTCCGTCCTCACGGTCCGTGCCCACCAAACAGGCTCGCACCGGAACAGGGGATGGGAAACGTTCACGGATGCCGTTATCAAGAAATTAAGCGACGAACGGGAAAATCTAATATTCATGTTATGGGGCAGTTACGCTAAAGCCAAGATTTCCCTTATCGATACGAGCCGACATTTGGTCCTAACGACCGTACATCCATCTCCCCGCTCCGCCGAATATGGTTTCTTCGGTTGTAAGCATTTCAGTAAGGCTAATGATTTCTTACGGGGTAAAGGCATCCCGGAAATCGATTGGTAAGTATAAATCAACCTAAATCAATCGCATATGGATATTCAAACGTTTATCGACAACTATCAGGAGACATTCTCCGGCAAAGCGGAATTACCGATCGCTTTCTGGTATTCCGATACTCTATCGGGAGAATTAAGGAAGACGCAAGGTTGCCTGTTTAAAGCGCTTCCCGCCATAAGGAACGGGGAGATTATCAGCATGAGCGGAGAAAGCATCGGTTGCGGAGGTGGGAAATTCTATACCGGATTCACTCCCATGCCGGAACATGTACCTAACTTTGTTTCCTTGAAAGAACGATATAAGCAAACACCCGAGATGGTTCTGGAAGGCATCAAGAAGATAGATGTACAAAGGGCGACCAAGCAATATATCCATTTCGCAAGAATCGACCGGCTTACTTCCTTCGAGGATGTGGAAGGGCTTTTGTTCCTCGCTACCCCGGATATCCTGTCCGGCTTGGTCACGTGGGCGTTTTTCGACAATAACTCGCCCGAGGCCATCTCCACGCCTTTTGGCTCGGGATGTAGCGCAACCA
>OHJO01000519.1_pt1 | contig 21032 bp, 17 predicted proteins | sample 1568561 | NCBI WGS metagenome assembly OHJO01 (sample SAMEA3879556, study PRJEB24766) | human gut metagenome | biome: human-associated habitat; feature: feces | place: USA | collected 1985/1987
GCAACCGTATATCAGGGAGGTGTGAACCTTAGCTTCGGGCCGGAATATGTCAACCTGAATCTTTCCGGAGTATATCCCAACCATACGGAAGTGGAAGTAGTAAAACTTTTCAAGGGGCGTTTCATTAACGAAATCGACATTAAAGAACGACGGAAAGTAATTGTGCTCCACAAAAAGACTGCCGAAATCCTGTTCGACAAAACACATACTGATCCCATCGGACAATTCGTGAATGCGGGCAATGTTGTCTATCAGGTAGTAGGACTGTACAATGACAAAGGTGACAGCGGAGACAGCGATGCTTATCTTCCGTTTACAACCCTGCAAACGATTTATAATAAAGGAGACAAGCTGAATAACCTCATCATGACCACCAAGAATTTGGAAACAATAGAGTCTAACGAGGAATTCGAAGCCCACTACCGTAAAGTGATCGGCGCCAACCAGCGTTTTGACCCGACCGACCATAGCGCCATCTGGATATGGAACCGTTTCACCAATTATCTGCAGCAACAGCAAGGATCGGCGATGCTTCGTATTGCCATTTGGGTGATTGGCATTTTCACCTTATTAAGCGGAATTGTCGGAGTTTCCAATATCATGTTGATTACGGTAAAAGAACGTACCCGCGAATTTGGTATCCGCAAAGCACTCGGCGCCAAACCGCTTTCTATTCTTTGGCTGATTATCGTTGAGAGTGTCACTATTACCACAATATTCGGATATATAGGCATGGTGGCCGGTATCGGAGCAACCGAATGGATGAACAACGCTTTCGGCAATCAGACAATGGATACCGGAATGTGGACAGAAACGGTTTTTCTGAATCCTACTGTCGACATCAGAATCGCCATACAAGCTACACTCACATTAATAATAGCTGGAACATTAGCCGGATTGTTCCCTGCCCGCAAGGCAGTCAGCATCCGACCGATCGAAGCACTTAGAGCAGATTAAGACTATGAGAATAGACATGGATACCTGTGAGGAAATCCTCATTACCATTACAAGAAATAAAACGAGAAGCCTGCTGACTGCATTCGGTGTTTTCTGGGGAATCTTTATGCTCGTAGCCCTTATCGGCGGCGGGCAAGGATTGGAGGACATGATGAAAAAGAACTTTGAAGGATTTGCCACCAATTCTGGTTTCCTTGTCTCGCAAAGAACGGGCGAGGCTTACAAAGGCTTCCGCAAAGGGAGATGGTGGAATCTGGAATCTACCGACATTGACCGTCTTCGCTCCCAAGTGAAAGAGGTGGAGATCATTACTCCGTCCGTAGCCCGTTGGGGTTCCAAAGCCGTATACGAAGATAAGAAATATGATTGTAGCGTGAAAGGATTGTATCCGGATTATCTCCACATTGAATCACAGGAAATGGCATACGGCAGGTTCATCAATGAGGTGGATATAAAGGAAGCACGCAAAGTATGTGTCATCGGAAAACGAATTTATGAAAGTCTTTTCAAACCGGGAGAAGACCCGTGTGGCAAATATGTAAGAGTAGATGGCATTTATTATCAAGTGATTGGCATGTCTTCTTCCGAAGGGGACATGAATATACAGGGACGGGCTTCGGAGGCCGTCACTCTTCCTTTCACTACGATGCAGCAAACATATAATCTGGGAGGACGAATTGATGTGATCTGTTTCACTGCGAAGCATGGAGTCAAAGTGTCTGAAATACAACCCAAAATGGAACAGGTCATTAAAGCCGCACATTATATCTCCCCGGATGACAAACAGGCTGTTATGTGCCTGAATGCCGAAGCTATGTTCTCTATGGTCGATAACCTGTTTACCGGTATCAACATACTTGTTTGGATGGTAGGATTGGGAACTTTGCTGGCAGGTGCCATCGGAGTATCCAATATTATGATGGTGACCGTTAAAGAACGTACCACTGAAATCGGTATCCGCCGGGCGATCGGTGCACGGCCGAAAGATATTCTGCAACAAATTCTATCAGAGAGTATGGTACTTACCACCATTGCAGGAATGTGTGGAATATCCTTTGCCGTCATGGTGTTGCAACTTGTAGAGATGGGAGCCAACGCTGACGGAGGGGACACCCGTTTTCAAGTTACTTTCGGACTGGCAATCGGTACTTGTGCCCTTCTAATCGCACTGGGAATGTTGGCAGGTCTGGCACCTGCTTACCGGGCCATGGCTATCAAACCGATTGAGGCGATTCGGGATGAATAAGGAAGTGGAACAGTTATCTGGATATGTGAGGAGTTTAGTTTCAATCATCAATCGTAAATAATAAAATTATAAATAAAATCATGAAAAAGTATCTGAAAATCACATTATTGGTAGTCATTGCTATCATTCTTGTCGGAACATTCGTATTCCTTTATCAGAAATCCAAGCCTAAGGTAATCACTTACGAAACAGTTAGACCGGAAATGACTGACCTCCAAAAAACTACAGTAGCTACCGGAAAGGTGGAACCGAGAGACGAAATTTTAATCAAACCGCAAATTTCGGGTATTATCGACGAAGTATATAAAGAAGCCGGACAAGCTGTAAGAAAAGGGGAAGTTATTGCCAAAGTAAAAGTAATCCCTGAACTCGGACAACTGAATTCTGCAGAAAGCCGTGTGCGCCTGGCAGAAATTAATGCAACCAAGGCAGAAACGGATTTCGCCCGTGTGAAGAAGTTGTATGACGGTCAGTTAATTAGCCGGGAGGAATACGAGAAAAGTGAAGTGGCTTTGAAACAGGCTCGCGAAGAGACAGACGGCCAAAGACAATCTGGAAATCGTAAAAGAAGGAATTACCAAAAACAGTGCCTCTTTCAGTAGCACGATGATTCGCTCTACCATTGACGGGTTAATTCTGGACGTACCTGTAAAAGCTGGTAATTCGGTGATTATGAGTAACACATTCAATGATGGAACCACGATTGCTACGGTAGCCAACATGAACGATATGATTTTCCGCGGTAATATTGATGAAACAGAAGTGGGACGTATCCACGAACAAATGCCAATCAAGCTGACCATCGGAGCTTTACAAAATCTGACTTTCAATGCCATTCTGGAATATATCTCTCCGAAAGGGGTGGAAACCAATGGAGCCAACCAGTTTGAAATCAAGGCTGCGATTACCATTCCGGATTCTGTTCAGATTCGTTCCGGATATTCGGCTAATGCGGAAATCGTATTACAAAAAGCCAATCAGGTATTGGCAGTGCCCGAAAGCACTGTTGAATTTAATGGTGACTCTACATTTGTGTACATCATGACAGATTCAGTGCCCGAACAAAAGTTCCAGCGTACACAGGTGACTGCCGGTATGAGTGATGGAATCAAGATAGAAATCAAGAAAGGGGTAACCGTTCAGGACAAAATACGTGGTGCAGAGAAAAAAGATAAATAATTGAATCCGATGAAAATAATTCGTAAAACCATATCAGCCCTTCTGCTTGCCGGAGTCGGAATCACCTCCATTCAGGCACAGAACAACTCTTCGCAAGCATGGACGCTGCGGCAATGTATCGACTATGCCATTGAACATAATATAGAAATCCGTCAATCGGCCAATAATGTCGAAGCAGGCAAAGTGAGTGTAAACACTACTAAATGGGCACGCCTTCCGAATTTGAGCGGTAGTGCCAGCCAAAACTGGAGTTGGGGTCGTACCGCTTCTCCGATAGACAACTCGTATAGTGACATCAACAGCGCCAATACCAGTTTCAGCTTGGGAACAAACGTACCTATATTTACCGGTTTGCAATTGTCCAACCAATATTCACTTGCCAAACTGGATTTAAAAGCTGCTATAGAAGATTTGAATAAAGCCAGAGAGGATATTGCAATCAATGTCACTTCGGCTTATTTACAGGTTTTATTCAATCAAGAATTAAGTAAGATTGCTCATAATCAGGTCGATTTAAGCAAAGACCAGTTAAAACGTATTCAAGGTCTTCAGGGAGTGGGTAAGGCATCCTCTTCTGAAGTGGCCGAAGCACAAGCCCGTGTTGCACAGGATGAAATGACTGCTGTACAATCAGACAATACGTACAAACTGTCCTTACTGGATCTCACCCAACTCTTGGAATTACCCACGCCTGAAGGATTTGTACTCGAAAGCCCTAAGGAAGAATTAGAGTTCGAATCTCTCACTCCGCCGGATGACATATATACACAGGCGCTTACTTACAAACCAAGCATTAAGGCTGCAGAATATCGTTTACAAGGTAGTCTTAATAGTATTCGTATTGCCCAAAGTGCGTTTTATCCACAACTCTCTTTCAGTGCCGGTCTGGGAAGTAATTATTATACGGTTAGCGGAAGATCAGAGAGCAGCTTCGGCAGTCAGATGAAAAACAATCTGAATAAATATATAGGATTTAATTTGAGCGTGCCAATCTTCAACCGTTTTGCCACAAGAAACCGGGTACGCACCGCTCGTTTGCAACAAATAGATTTATCCTTGAAGTTGGATAACAGTAAAAAAATACTCTATAAAGAAATTCAGCAAGCCTGGTACAATGCTCTGGCAGCAGAAAGTAAATACAACTCCAGTGAAGTGGCAGTAAAAGCCAACGAAGAATCTTTCCGCCTGATGAGTGAGAAGTTCAATAACGGCAAGGCTACCTTTGTGGAATACAATGAAGCCAAACTTAATCTGACGAAAGCTCTTTCGGATAAGTTGCAGGCAAAATATGACTACCTGTTCCGGACTAAAATTCTGGATTTCTACAAAGGACAGGTCATTGAATGAAAAAAAATAAAGTTGAGTTTAGTATAGTAGTTCCTTAAAACATATCCGTTGGTTCATTCGTTATTATAGAAAGAACTAACGGATATGAAGTATTTTATCGTCCTAGTGATTGTAATGATTAGTAATACATTTTTAGGAGTTGCTAAACCAATGAAGAATCAAGCAGAAATCTATTTTGCGGGAGGATGTTTCTGGGGGACAGAACATTTCCTGAAACAAATTCGAGGAGTAGAAAATACTCAGGTAGGGTATGCCAACAGTAATGTTGCCAATCCGAGTTATGAACAGGTCTGTTCAGGAAAAACCAATGCTGCCGAAACAGTAAAGGTGGTTTATGATCCGAAAACGGTAGATTTGAATTTACTGCTCGATCTATATTTCAAGACAATCGATCCTACCAGCCTCAACCAGCAAGGTAATGACCGGGGAACGCAGTATAGAACCGGAATTTATTATGTAGATAAAGAAGATCTCCCTGTCATCAAGCAGGCGATTCAACTATTATCCGCGCAATATAAAACTCCTATCGTCCTAGAAGTAAAGCCATTGACAAATTTCTATCCGGCAGAGACTTACCACCAGGACTATCTGGATAAAAATCCGGGTGGATACTGCCATATCAATCCCGCTTTATTCGAAATGGCACGCAAAGCGAATGCGCCGAAAGCTAAAGCGTATCAAAAAGCGGATGATGCAACCCTTCGTAAGGAATTGTCGGCGGAACAATATGCCGTAACCCAAAAGAATGCCACTGAACCTGCTTTCCACAATAAATACTGGAATGAGCATCGTCCCGGCATTTATGTGGATATTACTACCGGAGAACCTCTGTTTGTCTCTACCGACAAGTTTGATTCAGGTTGCGGGTGGCCAAGCTTTTCCCAACCGATTCAAAAAGATCTAATCGCAGAAAAGAAAGATACTTCGCACGGCATGATACGTACGGAAGTACGCAGTAAAACCGGAGATGCTCATTTGGGACACGTATTCACAGATGGGCCGAAAGAGAAAGGTGGATTACGCTATTGCATCAATAGCGCTTCACTTCGTTTTATCCCGAAAGATAAAATGAAAGAGGAAGGTTATGGAGAATATCTACCACTCGTTAAATAGATATTGAAGAGTTACAAAAGCTAATCGTAACTGTTCATTAGAAAAACAGAACGGTGGATTATCCCATAAGGAAATCCACCATTTTTAATGTAGTTAAATTAAAAGAGAGAGAAGGAGTTTCACAACTCCGATTTATTTTTATCTGCTGGCAGTCAGCAGAGTTGCTTCATTAGTTGCCGGAGTAGATACATTCATAGCCCAGCTAGCAGCGGATTCTTCAATCCATTTATCATTCCATTTATAGTTCATATAAGCAACCGGCATATTAGCGTCGTTCAGTTCATAAACGCTCTTTTCAACAGATGCGTCGTAAGCTCTGTGAGAGTCATTCCAGCGTGCATATACCAAAGTGATTTCATTAGATGAATAAGTATAATCAATTTTAAAGTACGGTATCCATTTTTCAGTAGAAGCATCCCATTTGAAAGCTTCTTTGGAGGACATTCTCTTCTGATCGTCATAGGTAAAATCATATTTCATGTGGCGATAGAGAGAACCATCGAGTCTGTAAATCACTTTCGATACTACAAGTTCATCTACTTTTTCTTCATTAGTAATGAAGTTATTACCCTGTGCCTTCACTGTTGTATTAGCGATTCCTGCAAATACCATAGCAACTAAAACGATCATTCTGAATAATACTGTAGTCTTCATAATTGTATATTTTTTATTTGTTCAACATTCTGTTTTTGTTCTTCTGTTTATTAGACGGATCAAGCGTCTCAAACGGTTGCAACCTTCTGAAGTTTTTTTCATTTTTCTTCGTTGTCCGCTTGCGACTATAGAGATGCAACGAGCGTGCCAAAACGATAACTAGCTAATAATCAAGGAAATCATAAAACAGAACGGTGTACGAAAACGAACAGTTGTACGCTTAAAAGCGAACAACTAACCATTTTTTTCGCATTTTCTTCTTTCTACTGATGAATATAACTCTAAAAATGGGAAAATACTCCGCTTGTTGCCCGAATTATTATCTACCTTTGCAGCGATTATCATATCAAGAAAAAGAAGATGGAAACGTCCAACAAAAAAAGAATTATCATTCTATCGGCTATCGGTATCTTGCTTACCGGCCTTATTTGTCTCTTTGCATTCCGCAATGTCATTTTATGCCATATCGTTGACAAACGAACTACACGTGCCGAACAAACATACGGTCTACAAATTCATTATCAGGAGTTACGAATGAAAGGCTGCAATGAAGTGGCTTTACAAGGACTTTATATTGTTCCCAACCAACGCGATACCCTCCTGACATTACAATCCGTCAATGTAAAACTAAGTTTTTGGGAATTGCTAAAAGGAGAAATCGAAGTACGGAATGTGCTTATGAATGGCCTGGCAATCAACTTCATCAAGTATGATAGCATAGCTAACTACGATTTCCTGTTCTTTAAACGGCAACAAGAAGCAGAACCCCAACCTGTCATAGAAAGTGACTATGCCAACCGTATTGACCGGATATTAAACCTCATTTACGGTTTCCTGCCTGAAAACGGGCAACTCAGGCAAATCAATATAACCGAACGTAAAGATAGTAATTTCGTTGCAGTCAACATTCCTTCTTTTATTATTGAGAACAATCATTTCCAATCAACCATTCAGATAAAAGAAGATACACTGCCTCAACAACTATGGGAAGCCACCGGCGAACTAAACAGAAGAGACTATACATTAAAAGCATCTGTCTTTGCCCCGGAAAAAAGAAAAATCTCACTACCTTATATTACCCGCCGTTTTGGAGCAGAAGTCACTTTCGACACCCTATCTTATAATATGACTAAAGATAAGCGTGCATCCAATCAACTGCTCCTCAAAGGAAAAGCGAGAGTGAACGGACTTGACGTATTTCATAAAGCCCTCTCTCCTGAAGTAATTCATCTCGATCGTGGACAACTCTGTTACGAGATGAACATTAGCGGGCACTCACTCGAACTGGATAGCACGACCATCGTTGATTTCAACAAACTCCAGTTTCATCCTTATTTGCGAGCCGAGAAAGAGAAAGGAAACTGGCATTTCACTGCTGCGGTCAACAAATCCTGGTTTCCGGCAGATGATCTGTTCAGCTCTCTCCCCAAAGGATTATTCAGCAATCTGGAAGGCATAAAAACAAGTGGCGAGTTGGCCTATCATTTTCTATTAGATATTGATTTTGCACAACTAGATAGTCTCAAACTGGAATCCGGACTGAAAGAGAAAGACTTCCGCATCACAAGCTATGGAGCCACTTCACTCTCCAAAATGTCCGGCGAGTTCATTTATACAGCTTATGAGAATGGAATACCGGTGCGGACTTTTCCTATTGGTCCCTCGTGCAAACACTTTACACCATTGGATAGCATTTCACCCATCCTAAGAATGTCCGTTATGCAAAGTGAAGATGGAGCATTCTTTTACCATCGCGGTTTCCTGCCCGATGCCCTACGGGAAGCATTGATTTACGACCTGCAAGTGAAACGCTTTGCACGTGGAGGAAGCACGATCACCATGCAACTCGTAAAGAATGTATTCCTGAACCGTAATAAGAACTTTGCACGTAAATTGGAAGAGGCATTGATTGTATGGCTAATAGAAAATGAAAGATTAACTTCTAAAGAACGCATGTACGAAGTATATCTGAACATTGTTGAATGGGGACCGCTCGTTTATGGTATTCAGGAAGCTTCTGCTTATTATTTCAATAAACGCCCTTCACAACTGAACACGGAAGAAAGTATTTTCCTGGCTTCCATTATCCCGAAGCCCAAGCATTTCCGCAGCTCTTTTGCTGAAGGCGGACAGTTAAAGGAGAATATGGAAGGCTATTATAAGTTGATAGCCAAGCGGCTTGCACAGAAAGGAGTAATAAGTGAAATCGAGGCGGATAGTATCCGCCCCGATATCCAAGTTACGGGCGCTGCCCGGAATAGTCTAGCCGGTGAAAACCCGGAGTCTAGTTCTCCTTCCGCTGAGGAGTAATGAGATTGATATAAATAATAAAGGAATAGGTTATCTTCTTGAACTGCTGCTGTTTCTTTCAGAGGAACGGGAAGAACTTTGAGTGCTATTGCTTCTCGTACTTCCGGAAGAAGAGCGTCTTTCTGTTTGTCCACTAGAAACATTGCTCCGGGTAGAGCTACCGCCGCTTCGAGTAGAGCTCGAGCTACCGCTACTCCGGTTAGAAGTGGTACTGCTGCTACGACTAGTAGTACTACCGCTACTGCGACTGGAGCTACTACGACTGGAACTACCGCGACTGGAACCGGAAGAGCTATTATTTCTCTCGGAACTGTTATTTCTATTATAGGAACCACTATCGTTTCGTTTACTTGAACTTTCTCTCGAACTGCTACTTGTTTTTCCACTTTCACGATTGGAGGAACTGGAACCAGTTGAACTTCCGCTTGTTGGTCTGCGATTAGAGCTTGAAGAACCGGAACCTGTTTCCGGACGACGACCAGAATTACGATCACTTTCTACTCTATTCGTATTCCCATTTTTATCAGGAGCAACATTGTTACCAGGTCTCCCACTTCCGGACGGTGTAGATGGTCTGACAGAAGTCGAAGGCCGATCTCCTCCAGATTCCGGACGGGGACGTGTTGACGTACCAGGTCTTGTTGTCGTTCCGGGACGAGTAGAAGTATCAGGACGAGTAGAGGTACTTGGGCGAGACGTACCAGGACGCGTTGTCGATGAACCCGGACGGGAAGAATTACCCGGACGTGTCGGTGCATTATGCGGACGAGTGGAAGTATTCGGACGGAACCGGACAGAACCGAAATCCGAACGACGATAAGAGTGGAATACTCGCTGATCTCTCACCCGATGCGGTGCAGAATAATGGTTGAAATTAGTATATCTGCCCCGATAATAACTCACATGGTGAAAGTGTGGACGATAATGTGCTCCACAATAAGTACGGTAATGGTAAGGCACACCAAAATAAAACAAACTGCGATTCGGGTAATTAACATAAACCCTGAAACTCCATTTCCCTCCGGTTACATAGATTGGCCGATAGAAATACTCGGCACCGAGGAACCGGCGATACTGTGCATCACTCAATACCCAGCGAAGATCGTCGTTACGGATATCCAACGCTTCATAATAATCATCCAATGCCCATTCGTAACCACGTGCTACGTAATCCATGATATTACGGACAGAATAAATAAAGTCGTAATTAATTTCATACGCATCATTATATTGCTGTGTACTCAAGCTCAATTCATATGCCATCTTATCGGTAAGAAAACGCGTCTCCTTACGTACCTTGCTAGTGCTCATTCCAGCCATTACGGTCATATTGGCAGTCAGACCGACAGCAAAGAGTAAAAACAGTATTCGTTTCATAATTCAATCTCCTATCATTTATTATTCTGATGATATTCCTCAATAAACTTACGCATCTCATCTTTATATGCATTAGAAAATAAAATATCGATCACCTTATTAAAATTTCTTTTATCCCTTACATAAGGATACAGCTTCTTCATCATCTCCACCTGGTCAGGAGTATACGAAATCTCCTTCACTATTTTCACACATTGATTTGAAGTGACATCATACGTTCTCAACATCCGATCGACAAGCTTCTTCTGGTCTTCATTCATAACCGTTATTTTGAGCTTATTGATAAATTCATCAAACTCCGGATCAGTCATCAAACGAGCTTCTTCCACTTGTTCATGATTAGGAAAGACTTCAACGGTAGTGTTCACAGCAGGCGGTACTACAACGGAATGCATCGGTGCAGGTCTGCCATAACCTTTGAACGTATCCATACTAACCACCTCTCTATTTACAAACTGAACGATTATCGTCACAGGTTCCGAAGTAAGTACAGGCGTACCGTTATCACGATGGAATTCCCATTCTTCCATATCACCGTCAAAACGCCGGAAATCAGGTTTTCCTAAAACGGACTCTACCTGCGATTGAGTCATTCCCTGATATATACCCATCATCTGTTTGGTAGATACATAGCTGGTAAAACAGCCACTGACCAATATTCCCAATGCCAAACACAGCATAATATGTATCTTTTTCATAACCGTATCGTTTTTAGTTAATAGTATCAACGTTTACCGTACCCTATGATAAAATCCTTCATCTTTTCCTTACTGGAGCCAAATGTCAGGGTATTAATCACCGTAAAGAAAGCTTCCTTATCTACAATCCGGGGATACATGATCTTCATAATCTCCATCCGGTCATCATCGAATGTATATAGTTTGGTCAGTTGGAGACATTGGGCAGATGTGAAATCAGAACCAGCCAATGCAGCATTGAGCAACTTCATACGGTCATCTTTAAAAGGCTCATTCTTCATCTCTTTATAAAACGTTTGGAAGAGCTGATCGTTCATCACCCTGTTGTAACCATATCCCGGACGATGTTCTCCCTGTTCGGGACGGCCGGGTCTTTCCGGGCGCATGTTATCACGTCCGTCTACCCATATTTCTGTCACTCCTCTCCCATCAAAATAAACGAGATCTTTATATAATTTTTCTCCTTTCCATACTCGCTCTCCCGCACGGGTAAAGCGGGTGGCAAACACTTCAACAGTATAATGTCCGGGATTTAAATTGGCTATAAAGCAGGTAGTAGTAGGTAAACATATCTGGTTCCCTCCCAGGTAAACAAGAATCGGAGTATTCCCGCCATCGATACGGATTCCGTTAACAGACTGCGCTTGTAAGGAGAGGGCAGCGAACAGGATGCAGAAACTTATTATAATCTTACGCATAGCTTATCTAGTTTTTATTATTTATATCTTTAATCTGATAGCACAAAAATAGGGTGAGGAAACTCCCCACCCCAATGATTCTCTCTATTCGTATGTAGGGAAATCCCTATTCTGTTTAGGAATCCGCCAAAGCAATGCCATCCTCATGCAAGGTAATCAGACGTTTCTTATACAAGTCGCCCACTCCTTTCTTAAAGGTTTTCTTGCTAACACCAAACGTGTCATAAATATCTTCCGCAGGACTTTTATCATTCAAGTTGATCCGTCCTCCATGCGCTTTGATATAGTCGAGCAGCGTTTTCGAAAAATCGTCAATCTTTTCAAAACCGGGTTTCTGAAGAATCAGGTCTACCTTACCATCTTCACGCACCTGTTTCACAAAAGCTTTCATCTCCATTCCTGTTTCCAACGGACAGAATATTTCATTTTCATACAGCAAACCGCTATACTTATTATCTATAATCGCTTTAAAGCCCAAATCCGTCTTCTGCCAGATAAGGATATTCACTTCTGCTTCCGGAGTATATTCCGGCTTTTCTTTCAACAGATAACGTTCCACCTTTGCTGAAGCCACAATACGATAACTCTCTTCATCCAAATGCGCATGGACCACATATTTCCGCCCAACCTGCATTTTCATCTTCTGCTCACTGAACGGAACGAACAGGTCTTTCATCAATCCCCAGTTCAGGAAAGCTCCGTATTGATTCACCCAGGAGACTTCCAGACAGGCAAACTGACCTACCTGCACCAACGGAGTCAGCGTCGTAGCAATCAGTCTTTCATCCATATCCAGATAAAGAAACACGTTCAAAAAATCTCCTATCTTACAGTCTTCGGGCACATAGCGGGTAGGCAACAAAATCTCACCTTCTTCCCCACCATCGAGATATACGCCGAAATCTACTTCTTTCACGACTTCAAGCTGATTGAACTTTCCTAATTCGATGCTCATATTCTTATCTATTTATTGTAATAAGACACAAAGATAATCTATTTTGAATAGATCTCTCAAACAGTCAGCCATAACTTTTCGTTATCGGGCAAAACTATTTGCAATGAACAATCTGCTTTCTAATATGTTAACTTTGTAGCGACAAAAAGAAAAAGTAAATTATTCACCTTTAAACATATAAACTTATGGAATTTCTAACCAACGAGAAACTTACGATTGTAGGAGCTGCCGGAATGATCGGCTCCAATATGGCACAAACAGCCATGATGATGAGACTCACTCCGAATATTTGCCTGTATGATCCATTTGCCCCGGCTCTGGAAGGAGTAGCTGAAGAATTGTATCACTGCGGTTTTGAAGGTGTCAACCTTACATTTACTTCCGATATCAAAGAAGCGCTGACAGGAGCTTCTTACATTGTCTCTTCCGGTGGAGCTGCCCGTAAAGCAGGTATGACCCGCGAAGATTTGCTGAAGGGAAATGCAGAAATTGCCGCTCAATTCGGTAAAGATGTTCATCAATATTGCCCAAACGTAAAACATATCGTTGTGATCTTTAATCCTGCAGACATCACCGGATTGATTACTTTGTTGTATTCAGGTTTGAAACCCTCTCAAGTTTCTACACTGGCTGCCTTGGACAGCACCCGTCTGCAAAACGAACTGGTGAAATTCTTCCATATCCCGGCTTCCGACATTCAGAATTGCCGTACGTATGGTGGTCATGGCGAACAAATGGCTGTATTCGCATCTACAACCAAAATAAAAGGAGAGCCTTTGACCGATTTCATCGGCACTACCCGTCTTCCATTGGCAGATTGGGAAGCACTGAAAGTACGTGTCATCCAGGGTGGTAAGCATATTATCGACCTGCGCGGTCGTTCTTCTTTCCAAAGCCCGGCTTATCTTTCTATCGAAATGATTGCCGCTGCTATGGGTGGACAACCTTTCCGCTGGCCTGCCGGAACGTATGTTTCTAACAGTAAGTTCGACCATATCATGATGGCGATGGAAACTTCAATAACTAAAGACGGCGTCACTTATAAAGAAGTAGCCGGAACTCCTGCCGAACAGGAAGAATTGGAAAAAAGCTACGAGCATTTATGCAAACTTCGTGATGAAGTGATTGAAATGGGGATCATCCCAGCTATTAAAGACTGGCACGCATTGAATCCCAATATTGACTAATCAAACAATATTAGCAAAAAGCCGAAAAAGAGAAAATACATCTCTTTTTCGGCTTTTATTCCAATTACTTACATATCACATATCCCCCCCACTTAGTCTATAAATCTTTCAAGACTCCAATTCAAATGACTATGCAAAGTTGGGGATAATTCGTCAATTAAAAAAATAGACAAGATGGGGAAAGTACCTAAACTGAAGTTACAGGTACTCAAAGTGCGAAATATAGTGATTATCCTATCCAAATTAGTGAATGGAATAAAACTGCGCATCGAAGTTTATAAAATATCTGTCATTTTTGAGAAGTACATTCGGAACAAACTCCTTTTAGTACATAGTTTATACTATGCAAAGTAAATCCTTTAGGCAAATCAATCACCGGGATATGTGTACCTTCCAGGCAGAATGTACGATGACATTTCTCACAATAAAAATGCGAATGTAAATCCTGTACCACACAATTGCAGGAGTTGTCGCAAACGGCATACTTCAACGAGCCGCTCCCATCGTCTATGCTATGTATGAGGTGATGAGACAAGAAGAGAGCGATGGTACGGGATATAGTCGATTTATCGACTGTATCGAGCAGTGTTTCCAAATCGAGCAATGACACCGCACGCTCTGCCTGCATCATCGCTTTTATCACCAGAAGCCTTATGGCAGTTGGCTTGATACCTCTTCTATCCAACTTATCCAAATAAATATCTTCTTCCATCTTTCTCCTATTTTATCATTTTCTGTATTCTGACAGCATTCATAATGGCAAGTAGCGCAACACCCACATCTGCAAAGACAGCTTCCCAAAGAGTAGCAATTCCACCGGCTCCCAAAATCAATACAAGTAATTTCACTCCAAATGCCAGTGATACATTCTGCCAAATAATTCTTCGTGTCAGTTTTCCTACTTTGATAGCTTCGGCTACCTTCGACGGCTGGTCTGTCTGTATCACGACATCGGCTGTTTCAATAGCCGCATCACTACCCAGTCCTCCCATAGCAATGCCAACATGACTTAGAGCGAGCACCGGTGCATCGTTCATTCCATCACCGACAAATGCGATCCGGTTTGCCTCATCCTGCCGCAGCTCTTCCAGATGATTCACTTTTCCTTCCGGCAACAGGTCACCATAAGCTTTCGATATACCGAGCTTTTCTGCAAAGTTAGTAACAATACTCTGTTTATCACCGGATAGTATCTGGATGTTTTCAATATTTAAAGCTTTTAAATTGTCAATAGCTACCTTTGCGTCCTCTTTCAGGGCATCAGCCAGCAGCAGATAACCTGCATAACGGTTTCCAACAGCACAGACCACGATGGTATCCGTTATTTCCAGCAGTTCTTTTGGATAGGATATATCAAACTTAGACAGTAACCGGCAATTACCGACCAGAACCATAGCCCCGTCTATCGTTGCTTCCAAACCATAGCCGGCAAATTCTTTTGTACCGGTAACAGCTACACATTCAATGTTTTGTTCTTTCGCATAATTCACAACAGCCTTGGCAATCGGATGAGTACTATCACTTTCTACCGAAGCAACCAGTTTCACTAATTCTTCTTCCGAAACCTCGCCTGCACTTTTACAGGCCTGTACTTCAAAGGTTCCTTTTGTCAGGGTTCCAGTTTTATCGAATACCACTGTATTGATCTTAGTGATAGCATCCAGATAATTACCACCCTTGAATAAAATTCCCAACCGGGATGCCGCTCCAATTCCCCCAAAGTAGCCCAACGGAATACTAACCACCAACGCACAGGGACACGAAATCACCAGAAAGACCAAAGCTCTGTATAGCCAATCATTAAATGCAAATACAAATGGAGGATTAATAAGTGAATAAACAAATGGACACAAAACAATTAACACTGCAAGCGCTATAACAATAGGTGTATAAATGCGCGCAAACTTACGAATAAACAATTCAGCCGGAGCCTTACGTTCGGAAGCATTCTGAACAAGCTCCAATATTCGGGCAAGTGCACTCTTATCAAAAGGTCTCGTTACCTCGAGCCGGATAACCTTATCGGTTACAATCATTCCGGCAAGTACTTCTTCACCTTTCCGAATATTACGAGGAACGCTTTCACCTGTTAATGCGGCTGTATTGAAGGCAGCCACTTCATTCTGCATAGTTCCATCCAATGGCACCCGTTCGCCTGCCTTTATTTCTATGATTTCACCGACTTTTATCTTTTTAGGGCTTTCAATAACAAGATTGCCTTCCCGGAGCACTAATGCTTTCTCGGGTCTTACATCCAATAAGGCTCCAATATTACGTTTGGCTTTATCTACCGCTTTATCCTGAAACAGTTCTCCTACTGTATAGAATAACATCACGGCTACTCCTTCCGGATATTCACCAATATAGAAAGCTCCCAAAGTAGCTATAATCATTAGAGTGAACTCACTGAAATAGTCTTTTTCCCTGATACTTTCCCAGGCTTCTTTCATCACTGGAATTCCTACCGGAAGATAGGCCACGATATACCATATCAAGGCAACAGATCCTTCACGGAAGAATGCTAAATCGAGAGCATTCATAATTATTCCACTTGTCAGAAGCAGGAGAGAGAATATCACTTTCCCATATTCATGGAATACCGAAACCTTTGCATCAACCTTTTTTTCTGCTGCGCATGAATGAGCGCCACAACTACAATGTCCCATAACTTTCATCATTTAGTTGATGCAAAGGTAGCAAATGATTTATGCAACAAAGTTGCAAAACCGGTTTTAGAACATATATCCCAACGAGATCATCAGGTTTCTGTTCTTCATTCCTACTTCTTTGATTACCTCAACAAGTCCGAAATCATAGCTTATGGCAACTTGATATTTCTTACTGAACTCAACCCCGGCTTTTAGTCCAAGACCGAAGTCGAATCGTTTTAGACCATCGTCTCCAAATATATCTTCGGACATCGAGTTACCTCCTAATTCCGCAATATCTGCAATATCACCGTCCACTTTCAATTTTGCTTTTCCAAACAGCCCAACAGCCATATAAGGACCTACACTACCAAATAATGAAAAATCATCATTGACGGCATATTTATACCCGACACGTACCGGCACTTCCAGATAGTATGGATTAAATTTTATGCTCGCAAGTGATCCTCCATCAATTTTAGCACCTTTCAATGTAAGCAATGCAGCGAAGTCCATATAGGCACCACTACCATTCGCATCCTGCGACAATCCCAACTCTGCTTTAACACCTGCGTGAAAACCTATCCTGCTATCAAAACCTGTAATGGTGTATTTACTAACATTCATACCTGCCATCACACCCCATTTCAGATTGTCTTGAGCATTGATACTCACCGCACTTATCGCTACCAAAGCGAATAATAATAAGGCCTTTTTCATACGAATAAATAATTTAATTATTGTTTAGAAATTATGTGAGGCAAAAATAACAATAATTCGCATAACTCCGAGAGATTTAGTAAAAATATAAAAAATAAACGATATGAATCTTATGAGGTATAGTCATAGCAAGAGAACCGGACTATTTCAAACGATTTTACGAGATATAGAACAAAAACACTCTGTACAGAGAAAAAACAAAGAATGAAAGACTGTATAACTTAATTAATTGTTATCTTTGCACAATCAGTCGTAGCACGACTGTATTGTTTGTTTTAAGAAAAAAAGCGTTTAGCTGATTTCTGTGCCAGTGAAAAGTCCAAATAAAATCAACGCACATGAAACAGATAAATGCTCCTTGCAATATGCGGGGAGTGTTTCCTGTTTGTGCGTTAGGGCTTGGACTCCCTCACTGGCGGATAGGCAAATGCTCTCCGCTTTTTTTGTGCCTATAAATTTGCAATAGATACAAACGACAAATTAGTAATAATCACAAAGGCAAGTCAATTCGGGTGGAGCGGCCCCCGAACGACTACAGAGTCGAAAACGTAACATTTAGATGTTACTACTTGCCTTTGAAAATATAAGAAACAGAGGCTAGCTACACCTGCAAGGGGAACAAATGGATTCATCCAGGAGTTCCCCTCTATTTTTGTGAAGATGTGTACTATTGGAAAGACAGATATTAGATCTACATATAAATTTGATGATTCTTATTGTCAACCAAAGCTTTTCCCAAATAGTATAATGATTATCATCGGTTTACATGCTGACAATAAGCCATGACAATAGGCTGACAATAAAAAATTATAACTTCTATTGTCAGCCTGTTCTTTAATCCCTTTGGAGCAAGATTATAAGATTCGTTCCAATGTGTCGATATACTCTGACTTAATTCCCTGCTTGATCCATGTTATAAACTACTGAAGACTATCATTGTCTACAGTAACAATACCATCGACATAAAAAACACATACGCTTTATAAAATGAGTATGCCCCTGTTAAATGAATGCTACATAACCGGTATCTTTCACTTACCAAGCAGGTATTGTTCCATTAAAGTGTCGGTGTTGTTAACTCCCCACGGCCGTGACGAGATCTTCCCACGGCTGTGGTAGGAATTCATCACGGCTGTGGGAAGAAGTCACCACGGCCGTGGAGAATTAAAGATACCGGTGCTTTAGTGGAACAATACTGATACCCTAGAGGAACTATACTGGCGTGTTAGCGGAACTATATAGGTATATTAATGAAAAGATATCACTTTGGAAAGCTGTTATAAAAATGCGGCATTACTTCGAAACATGTTCATAAAGCTATTGTTTATCAGGTTATTAAAAGGATCATAAGAGATAAAAATAAGGCTGACAGTAAAAGTAGATATCTTTTATTATCAGCCTATTATCAGCATCTATTGTCAGGTGATATAGTATTGATATTCATATACTTAAATACCATTCTGACAGTTTGACAATAAAACAGGTACAAATCAATAGAAACGATCATAAAGTTTTTACTAGGGAAGAAGAACTAAAGGAACTAAAACGAATTCAACAATTGGCATTTGAGTCGAAGAAGGAAAAATTTATTGATAGAAGAATTTGGAAAAATTATGGAACCTGTTTTTCTATTTTAAGCGCAATTGCCAGAGGTAGAAATACAGCAACACCAGGAGAAAAAAACGTAGGTGACTATCTGAAACAGTACTTAGTCAGGCACGGATTACAGTTTTTCTATGAGCTTAGTACCCCATCACCTGTATTCCGTGCCCAATATAATATCATTGTTGGTTTGCTTCTCGGTCTATCCGAATAAACTCCAGAAGTCGTTCTACCGCTTCTTCTTCAGGAATATTTTTCTCCACACACACCTTGCCTTTATAGAGACTGATTTTCCCCCGTCCTGCTCCTACATAGCCGTAGTCTGCATCTGCCATCTCACCGGGACCATTCACGATACACCCCATGATGCCAATCTTCAGCCCTTTCAAATGTGAAGTGGCTGCCTTAATACGGGCAATAGTCTTTTCCAAATCGTAAAGTGTACGGCCGCAACCGGGACAAGATATATATTCTGTTTTGGAGGTACGGGTACGTCCGGCCTGCAAGATTCCGAAAGCAGTAGCATCAACGACGGCATGGCTCAAGTTACCCTGATTGAACAGGAAGATGCCATCACAAAGACCGTCAAAAATCAAGGCTCCCATATCGACTGCGGACTTTATCTGCAAATTCTCCGCATCATCTTCCGAATAATGCTGGAAGAAGACAACCGGATTTTGTAAACCTTCCGTCATTAGTTGATGTACCAGTGCACGGTGCTCACCCAAACGGTTCGGATGATTGCTTTGGGAGACAATCACTACCTCCGGATGATGTTTCAGACAGGCTATCACTTCATCCGTTTGTGCCATGTAGGGCATAAACAGGAATTTAAGCTCTGCATTGCATTCTCCCATTAAAGGCAGCTGTGCATGATTGAATGCAGGCCAGCTTCCGTCTTCTCCCTGCCATACATCCGCATCAAGAATATATTCTACTCCGTCTTCCCGTTGATCGGGCAAGGTTCTTCCGGCGTAAATATAGTCCGGTGTGAATTGCGGGTTTATCTCTGTCTTCCCATCCATACGGTCGGCAATAACCACAGGTACATGTTCACCTCCGATATTACGGACGGCTTTTGTCTTGCGACGTTCGGGAGACAGATAATTGAATTCCGGTGCTTCCAATCCCGGAATATAAGGATGATCCTGCCTCAACAGAACATAATCCACCAGTTTACGGGCCACCGGAATTTCTGCTTCAGGAGCTTCGCTCAAAGATACCCGAATAGTATCTCCCAATCCGTCACTCAACAGCGCACCGATGCCAAGGGCGGACTTGATACGTCCGTCTTCTCCATCTCCGGCTTCTGTCACCCCGAGGTGGAGCGGGAAAGTCATCCCCTCTTTTTCCATGACGTCCACCAACAGACGAACAGTCTTCACCATTACCACTGTATTGGAGGCTTTGATGGAGATAACAACATCTGTAAAGTCTTCTTTTACACAGATGCGCAGGAACTCCATGCATGATTCCACCATACCTTCCGGTGTATCGCCGTAGCGAGACATAATGCGGTCGGACAGTGAGCCATGATTTACACCGATGCGGATAGCTGTATGATTCTCCTTGCAGATATTCAGGAAAGGAACGAATCGGTCATGTATCTTCTGCAACTCTTGTGCATACTCTTCGTCTGTATATTCCAGATGCTTGAAGGTGCGTGCGGCATCTACATAGTTTCCCGGATTGATACGCACTTTCTCGACATACTGTGCTGCTACATCTGCTACCTTTGGGTTGAAGTGGATGTCGGCAACCAGTGGAACCATATATCCGTCCCGGCGCAAACCGGCATTGATGTTCATCAGGTTTTCCGCTTCTTTAATGCCTTGTGCTGTCAGACGTACATATTCACCTCCGGCATCTACAATACGTTTAGCCTGTGCCACGCTGGCTTCTGTATCCTGTGTGGCGGTGTTTGTCATACTCTGTATGCGTATAGGATTGGAGCCGCCCATAGGGGTGGCTCCAATATTTACTTCTGATGTTTCCCGACGGGAATAGTTGAATAAATCCACTAATTACTCCTTTTTAATTCGTTTTATACTCGTACTTTACTTCTTTCAGTTCCTCGTTCGCCTTTACGATTTTCTTTTTCAGCCCTTCTTTGTAGGCTGCAAAAGTTTCAGCGAGATCGGCATCGCTTAAAGCTAGCATTTGTATAGCAAGAATGGCAGCGTTCATGGCGCCATTGATGGCAACTGTGGCTACAGGGATTCCGGGAGGCATCTGAATGATAGAGTAGAGAGCATCTATGCCATCCAGCACAGAACCTTTAACGGGAACTCCGATGACAGGTAGTGTAGTGTTAGCAGCGATGACTCCGGGCAGAGCGGCG
>OHJO01000544.1_pt1 | contig 20164 bp, 16 predicted proteins | sample 1568561 | NCBI WGS metagenome assembly OHJO01 (sample SAMEA3879556, study PRJEB24766) | human gut metagenome | biome: human-associated habitat; feature: feces | place: USA | collected 1985/1987
CTATTCAGTAATTTCTTACTTTACTACTTTGAATTACTTATTATTTGACTTCCTCAAAAATAATGCATTATATAAATCAGTAAGTTACAAATATATGGTACAAATATGATATCCTTTTATACAATACACTCTAATAATAAAGAGAGTTTCTCATAGAGAAGGAAAGATTTATATTTATTTAACACTTCATTTCCTGTTTGCAGATGTTTTCATTTGCTACTGGATATTTTCACTTGTTATGCTTTTCTTTTCACAAATGGCATAAAATGAGTTTATTACAATTCCGCCCTCTATTTTTGCCTTTCGTTTTTTATGAAAATGCGTTGTACCTTTGCATTGAGAAATAAATAACAATAGACATGAAGCAAAAACAATATATACTCCACTCTTGGGCAATAGAGATCATTGCGGTAGTGCTGGCTTCGATGATTGCATTTCAAGTATGCAATATATTTGGCATACGAATGAGTTTGCTTCCGTTTATTATGGCTACCGGGTATGTCATACTAAAACTCATGTATCATCTTTGCATTATCGTGGCAAGATATATTATAGAAGCCATCCCTCCATCATTTTGGGTATCAGTTAAGAAAAGGGGCAGTAAGAAGACATTGGCTTTAGCTTCTTTTCCTATCTCAAACAGCGAAGAAGTTCAGAAAAAACGAATGGAGTTATTTCACTATGAATATCAGCGTGAGCAACAACAATACCAGCAGCAAAAAGAGAAAGAAGATGATGAAAAACTTAATGCTATTCTGAAATACACACAAGATACATTTAAACGTTTTGATTTGGATGAAACTGAGATTTTTCAAATATGTGAATGTGTTCGTTATTTTGTGACCAATAGGCGAGTTCTTTCTATGACTGAAATTCATATCAAGAAACACAGTTCTATCACCCAAATCTCTTTGAAGAACTTCGCTTGGAATATCGCTTTCCAATATAATATAGGTGGAGATATGACTACATCATTTGTGATGGCGACATTTGCCGAATGGTTCGCTAACTCTACATTTGACACTGTTAGAAAAAATCTACGCACTACTACTGGACGGCATAAGATTGAAATTGACGAAAATATATTATCAAAATACGCTATCTAATCTTTTTTTGCTTCCTGATAATAATTATTATCGGAAGTTGCTTATACTGTCAGACAATTTATATAAATTTGCTCTCGGATTAAAACATTTTACCTCATGGCTAATTTAAACAGACTAAAAGTGGTACTTGCAGAGCAACAGAAAACAGGAAAATGGCTTGCAGAGCAAATTGGGAAGTCCAACTGTACTGTAAGTAAATGGTGCAGCAATTCAGTTCAACCAGACCTTAAAACGCTTAATGATATAGCCAATGTTCTTAATATTGACGTGAAAGACTTGCTTGTCAGCAGTTGCAAATCATAAAACAACTTATTGTCATGGAAGTAAACAAGAAAGAACTTAAAGAACAAGAGATACGTACTCTGTTCATTACTCCTGCGCTCCAACGAAAAGGTTGGGCTGTAAGTGTAAATATGCGTGAAGAGTACTATTTTACAGATGGCCGAGTACTTGTTATTGGCAATCACCATTCAGTTGCGGAGGGCAAAAAAGCGGATTACCTATTATATCATAAAGGTAAGCCCATTGCTGTAGTTGAAGCCAAAGACAATAAACACGCTGTTGGAGGCGGCATCCAACAAGCTATGGATTATGCCCAAATCCTTGACTTGAAATTTGCGTATTCCAGTAATGGCGATGCATTCTTGGAACATGACTTTATCACGGGGAAAGAAACAGAAATTAAGTTAGAGGACTTTCCGACAAAGGAAGAACTATATAGCCGTTATCTTGCATCCAAAAACTACACATCGGAGGAGCTCAATATAATAGAAACACCTTTCTACTATGATGCTCATAGCCATGAACCAAGATATTATCAACGTATAGCAGTTGACCGTACAGTAGAAGCTATCGCAAGAGGACAACAACGTGTCCTTGTAGTAATGGCAACTGGTACTGGTAAGACTTTTACTGCATTCCAGATTATCCATAAACTTCATAAGAGTAAAGCAAAGAAAAAGATACTTTATCTTGCAGACCGCAATGTTCTTATAGACCAAACAATGGTTCAGGACTTCAAACCTTTCAAGAAGCAGGGTATAATAACTAAAATAATCTCACCTAAAGAAGGAGAAGCAAAGATTAATTCTGCGTTTGAGGTGTATATGGCTTTATACCACCAATTGGTCGGGAAAGAGGGTAAACCAGATCCATTCTTGGAGGTACAGCCAAGTTTCTTTGATTTAATTATTGTCGATGAGTGTCATAGAGGAAGTGCAAAAGACGATTCCGCATGGCGCAAGGTATTGGAATATTTTAGTTCGGCTACCCAAATTGGTATGACAGCCACACCGAAAGCAGACGAAGGAGCGAACAACTTGGATTATTTCGGTGAACCAGTATATACCTATTCACTTCTTCAAGGCATTCAAGATGGTTTCTTAGCTCCATATAGGGTTACAGCAGACTTTATTAATGTTGATTTACAAGGATGGACTCCAGAAGAAGGTGAAATAGATTTATTGGGTAAGGAGATTGAACAGAAACTATATCAAAGACAGAATATAGGTCGTGATCTTGCCATCAAGTTAAGGCGTAAAGTAGTAGCACATAGGATAACCCAAATGTTACATGACATTGGTCGTATGACAAAAACAATAGTATTCTGTTCTGATACTGAGGAAGCTGCCGAAATGCGGACGCTGCTTATCAATATGAATAGCGATTTATGTAAAAAGTCGCCTTACTATGTTACACGTATTGTTGGTGAGGATAAAGAAGGTAAGAAACAACTGGACAATTTCATTAGTGTGGATGAGCCTTATCCTGTAATTGTTACCACATCTGAACTTTTATCTACAGGAGTGGACTGCAAAACTTGTGGTTTAATCGTCATAGACAAAGAAATTGGTTCTATGACTGAATTTAAGCAAATCATTGGACGAGGTACACGACTTAGAAAAGACAAGGGCAAATGGCATTTGGAAATCCTTGATTTCCGCAATGCTACCGCAAAATTCAAAGATCCAGCATTTGATGGCGACCCGGAACCACCAAAAGGAGGAGGGAAAAAGCCCAAGCCTTACAAAATCATTGATGCTCCAGAAACTCCAATAGTATCTGAGCCTCGTGAGAAATATCTTATCAGCGGTAAGAATATTCGCATTGCCCATGAAATCGTTTCAGTGTTAGGAGAAGATGGTAAGACGATGAGAACGGAAAGTGTTCAGTCGTTTGCTAAAAAGCAATTATTACGCCATTACCAAACTTTGGATGATTTTATCCAAACGTGGACGGAGGCAGAACGCAAACAGGCCATTATGGATGAATTGAAGGAATATGCTATTCTGATAGATGCTGTACGTGAAGCTAATCCGGCATTGAAGGATGCCGACATCTTTGATGTGATATGCCACGTTGCGTTTGACCAACTGCCATTAACAAGGAAAGAGAGAGCAAACAATGTAAAGAAGCGTAATTACTTCGGGAAGTACGAAGGTAAAGCTCGCGAAGTATTGGAGGCTCTTCTTGACAAATATGCAGAGAATGGTATTCTCGACTTTGAAAAGGCGAACATCTTGGAGATACCGCCATTCAATAGCATAGGAAAACCAACAAAAATCATAAAGTTATTTGGCGGTAAGGTTGCTTTTGAGCAAGCCATCAGAGAACTAGAATATCAAATTTATAAATCAGCTTAAAAATGGCAGTAAACAACATCATAAAGCGAATCCAAAATATAATGCGCCAAGACGCTGGTATCAATGGTGACGCACAGAGAATTGAACAAATGACTTGGATGTTTTTCTTGAAAGTCTATGACACTCAGGAAGAAACTTGGGAATACAAAGATGAAAACTACAAGTCTATCATCCCCGAAGATTTGCGTTGGCGTAAATGGGCAGTAGATGAAAAAGACGGTGAAGCATTAACAGGAGAAGCATTGCTCTCTTTTGTCAATGAAAAACTGTTCCCTACTTTAAAGAATCTTCCGATAGACGCCAATACACCAAGAGCCAAAAGCATTGTTCAAGAAACATTTGCTGACTTAAACCAGTATATGAAGAATGGAACGCTTTTGCGTCAAGTGGTCAACATCGTAAATGAAATCGAATTTGACGATGCTGATGACCGCCACACATTTGGAGATATTTATGAGGGAATCTTGAAAGACTTGCAATCAGCAGGCAATGCAGGTGAGTTCTATACTCCACGTGCTTTGACAGACTTTATCGTGATGATGCTTGACCCGAAATTGGGCGAGACCTTTGGTGACTTCACCAGTGGTACAGGCGGCTTCCTTACCTCTGCTCTCAATTATATGAGTAAGAGCGTCAGTTCTGCCGAAGATGGAGAAAAACTGCAAAATGCAGTCGTAGGACAAGAATGGAAACCGCTACCTTATCTTTTGAGTATAACAAATCTGTTACTCCATGATATTGAAGCTCCCAATATAGCTAACTGTGATTCGCTTGGAATAAATATCACTGATTTCAAAGAAAGTGACAAGGTGGATGTTATCGGTATGAATCCTCCGTATGGTGGTAGCACAGAAGATAGTGTAAAAAGCAATTTCCCGGTGCAGTACCGTTCAAGTGAAACAGCGGATTTGTTCATAGCCCTTATCATGTACCGCCTCAAAGTTGGTGGTAGATGCGGTGTGATTATCCCAGATGGTTTCTTGTTTGGTACGGATGGAGCAAAACTTGCACTTAAAGAAAATTTACTCCGCAAGTTCAATCTGCATACCATCATCCGTTTACCGGGCTCGATATTCTCCCCATATACCTCTATTGCAACCAACATTCTTTTCTTTAATAATGAAGAAGCAGAGGGCTGCGAAGAAGGATTCAAGACCAAAGAGACATGGTTCTATCGCTTGGATATGCCGGAAGGCTACAAGCACTTCTCAAAGACCAAACCAATGAAGGTGGAGCATACCCTACCTATTCAGGAATGGTGGAAAGACAGGAAAGAAATTATCAGTGATGAAGTGGGAGAAAAGAGCCGTGTGTTCACTGCCCAACAGTTGATTGATTTGGATTGCAACTTCGACCAGTGCAAGTTCCCGAAAGAGGAAGAAGAAATACTCCCTCCGGCAGAACTGCTCAAACAGTATTTTGAGAAACGTACTGCACTCGACCATGAAATAGACAAAACCCTTTCTGAGATTCAAAAAATTCTCGGCATAGACATAAAATCGTGTAACTGATAATAGTGAAGTGATATGAAAGATTTGACCATCTCAAACATAGAACGGCAGAATGTACTTAACAATCGTTTTGCGGTCAGTAAAGTACAAGAGCATCTTGATATAGAAGGAATGCTCTTTGAGGGAGAATACCGCTTTACAAAAAAAATGGTTGCCGACTTTTATCAAGTTGACACATCTACAATAGATCGTTACCTGCAATCAAATTCTGATGAATTGAAGCATAACGGATATATTTTATGTAAGGGTAAACAGCTGAAAGAGTTTAAGTTAGAATTTGCTCACCTTATTAATGAGGCGAGCAAAACAACACAACTTGGACTGTTTAATTTCCGCTCTTTCTTGAATATGGGTATGCTACTTACAGAGAGTGAAAAAGCCAAGAAAGTCCGTAGCCTTATCTTGGATTTTGTGATTACCACTATCAATGAAAAGACAGGTGGAGGAACAAAATATATCAACCGCAGGGATGTGCATTACCTTCCTGCCGCAATAACAGAGGAAAACTATCGTAAAAATCTCACTTCTGCCATCAATCAATATGTGGACGGACATCCCACATACAAATATTCTCAAATTACAGATTTCATATACAAGGCTGTATTCAAGGAGAATGCTAAGGAATACCGGGAAGTGTTGAAGTTGGATTCCAAAGACAATGTTCGACACACGCTGTATTCAGAGGTTTTATTGGTTATTTCTTCTTTTGAAAACGGTGTGGGTGCAGCTATCAATGAACGATTCAAGGAAAATGGTGGCAGAAAACTTACTATTGACGAAGTGGAGCGTATTGTAAACGAACTTGCCGAACATCCCATGCAGAAACCTTATCTGAATGATGCCAGAACAAAAATGGCTTCAAGGGATTTCAGTTTCCGGGATGCGTATCATGGTAACATTGCAGACTATCTGCAAGCTGTTACTCCTGAAGAGTTTGAACGATTCATCGGTGACCAGTCTATTGATTTTGACCGTATTTTAGCGGACAATAAAGATGTACTGAAACGCTTAAAACAGGCAGAGGATGAGTAAGGAAATTATTTACATAGATTACGATGAAGCCCTAAACATCTATAGCAAAATGATTGATGCCAGTGATGGTGGCTTTGAAGGAGTGCGTGATGAAGGCGGTATTCGTGCTACATTGGATTTTGTGCAAAATGATTTATACTATCCTACCTTTGCCGACAAACTGACCTATTTGATGTATAGATTTTGTTCCGGGCACTTCTTCAATGATGGGAACAAGCGTATTGCACTGACTTTGGGTGCGTACTTCTTACACAAAAATAATTACTATTGGCACGCTTGTATCTGTATGCGTACATTGGAATCTATCATTTATCACGTGGCAGCATCGAACATCGACCAAGATTTGCTGCTACGCATCGTCAATAGCTTTTTAACCAGTAAAGATTATGACGAAGAACTGAAAATAGATATTGCCAATGCCATGAGCAAAGGTGAGTTAGGAATACAAGGCGAAGATTACGAATAAATGAATATAATTATGGCGAATGTACTTGAAATCATAAAAAACGAAATTACGCAAGATTATTATAAAAATAATTTTCCAAATGATGGTCAACGTTTCGTTGCGTGGTATATGCGGAATATACATCTTCTGGATCAAAGACAAGCTAAAGATGCCATCACAGACGGAGCCAATGATAAACAAATTGATGCCGTATATATTGATGAAGACGAGCAAAAAATATATATTGTACAAGGGAAATACTACCTTGGTGAATCTGTTGATGCAACTCCTGTGAGAGAAGTTATATCTGCTTGGAGCCAGTTTAGTAACTTAGCTCAATTACAGGAAAATGCTAATTCTAAATTAAAGACTAAAATATCAGAAATAGCAACAGCATTAGAAGATGACTCTTACTGCGTATGTTTTGAATTAATAACAACATCTATCTTTACGGATGCGGCTATGGATGATATACATTCATTCCAAACCAAATTATCAGAGGAAGATGATGCTGAATTGAATTATAGTACACAATTCTCCGTAGTTGATAAACAAGGTTTGGAAGATGCTTATAGTTGTGTTATTGAACAAACGAATCCAACTTTAAACCATACTATCAAGCTTGAAGTTGGTAAATATATGACGACAGAATTAGGGGCGACAAGCGTAATAGTTGCAGCCATGCCTCTGAAAGAATGTATAAAACTCCCTGGCATTAAAGATGGGTCTTTGTTCCAGAAAAATGTACGACAGAGTTTAGGCATTAACAATACTGTAAATAAAAAGATCAAGAAAACCATAAACGATCCGAATAAATGTGGTGACTTCTTCTTTTTTCATAATGGAATCACTGCCATTTGTAACAAAATTGAAGAATGTGGCAATGGTGAGTTTAAACTTTATGGATTGAATGTTGTAAATGGATGTCAATCATTGAATACTATTTTAAGTTGTAGTGAGAATGTACGAAAGCGTGATGATGCTTATGTTCTATTCAGATTTTATGAAATTCCACAAAGAGACAGGGCTGATTCTATTAGCATTAACACAAACACGCAAAGTGCTGTAAAGGCAAGAGATTTACGCAGTAACAGTAAGCAGATATTAAAACTCAAAAAGGCATACGAAGCAAAATATTCTAATGGATTCTTTGCAACCAAAAGAGGTGAAATTATTCCAGCCGACAAGGACAAACAGTACTGCATAGAGTTATCATATTTAGGAAAGAATCTTACAGCTTGGTACATGCAAAGACCTAATTTATCTTATGGTGAAACTAAGATTTTTGACAAGTATTTCAATACATTGTTCAAGAACGACTATTTGCCTGAAGATGCTTATGCTCTATCGTTTTGGATGAGAAAAATAATGGATGCATGGACTCAGGAAAACCCATTAGGACTGGAAGAGGAACTACTAACAATGAAGGCTTATGCTCCATACCATCTTCTTTTTGCCATATCAATGGTTTTTGCTAAATGTAACAATCAAACAAATGTACCATCACCGAGTGAGTGCTTAAAAGTTGCTTCTGAAAACAATCTTGTTGACAGCATAATTAATATTGCGGCAAACTGTTTAAACAGTGCTATTTCGGCAGAAAAAAACAATTGCGAGCAGAATAATAAAAGTTTCATTCCTCAAAATTGGGTAAAAAACAAGAGTTGCAATGCAGGTATTATGTCTGCTATTCAGAATTATTTTTCTTTCCTCCCAACAATGAATAAGGAGATGGATTCCAAACTTAAAAATGGAGTAAAAATAGACTCAAAGTATTTCTCATATAGAGTACAAGCAGAGGATTAAAAATGAACGGAAAGCAATTAAAAAACAGCATACTCCAGTGGGCGATACAGGGCAAACTTGTACCGCAAGATCCTAATGACGAACCGGCATCTGTACTTCTTGAACGTATCAGAGCCGAAAAAGCTAGACTGGTCAAGGAAAAGAAAATTAAAAAAGATAAAAACGAATCTATCATTTACCGTGGTGAGGACAATTCCTATTATGAGAAGTTTCTCGCTACCGGGGAGGTGAAGTGCATTGACGAGGAGATTCCGTTTGAGATTCCAAAGGGATGGGAATGGACACGCATTGGTAATATTTTCAATCATACAAGTGGAAAACAGCAAAGTAGTAGCAACAAGAATGGCGGAACGCCGCAGAAATTTATTACTACATCCAATCTCTATTGGGGATATTTCGTCCTTGATAATGTAAAAATTATGAATTTTACAGAGGAAGAGATTAATAACTGTTCTGCTACAAAAGGCGATTTGCTTGTTTGTGAAGGTGGTGCGGGTTACGGTCGTTCTGCAATTTGGAACTATGATTATGATATTTGTCTTCAAAATCATGTTCACAGATTACGCCCATGTATAAATGGTATTTGTGAATATGTGTATCACTTTATCTACCTATTAAAAGAAAGTAATAACTTATCCTCTGTAGGAACTGCAATGCCTGGACTTTCAACGAACCGTTTAAAAGGGTTGTTATTACCATTTCCCCCTCTTCCTGAGCAAAATAAAATTGTTACTAAGTTAGGAGAACTCTTACCACAAGTAGAAAAATATAGTAAAGTTCAGAACTGTTTGGATGAGCTGAATGTAACAATAAATGATAAGTTAAAGAAGTCTATTCTTCAAGAGGCAATTCAAGGAAAACTTGTACCGCAGATTGCAGAGGAAGGCACAGCCCAAGAGTTACTTGAACAAATAAAATTGGAAAAGCAGAAGCTCGTCAAAGATGGTAAGTTGAAGAAGTCTGCTTTGACTGATTCTATTATCTTCAAAGGTGACGATAACAAGTATTATGAGAGGATAAATGCGCAAACCGTTGAGATTGAGCTTCCTTTTGAATATCCTAACAATTGGTCTGTGCTACGTTTGAAAGATATATGCCAACTGATAGACGGTGAAAAAAGAAACGGAAAGGGCATCTGTCTGGATGCAAAATACCTACGTGGTAAATCATCTGCTACCATTGTAGAGAAAGGAAAATTTGTCTATGCCGGAGATAACATCATTCTTGTAGATGGTGAAAATTCAGGTGAAGTTTTCACTGTTCCGCAAGATGGGTATATGGGGAGTACATTCAAACAGTTATGGCTCTCTTCGACTATGTGGAAACCATATATTTTGGCTTTCATTCTGTTCTATAAAGAGGATTTGAGAAATTCAAAAAGAGGTGCGGCTATTCCGCACCTCAATAAAGAGTTATTCTACAATCTGCCTATTGGTATTCCACCTTATCAAGAACAGCAGCGTATTGCAAAACGGATAAATGAACTATCGCAGTTGCTCAAATAGTTTTTCTATTTGAGCAACAATGCGTTGTTGTTCTTTAATCGGAGGTAATGGTATTAATATTTCTTTTACTTTTGCTATACTTACACCACCTATAATGCCCGTTTTATTTAGGTTAAATAGTTCAAAGAACGATGGTGACTGTAGATAATAGTACATGTATTTCCCGATTCCAACAAATGGTGAGAAACAACATAACTTATTCCCAAAACATACATCTTGATTCAGTATTGCAATTTTTCTTCCGGCACTTCCACCTTCAATACACATCAATATTGAGTTATTGGGAGCAAGTCTAAAATCAGGTTCATATTGTTTTGGAATCGCAATGCCATTATCGTAAATAATCCGATTATTAAAATCAACATCCTTAGTTCCAATATAATAACGTCCTATAACATCTGTAAATTTTGATTTCTTTTCAGTTTCACTAATACTGTTGCCAGTGTAAATGTTTGCAATATGAGAAAGTCTTGTCCATACCCAATTCTTGGGAGTTTCAAAAGGTATCTGTTCTGTTATATCTAAGCACTTTTTACCTACCTGCTCATAATACTTGTTATCGTCACCACGAAAGATAACAGAATCAGTCAAAGCAGACTTCTTCAACTTGCCTTCTTTAATGAGTTGCTGCTTTTCCAATTTTATCTGTTCAAGTAACTCTTCGCCAGTTCCTTCTTCTGCTATTTGTTGTACAAGCCGACCTTGAACAGCTTCTTGTAGGATGGATTTTTTGAGATTTCCTAGAAGCTCTACATTTAATTTATCTAATGCCTCTTGAGATTTTGCATATCGATCGATAAAAGGTAATATTTCTTGAAGTTTTTTATCTATTTCATATTGCTCGTTAGTAGGTGGAAGTGGAATTAGAAGATTTAATATATGCTCACGGCTAATTCCAGGGATAACACCTTGTGCATTAGAAATTATCGTTTGCAAATTAGCTTCAACTACAGATTTAACATATGATAGACTTATCGCATTAGAGAAATTTCTAATAATTTGAATTTGTCTAGCAATATGTATTTTATCTACATTACAGATGCACATTTTCCCAACTCCTGAACCTTTACAAACAATAAGTAAATCTCCTAATTTTCCTATTACCGTAGGAGTTTCAGTCCAACGATTTATTGCCAAATTCCCATTCACAATATTACTTGCTCCTGTAATATAGGGAATTCCTTGATTACTCGAATTATACTTTTCAGGAATAAAGTCTTGCCCTGATAGCAGTTCTATAACATTTGACAGTTTACTCCATTCCCATCCCTTTGGAATCTCAAACGGAATCTCCTCGTCAATGCACTTCACCTCCCCGGTAGCGAGAAACTTCTCATAATAGGAACTCAATGAATTTGTAAATACCATACATTATTAATGATAGTGAATTGTTTAACTAATAATGTATCAGACATGAACATTGGAAATTTTGAAATGTATCTTCGTCAAGGAAATATGGCGGAGAACACGATTGCGGCTTATCTATATGCCGTAAAAGAGTATTATTCCCGACATAAGGAATTGAACAAGCGCAACCTGCTTGTTTACAAAACCTATCTCATTGAGAAATTCAAGCCTAAGACCGTGAATCTGCGTATTCAGGCAATGAACAAATATCTTGATTGCATGGGGAAATCTCGTCTGAGATTAAAATCCGTTAAAGTACAACAGCGTAGTTATTTGGAAAATGTCATCAGCAATGCCGATTATACCTTTTTGAAAAACAAGTTAAAAAAGGAAGAGAATCAAGAATGGTATTTCGTTGTTCGTTTCCTCGCTGCCACAGGTGCAAGAGTTAGCGAACTAATACAAATGAAGGTGGAACACGTGCAAATAGGTTATTTTGACATCTACACTAAAGGTGGAAAAATTCGACGTATCTACATTCCGAAGTCTTTACGTAAAGAAGCCACAGAATGGCTTGACAAAGTCAATCGTACTACAGGTTATCTTTTTCTTAATCGCTTTGGTGAACGTATCACTACCAGAGGGATTGCACAACAGTTGAAGAACTATGCAACCAAATACGGATTGAATGAGAAGGTGGTTTACCCTCATTCGTTCCGTCACCGCTTTGCCAAGAATTTCTTAGAAAAATTCAACGATATTTCTTTGCTTGCTGACCTGATGGGGCATGAGAGCATTGAGACCACTCGTATTTATTTGAGGCGTAGTAGTGCCGAGCAACAGGAGATTGTGGATAAGATTATAACTTGGTAAAAGCAATTTATCTGCGTCGCTGTGAATTTTTCGTCTTCTGTTCTCCCCAAGGGAGTTCAGAAGATGAAACTCCGCTGCCTGTTCCGACATGGACTTGTGCCTGACCACCGATGGCTAGTTCAAAAGCCACTCCAAGCAGGTTGGCTTGTGCTTCATTGACTTGTTCCTGAGGCTCAAACACATCATTTATCAATTCATAGATGGTAGCTTCGTCTTTGGTGAAACTTTCCCATATTGGATTGAACCAATCAACATATTTTATAGTATCGTATTTCTCATTACCTACCTGTGTCCAAATATGCAGACTTGGATTATTATAATTAGGGATGAAATGGTGGACAAGTTCCGCTCCAGATGACAGACTGTAACGCTGAGGATTAGCCTTACGGTCGAGCTGGGCAATGCGTAAATTCAACTTATCTATAACAGATTCCTTTTCTTTGGATTGTCGGTCGGCTTTTTCTGCCATACATATAACCTTGTCTATCTCTTTTTGATAGCCGTTCCTTAATTGTTCAATCTCTCCCCTGTGCTTTTCTTTCAGTTGAGACTTTTCAGCTATGAGGTTTTTAATCTGATTTTTGAGTTTGACAATCTGCTCATCCCTATTCGCAAGTTCTTTTTTCGCTTTAGCCAAATCCCCCTTGCCGAACCACGAAAGAATTGTGTTTTTTCCATCTTGTGCTTTTTCAATGTCTGCTTGCAATTTAGCGATGTCTTCCTCATACCGATTTATCTGCTGCTTATAGTATTCCGAGTTTGCCAAATGTTTTGCTGTAGACCCTACAATGCCACGCTGCAATCCGAATGGTTTCATGGCTGCTGCATAACTGTTCTGGTATTCGTGCAGCTTGCTACGTCGCATCACATCATCTGCCGATAGGCGTGCCCCGGACTTCGTTGCATACTTCTTCTCACCCTCACGCTTCTTGCGAAGCCGTTCTGTTGTTACAATAGGTACGATTGTGGCGTGCAGGTGCGGAGTTTTCTCGTCCATGTGCAATACGCAGGAAACAAGATTTTTACTTCCGAAAGTATCTTTAAGCCATTTCAGATTGGCATCTATCCAATTATTCAACTTGCCTTCTTTGGCAATCTTCATCATCTGTTCATGTGTCCCAGTTAGGATGATGCGGATGGCTTTTGTCTGATTCTTGCCGACCTTGCGATGTAGTACGGCATGGTCTATCCGATGTTGTACGGCATCCGTCCTGTTCTTCACTCCGACAGGAAATGTAACCAGTTCCCGATTGAGGTGTGTCCTGTTTGCATCGGCATTGACGGGTACATATTTTTCCCCCTTGGCATCCTTCCTTTCTATATGGCATGACATACCGGAATCATTACCACTGCCACGTTGCAGGTGGCAGACTGCGTATTGCGTATTACTCATATCTCATTTTCTTTATTGTCGTACATTGATTCTTTGGTTGTAAAATCCCGCCTTTTGTGCCATAGGCAGCCAGGGGTCAAGAGGGAATCCCTCCGCTTATGGGCTTTTTTACTGCCACTCGGAGAGTGAAAGCGGTGAAAATGCCCTAATAAGCTACGGGATTTTACAAACCCTTTTCCAAAGACAGCGAGCTGTCCTATTCATTTTTTATCACATCTGTTCTACATCCACTAACTCCAGTTTCAATTCATCAATGAGCGTCTGCAAAGCCGGATTGCGCTGTATCATTTTATCAAGAATCATTTGTGGAGTATCAGTCATTAATAAGAAATCCGCAATATCCAATCCGTACTTTCGCTGTTCGTCAGTGGCGCATTGTTCCAAGCTATCACTCAATACAACTTTGGAACATACGGAAGTGAGCAAAGGCATTTTGGCTTGCCAAACTTCTTTTGCACCTAAATCCGGACATAGCATAACTGACCGACCTATCAAAACATTCACCACATCAGACTTGAAGCATCCGTGCATTCCACCTGTAGCCAGCCATATAAATTCCGGCATATAATGGGTAGCAATCAAAGCGGATTTTTCGCTTTCAACAATGGCTACTGGTTTGGTCGGTTTCTCAGACAGCAGATGTTCGCCAAACAAACATTGCTTCAAATTATAGTCTTGAAGCTTCAGTTCTGTATGTACCCAACTCACATAACTTCTTGGCTCTTTTACCCGATGTCCCGTTGTGGAATCATACAACATAATCTTCCCTGTTCGCACATTACCCTTCCAATCAATTTGCCAATAGACAGTAGAACCGCCCCACTTCTTTGATGTGCCAACATGATACAGTTGGAATATCCGAGAAGTCTCGTCTTTGCTCAATACTCCAGAAAGATAAATGTACAATGGATTCATATCATAGTTGGTAAGAGTACGTTCCATTAGCTCACTGTCAACAAAAGAAGGAGGTAGCAGGTATGACTTAGGCCTATCAGCTTCAACAAAATTATCCTTATTGTAATCCAGCACCATTGGGTTGTCATGGAAATAATCTGACGGAGTATAATGATATTGGCAAGATTGTTCATGATCGCATCTACCCACATAATCAGGAAAGGTTATTTCTCCTTGACTATCTATGTACTTGACAAAACATTGCTTCTTTCCACATTTCGGGCATGATAGCTTTGAACCACGTTTATATTTTTGAAGAGAAAATCTATATTTGGTCATATTTCATCGTTTTATTATTGCAGTTCGTGCAGTTTGCACTTATTGCAGTTTTGCAGAAATCCTATATGAAAACAAAGTGCAAACTGCAACAACTGCGACGTGCAAATGAGGTTATCTATTGCAGTTTCTCATATTCTCCTCGTTTTACTTTCTTGATAATCTTATTTGTGGCAAGATTGACCAAAGAATACATTACTGATCGTTCTGACAATCCGACCTCTTTCCCAGCTTGAATGGCATCGGAAGTTGTAAAAGTCACGGAAAGGCAGTCGAGCAATTCTTTCTTTTGAGGCTCAATGCTCTCGTTTAACATATACTTCTGAATATCTGCATAACAACTCTCAAAATATTCACTTAAAGCAATAGCCGATTTTGTTGAATCTATATCCACAAAATCCTTATGAACCTCTCCACAAGCCCAACGAAGGATTTGCAAGATCAATGCTAAACGAGCCGTTATCATGGGAGACTTAATTACTCTGCTATCCACCAGTCCGTCATCTTGAATTTGATTGACAGCTCGAATTGCATTATTACGCCAATTAGTAAAATAGGCTTTGGCTTCCGAAGAAAAATCCAAAATATTTTGTGTATTTCCACCACTCTCGTTCTCTGCAAAAGGCAAGCTAACCACCTTGTCAATTATTGATTCCCACATAGCCGAGTATTTCTCAAAAGTTGCAAAGGACGAATCTTCATCCAATTGCCAATCAGCAATTTCTTTGGACGATGGATAAACAAAAATAATTCGGTCAAGCAGACCATTCTCTTTATAACCTTTCTCTATCAGTTCGTGTATACGTGTTGTTTGCATCGTACCCACAATGTTTATAAAGGGATATTCTATATGAATCGGTACTGGCATACTGCACCTTGAAATATCCAAAGGCTTACCGCTAAATGCAGTTAATAGCTGCTCGATAAGTTGTCCTCTGCTATATTGGTTTACGGCATTAAACATACCCATAATCTCATCCACATATACTACAATACCTCGTTGGTTGTCATCAAGTGCACGCATTAACGCTTCTGGAGTAAAGTCTGATATAATAGCCCTCCGTAAAATAGGTTTGTTGGGCAAAGGAGTAGTATTTTCTTTCTTACCTTTATTGCTTTCTATCAGATTGTTATATTGCTCCATCTCCAACTTGAATTGTTTGACAGCTTGTGCATCATGCTTGCGGATAGGGCGGAAAGCAAAATCCAATGGTGGAGTTTTACCCATTCCGGGACGACCCACCAATATCATATAAAGGGCAGAATTACTAATCCAACCACCACGAATACGGATGTTGACAGCGTTGCCAATAGCGGTTGACATTGCCACCAAAAGAGAAGCCATCATGTACTCAATGGAATAATTCTCCTGTCGAGATAAAACCAATATCATATCCTGAATTTTGACAGGAAAAGCATTCAAGGGAATCTTGTTTTCAAAGACCCCTTCAAATTCCATTCTGAGTGCATTGCATAAATTGGTTGAATCCATTAGAATTTGGTATTTCTTTTTGACTTTATGAATTGGGCGGCTTCATCTTCCAAGTTTTTATCAGATTTTATTTTGCCAGCATGGAGCCACTCGTCAATTTCTGATTTTAGGAACATGATACGTTTCCCTCTTTTGTGGAATGGGATTAGATGGCAACTCGTCCAACCATATACAGTTTGTTCTGCCGGGTGGCTGGGAATATAATCACACAATTCTTTGAGGTTCATCCATTGTTCGGTTGGCACGCTTTGATTCTGATTATTTAGTCCATCTATTTTAGAATCCAGCTCATTCAATTTATCCATCAACCACGACACAGCTTTAGGTAAATCTTCAAATGTAATGTTCTTCTCACTCATATTGCTACTTGTTTTTTGATTTTTCGGCAAAGTAACAGCGATTGCGCATACTGATTTCATGGTGTAATACATCACATAAAAAAGCAGTAACGAAACATAATCATCATAAGAATTACCTGTTGATTATCAATGTGAATAGTGGAGAATGTCAATAGTAGATTTTTATGGTAATGTCACCAATCATAAAGGATTCATAAGGCGGTCACAAGAAAAGACTGTAGATAAAAATAAAAGCCACCCACGCAGAATCTACGCAGATGGCTATATAAGTAACTATTAACAGCAAGCAAATTACTTCAGTTTGGATAAATAAACCTCAAATAGTTTGATGTAAATTTTATCTAACAAGATGGTGATTGACATATACAAAAAATAATTTTGCAGTTTGTATCCCAGAGACATCATTTCCTTTATAGAAGGTAAATTGTGTTGATAAGAACGTGTATTATGAGCACAACGATTACGTTCTTTATAGACATACTCCTTGAATATCTCCAGCAAACTAAGTCCGCAAGTTGCAGTTCTCTTTTCAGCTTTAATATTGTTCTTATTTAGAAACAATTGTGTGCCCTGCATTATCCAACTTTTATCTATATTTATTGTAAGCAATTTATATTCATCATAGCTCCTTTTGAAATTTCGCACCAACAAACTATTTTCAAGTACACATTGAATAGAAGTTTTCCAGTCATCAAGTATTTCATCTCTAATAGCATCAGTAATATCAAATGTTTCATCAAGCTTTTTAATCTCATTCAAAAGATCATTATACACCATACATTTGTCATCGTAACTAGAACACTCGCCATATGGCTTGCGTTCATACCGTTCATAGCGGTACTCATAGTCCCTGCATGCCATTTCCCAACATATACATTTCAACTTTTGTTCTTGGGCTCCGGTTAATCGCAAAAAAAGAGAATGTAGTAAATAGTCACTAATTGGGTATGTCTCAATACCACCATTAGTAGCATCAAGAGATCTAAACGCTTCTTTTATTATTGCCGTTTCAGGTCTCAGAATAAACTGTATATGGTTAGTGGGCTGGATGTATGACATAACGATTGAATATAGTTATAGATTGTTCGACACGAGTACGCATATATTTCAATAATGAAGGAGAGGCTCTGTGACCATCATTCCGTTTGAAAAAGGATATTTTATTTTGAAGTTCCCTCATTAGAGCATCTTTACGAGTAAAATCTATATTGTTTCCTTCTATTACGGTATTGTACACAAGACCAAACATATAAACATCAGAATCAATGATTGACTTGAAATGTAATTGATTATATCCAAGTTCGTTTAAAGTATCATTTAATAGAGTAATTCTTGGAGCGAAATCTTTGCCAGGAAATATCGTTGAGAATTGAACAAACACACCATTATTTTTATCATTGACAACAGCATATATATATTCCTCATAGTATTTCTCCATTTTAGGCTTATATCCTTGCGCAAGTCGGTTGAATCTTCCATCTATTTTATATTGCGATAGAATTGCCATTGTCCTAACAAAATCGTATGCTTGATTTTTCCCGACTAATTCAATTTTTAGATTTCTGCAACATTCTGGATCAAAGAAACTTTGTAGTTCTGATTTAAGGAAATAAAGTGATTGACGACTTTCAATCGGATTTAAAGGAGTTCCTAAAATATTTATGTTACGGAATACGGAAGAATAAAATTCATGTTGCTCCGCTTCATTATCTGCATTAGGGATAATGAAGGAAAATGGGAGATATTTGTTCTCAAAAAAGTCTTCAGTTATTCCATAATTTACAAAGCTATATTGTTGATGAGTTATTGCGCTTTGTACACCTTGTACTGTCGGACCTTTGTCAGCAAATATTCGCAGTGACCAATTTATGTATTCTACATCTGGTTCATCATCTTCTTCCGCAACACCATCTGCCATGACCCGCTCGTCTTCATCACGAGGAAAAGCATCTTTTTTAGGATAAACTCCGAAAAATGCCAACAGAATACTAGATAAGCGTTGTTGCCCATCAAGTATTAAATTATGGTTTACCCCATCCTTATTACATACTCCAATTGTTACAGGAGGTACAAAGATTTCCCCTTTCAAACCATTAACAAATTCTTTTACTTGCTCTTCTGACCAAACAAAGTTTCGTTGATAAGGAGGTAGCTCCAAATCTTTTTTCAACAGCAATTCAATCCAATGCTTTAGAGAGTATTCTCCGTAGTAAACTTTTTTATCCATGTAATTCTTCATTTATTGGTTATATTGTGTTTTTTGTTAAAATCAACAAAGTTCATTATCTTGTGGATGACAAATCCAATTTGAAGGTTTCTGTAGCTTTCTCCTTTTTCTCATCTACAACTTTTGCGTACACTTGCGTTGTTCGTACATTTGTATGCCCCAACATTTTGCTGACTGTATAAATATCAGTGCCTCCAGCCAATTGTAGGGTCGCATAAGAATGACGAAAGCAATGGAACAGAATACAGGAAGCAAGCAGATGAAGGGATGAGAAAGAAAAACGTAACCGGTTGAATATGAGCAGTAGTTCCGTTTTTTGCTGAGATAAGGGAAAGCAAAAATGGACAGGATATTGCAGGTGTTCAGTTACCAGAATGTTAGCTGCCCAGTTACCTGAGCCGAATAGGTAACAGACTGAACAATGAAGAAGCTGTCACAGAGGCTGTTATTCACTATATGTCAGCATTTTGCATATCAAAGGACGCTTATAAAATAGGTAATTTTGCCATTAAAAAATAAGCGTATGAAAGTAGAAAAATTTAAGGTGTTGCTCTACCTGAAAAAGAGCGGTCTTGACAAATTCGGAAAGGCTCCGATAATGGGGCGAATAACGGTGAACAACACGATGGCACAATTCAGTTGTAAGCTGTCATGTACTCCGGAGTTATGGAATCCAAGAGAGAGCCGACTGAATGGAAAGAGTAAAGAAGCCGTTGATATTAATGCAAAAATTGACCGGCTCCTGCTTTCTGTCAATTCTGCATTTGATTCACTTGTAGAACGTAAGATTGATTTTGACGCGACTGCCGTAAAAGAGCTTTTCCAGGGAAGTGTGGAAACCCAGATGACTCTGTTGAAACGGCTTGATATGCATATAGAGGATATGCGTTCAAGAATCGGTATTGATGTGGCGAAAAGCTCCATGTCAACATACATTTACACCCGCAGGTATCTTGGAGAATTTATTCAAAAACGATTCAAGACAAGTGATGTCGCTTTTGGACAGTTGAATGAACACATTCCTTGGGAGTTTCAGAATTATATTCTGAAGGACAAGGGACTTGCGGTAGATACGGCAAGACATTATCTGGCCATCCTGAAGAAAATCTGCCGGATGGCATTTAAGGAAGGATACGCGGAAAAGCGTTATTTTGTGAATTTCAAACTACCCCAAGAGCACCGTAAACCACCACGGG
>OHJO01000559.1_pt1 | contig 19859 bp, 16 predicted proteins | sample 1568561 | NCBI WGS metagenome assembly OHJO01 (sample SAMEA3879556, study PRJEB24766) | human gut metagenome | biome: human-associated habitat; feature: feces | place: USA | collected 1985/1987
CATCATCAACCCCGATGATATGAACGCCGTTGAGGCCGCTCTCAAGCTCAAGGATGAGCTGGGCTGCAAGGTCACCGTCGTCACTATGGGCCCCCCGCCGGCAGAAGGCATGCTGCGCGAGCTGATGGCCATGGGCGCTGATGACGGCTATCTCGTTTCCGCCCGTGAGTTCGGCGGTTCCGATACTTACGCCACCTCCCAGATCCTTGCCGCCGCTCTCGACACCATCGGTCTCGATGACGACGACATCGTCTTCTGCGGCCGTCAGGCTATCGATGGTGATACCGCTCAGGTCGGTCCTCAGATCGCTGAGAAGCTGCACCTGCCCCAGATCACCTATGCCGCCGATGTGAAGAAGGAAGGCGACACCCTGACCGTCAAGCGCATGCTCGAGGACGGCTATATGACCATCAAGGCTCAGACCCCGTGCCTGATCACCTGCATCAAGGAGCTCAATACTCCGCGTTACATGAGCGTCTCCGGTGTGTTTGAGTGCTACTCCAAGCCCATGACCGTTCTGGACTACAACGCCCTGAAGGATCACCCCCTCATCGACGCTACCACCATCGGCCTCAAGGGCTCCCCGACCAACATCCTGACCTCCTTCACGCCTCCCCAGAAGGGCGCCGGTCAGATGCTCGAGGGCAACGACATGGCTACCTGCGAGAAGCTCGCCGGCATCCTGCTCGAAAAACACATCATTTAAGGAAAGGAGATCAATACGATGCGTAACGAAGTGAAACTTGCTAATCCCAACTATGACTCCTCCAAGATCGAAGAGTTCAAGAACGTATGGGTCTTCTGCGAACAGCGTCAGGGCCAGATGATGTCCACCTCCTATGAGCTGATCTCCGAAGGCCGCAAGCTGGCGGACGAGCTGGGCGTGAAGCTCTGCGGTCTGCTGGTCGGCGACAATGTCGGCGATCTCGCCGAGAGCATTGGCGGCTACGGCGCTGATGAGGTCATCGTCTGCGACCACCCCCTGCTCAAGAACTACACCACCGACGCCTATGCCAAGGTCATCTGCGACGTCATCTCCGAGATGAAGCCCGAGGCCTTCCTCATCGGCGCGACCAACATCGGCCGTGACCTCGGCCCCCGCTGCGCAGCCCGTCTGCACACCGGTCTCTGCGCCGACTGCACCCACCTCGACGTTGACATGCCCATCTACAAGGACTTCCTGCGCGGCGCTTCCACGCTGCCCGAGGCCAAGATCGACGGCATGGCCACCGCGAAGGTCATGGGTAAGGACCACGATGTCTCTCGCGACCTGAAGATGACCCGTCCTGCCTTCGGCGGCAACCTGATGGCTACCATCATCTGCCCGCGCTTCCGTCCCTCCATGGCGACGGTCCGTCCCGGCGTTATGAAGAAGGCTCCCTATGACGAGGCCAAGGCCAAGGCTGTCAAGGTCACCAAGTACGACGTCAAGCTCGACGCCGCCGATCTCCAGACCGAGGTCGTCGAGGTCGTCAAGGCTGCCAAGAAGCTCGTCGACCTGATCGGCGCTGACTTCATCGTCTCCGTCGGCCGTGGTATCTCCAAGGACGTCGAGGGCGGCATCAAGCTCGCTGAGGAACTCGCCGACGTGCTCGGCGGCGTTGTCGGCGGCTCCCGTGTGGCCATCGACTCCGGCTGGCTCACTGCCGACCATCAGGTCGGTCAGACCGGTAAGACCGTCCACCCGAAGGTCTACGTTGCTCTCGGTATCTCCGGCTCCATCCAGCACAAGGCCGGTATGAGCGAGTCTGAGTGCATCATCGCGGTCAACAAGAACGACACCGCGCCGATCTTCGAGATCGCCGACTACGGTATCTGCGGCGACCTGTTCAAGGTCACCCCGATGCTGATCGAGGCCTTCAAGGCCGCGAAGGCGAGCAAGTAAAATACTCAAAAAAAAAGGACACCGTAAGGTGTCCTCTTTTTTTGCTTTTTACACCCGCTGCGCGCAGAAATTGCTTGCCGCAGGCAAGCAATTTCCACACTTGCGGGCGAGAAGTATTTTTCTGACGCACATGTCGTCAGAAAAATGATTAAGATAAATTTGCGACGGAGGCGCAAATTTGGAAAGCGTGGTTTTGACAAAATTTACGTCTGGTTTCTTGTTGCTTCGTGCACATACTAATGCTTGGGTATCGCGGGAGATGAACGTAAGGAGAAATGCAGCAATGAAGCAGACCCTTGCCATGCTTTTTGTGACGGCGCTGCTGCTCTTCTCGCTCGCGGGCTGCGGGGAGAAGAAGGACAGCAACACCGCCAACGGCCCGTCGACCGGTACGACCGACAACGGCGCGGCGGACAGCAATAAGAAGGACGACAACGCGTCCGGCGACGACATGAGCGGCGAAAACAAAAAAGACGACAGCGTGACCGGCGACGGCATGATGGGCGACGACATGGACGGCGACGGAGAGAATACGACGCGCAGCGTCGACCGCCGCAATGCCGCCGCGAGCGCCAGCGACCGCAGCCGCTATTTTGGCAGCGACAAGACCATCACGCACGAAAACGGAAACCTCTACGGCAAGACCTATCTGAACCCCGAGACGGAAAAGAGCGCGAACGCGCAGCTGCGCAGCAATGGACGCAGCCTGACCGGCATCACGAACGACGAGCTCTATTCCTATGACCTCCGCTACCGGCAGATGCTGTCGAACGGCCGCGTGCACGACACGGACGGCTTTTTGTTCGACGGCGAAAATACGCACTACAACACCTTAAAGTGAAGAAAGCGGGAGCGGCATGCTCCCGCTTAGCTTTTGCCGTATTGACGAACCGCATTCACCTGGATATAATGAAATACAACAGAAAGGAAGTGCCGCCCTATGGATCGTGAGCTCCGCGTTGTTCTCTCCGCCCGTGTGTTTTCCGACCAGAAATGCTTTGGCCCCGGCGTGTCCCAGCTTTTGAAGCGCGTAGACGAGCTGCATTCGCTGCGCGCGGCGGCGCTGTCGATGTCCATGGCCTATTCCAAGGCGTGGACGGTCGTCCGCAATGCCGAGGACGGGCTGGGCTTCCATCTTTTGACCTCCACGGCGGGCGGCAAGCATGGCGGCGGCGCAGAGCTGACGGACGAGGCGCGGCAGATGATCGCCGCCTACGACGCCTACTGCGAAAAGCTGCGCGCCTACGGTGCCGCGATTTTTGAAGAGACGTTCGCTTTCTACAACGATATCCCGAAGCACGAGCTGCACCGAAAGGAGAAAACGCATGATTGACAAGCTTTGCGTCTGCGGCCACGCGATAGAGGATCGCGGCGCGCAGACGCTGGAGATGAATGGGTCGTACTTGGGCTCTGGCCTGAGCACGGACTATGTGGACGTGAAGGTCTTCGTCTGCCCCTGGTGCGGGCGTATGGCGTTTTCGAGCCGGAAGACGTGCAGCGGATACGTTTTCGCAGGGCCTGCGCCAATAAGACGATAGACCAGCTGCGCGCGATCATCAACGGCGAGCAGCCGGAGCTTTTGAAGACCATCGCGCGCGAACGGCTGGAGGACCTCGAAGCCGACGCACGCTATAGAGCGGAGCAGGAGAGGGAAGAGGCGGAAAGGCGCGCAAAGCGCAAAAAGTTCTTTTCAAATCTTCTCGGCAAGGACGGCGACGACGATAAGCCGACAAAGAACCGCCCGCCGGAGTTTTGATGAATTTATTGTAAAAGTGCGCACACTGTGCGCACTTTTTGCTTGACAAACGGGCGCGGCGGGTGTACACTCCCATCATCAAAATGGCACGGATAGGGAAGAAACCGATATTTCCCCGCGCAGAGAGGGATGCATTTGCTGCGAGCATCCTGCGGAAGAGATCGGCAGTACCACCCTTGAGCCGCCCGCGAAACAAGCGGGACGGGATCGCCCGTTACAGCGGACACAAGCGGCGCAAAATGCGCAAGCAGGGTGGAACCGTGGAGTAGTTGAATGCTTCACCCCTGAGAACATCGGGGGTGGAGCTTTTTTGCACCCTCAAGTGAAAATGGAGGTAAATAACATGTCTGAAGAAGTCAAGATCAACGAAGAAAACCAGTTTACGTTTGAAAATCCCGAGTACCGCAAGACCTACTGGCACACCTGCTCCCATGTGCTGGCGCAGGCCGTCAAGCGCCTCTGGCCCGAGGTGAAGCTCGCCATCGGCCCGAGCATCGACAACGGTTTCTACTACGATATGCTCGCCCCGTTCTCCTTCACGCCGGAGAATTTGGCTGAGATTGAGGCCGAAATGCGCAAGATCTGCAAGGAAAAGCTCAAGCTCGAGCGCTTTGAGCTCCCGCGCGCCGAGGCCATCAAGTTTATGGAAGAAAAGGAAGAGCCGTTCAAGGTCGAGCTCATCAACGACCTGCCTGAGGATGCCGTCATCAGCTTCTACAAGCAGGGCGAGTTCACCGACCTCTGCGCCGGTCCGCACCTCGACTCCACCGGCCGCATCAAGGGCAACGGCATCAAGCTGACCGCCTGCAACGCCGCCTACTGGCGCGGCGACTCGAACCGCGAGGTGCTCCAGCGCATCTACGGCGTCGCTTTCCCGAAGAAGGAAGAGCTGGACGCCTACCTCGCCCAGGTCGAAGAGGCCAAGAAGCGCGACCACAACAAGCTCGGCCGCGAGCTCGAATATTTCACCACCGTCGACTGCATCGGTCAGGGCCTTCCGGTGCTGCTGCCCAAGGGCGCGCGCGTCGTGCAGGTGCTCCAGCGCTGGGTCGAGGATGTGGAGCAGAAGCGCGGCTATCTTCTCACCAAGACCCCGCTCATGGCCAAGCGCGACCTTTACAAGATCTCCGGTCACTGGGATCACTATCTCGACGGCATGTTCATCCTCGGCGACCCGTATGACGAGACGAAGGAGTGCTTCGCCCTGCGCCCGATGACCTGCCCGTTCCAGTATCAGGTCTACCTGAACCGCCAGCGCTCCTACCGCGACCTGCCGATGCGCCTGGGCGAGACCTCGACGCTCTTCCGCAACGAGGATTCCGGCGAGATGCACGGCCTCATCCGCGTGCGTCAGTTCACGATCTCCGAAGGCCACCTCGTCCTGCGCCCCGACCAGCTTGAAGAGGAGTTCAAGGGCTGCCTCGACCTTGCCAAGTACTGCCTCGGCACCGTCGGTCTTCTCGACAAGTGCACGTTCCGCTTCTCCCAGTGGGATCCCGCGAACCCGAACAACAAGTACGAGGGTACGAAGGAGCAGTGGGATCACGCCCAGAGCGTGATGGAGCGCATCCTCAAGGATCTCGACGTCGACTACACCGTCGGCATCGACGAGGCCGCATTCTACGGCCCGAAGCTCGACATCCAGTATAAGAACGTTTACGGCAAGGAAGACACCCTCGTCACCATCCAGATCGACATGCTGCTTGCTGAGCGCTTCGGCATGTACTACATCGACGAAAATGGCGAGAAGAAGCTGCCGTACATCATCCACCGCACTTCTCTCGGCTGCTACGAGCGCACGCTCGCCTACCTTATCGAGGAGTATGCCGGCGCGCTGCCGACGTGGATGGCGCCCGAGCAGGTGCGCTTCCTGCCCGTTACCGACCGCGCCGCCGACTACTGCGCCGAGCAGGCCAAGAAGCTCGAGGACATGGGCTTCCGCGTCGAGGTCGACTACCGCAACGAGAAGATCGGCCGCAAGATCCGCGACGCGCAGATGGAGAAGGTCCCCTACATGGTGGTCGTCGGCGACCGCGACATGGAGAACGGCACCGTTTCCCCGCGCCACCGCGCGGACGGAGACCTCGGCGCGATGAGCATGGACGAGTTCTCCGCGCTGCTCAAGCAGGTCGTGGACAACAAAGAAAAGAAATAATAGCATACCGATTTTGCATAATTAGCATTTGAGCCTTTCATAAAATCAGGGCGGCGCTTTGCCGCCCTGATTTTTTATACCTAAAGAAAAAATTGAAAACCTGACAAATGTTTAACGAAATAATCGGTCGAATGATGACGGAATTCAACGATAATTTGGCGAAATATCCAAAAAAGTAAAAACGTCTTGCAATAGACCTGTCATTCGGCTATAATGAGACTGCCTGAAAGAGGCAAGTAAATTTCGGAATTCAACGCTTCTCCAACGTAGGTGCTCCGAAGCGCCCCCACGCGGCGGAGCATGTGCCGGTGAAGCGGTGAATGCCGGAAGAATCAAAAAGGAGATTGCGTATGAAAAAGTTTTTAGCTCTGATCCTCTCTCTCGCGATGGTCTTCGCTCTGGTCGCCTGCGGCGATGAGAAGACGGACGACAGCCAGAACAACGACGGCGAGTCCAGCTCCCCCGTTGCGATCACTCTGGCGACCGGCGGTACCTCCGGTACCTACTATGCTGTCGGCGGCGTTCTCAAGACCGTCCTCGACTCCAAGCTGACCCTTTCCAAGCTCTCTGTTGAGTCCACCGGCGCTTCCGTCGCGAACGTCAACATGATCACCGACGGAGATGCTCAGATGGCCATTCTGCAGTCCGACGTTATCAACTACGCGCACGAGGGCACCAACTCCTTCGACGGCGCTCCCGAGACCAACGCTCTTTGGGTCGCCGGTATCTACAACGAGACCGTTCAGATCCTTGCCAAGCCCGGCATCAACTCCGTTGCCGACCTCAAGGGCAAGACCGTCTGCGTCGGTGACGTTGGTTCCGGTACCGAGATCAACGCCTGGCAGGTGCTCGGCGCTGCGGGTCTTACCAAGGACGACGTCAATGCGGTGAACGGCTCCTTCCAGGATGGCGTTGACCAGCTCAAGGACGGCAAGATCGACGCCGCCTTCACTGTCGCCGGTGCTCCCACGACCGCTATCGTCGACTATGCCACCACCAACACCCTCAACCTCGTCTCCCTGAGCGACGATGAGCTCGCCGCCATCCAGGAGGCCTATCCGTTCCTGATCCGTGACGACCTGGCTGCCGGCACCTACACCGGTCAGGATGCCGACGTCACCTGCGTCGCTATCCAGGCTACTCTGGTCGCTTCCGAAGAGCTGAGCGAGGATGTCGTTTATGAGTTCGTCAAGGCCATGTTCGACAACAAGGACGCTCTGACCGAAGGCCACGCCAAGTTCGGCTTCCTCGATCCCGAGGCTGCTTCCGCTGGCGCTACCGTCACCATGCATCCCGGTGCTGAGAAGTACTACAAGGAAATCGGCGTCCTGTAAGCAGGATCGCTACCGTGTATTGACGTGAATTCTCATCTGCGGAAATACATAATTGCGGCCGCTGCAATAATAACGATTATTGCAGCGGCCGCCGTGCTTCTTCCTCGCTCCGGCTACTATCTGACCCTGCGCAACCGCGACACCGGCGAGGTCTACGCCCGGTACAAAATGGGCGAGGGAGACCGCTTTTCCGTGACCTTTATCCATTCCGTGAACAAATACCCCCTGACCGATACCTACGAGATCGAAAACAAAACGATCTATGTGGAGGAGACGACCTATTGCTCCTTTGGCGCAGGCGTGCAGACGGAGCTCAACCCCGGCGAAACGCTTGACAAGGTCTATGTGGACCGCCCCGATTACAAGGGCTGGGCAATGGTCATCCGAAACATCCATCAGGACAGGACAAACGTCGGCTACATTGTCGGTACGGTCTCTGACCATGTACTCAATGTAAACGGCGAGGATGTCAGTCTGCGTGATTTGTGTGGAAAAAACGCGCCTGTGCGTTTTAATTACGAATTCTGGCTCGTCTGAGCGCACGGACGCTCTCAAATAGAATTAGGAGGAAATTGCATCATGGCTGAAAACGAAAAGCTCAACAATGTTGCAGTCGACAACGACGTCGGCACCATGGAAGACGTCGATGCGATCATGAAAAAGTACGACCGTGAGTCGAACACGCGTGTCTGGGAGGGGACTCCCCGCAAGATCCTGCGTGTCCTTACGGCACTGTTCGGCATTTTCCTGATCGTGATGAACATGTGGATCAAGATGGACGAGCGTGCGCGCCGTCCGCTCTTCCTCGGCCTGGTCATCATTCTCGTGTTTATTTACTACCCCATCAAGAAGGGCTCTCAGAAGGTCAACTACATGCCTTGGTACGATATCGCCATGGCGGCAGTCGGCGCGTTCTGCTTCTTCTTCTACCCCTTAAATCTTGAAAAAATCGTGTCTGCCGGTACGCGAATCCAGAAGGCCTTTGTCGTGCAGATCGGCAGCATTTCCATTCCCCTTCTGATCGTATTTGCAATCATCGGCACTTTGATCCTCGTCGAGTGCTGCCGCCGCGTGGTCGGTATGCCGATCATCTGCGTGGCGACGGTGTTCGTGCTCTACGCCTTCTTAGGCGCGGGCAAGGACTTAAAGACCGTCATGTATAACCTCTTCTACACCACGACCGGTATCCTCGGCACCCCGATCGGCGTCTGCTCGACCTACATCGCGCTGTTCGTCATTTTCGGCGCCTTCCTGGAGGCCACGGGTGTTGCAAACTTCTTCATCGACTGCGCGAACGCGCTGGTCGGCTGGGCGTCCGGCGGTCCTGCAAAGGTCGCGGTCGTTTCCTCCGCTCTCTGCGGTATGGTCTCCGGTTCCTCCGTCGGTAACACCGTGACCACCGGTTCCGTCACCATCCCGATGATGAAGAAGACCGGTTATCCCCCGGAGTTTGCCGGCGCGGTCGAGGCTGCGTCTTCCACCGGCGGCCAGATCATGCCCCCGATCATGGGCGCTGCGGCGTTCCTGATGGCGGAAATGGTCGGCGTTCCCTATGCTGATATCATCGTGCGCGCGATCCTGCCCGCATTCCTGTACTTCCTCGGCATCTTCCTCGGCGTGCACTTCAAGGCTAAGAAGCTCGGCCTCAAGGGCCTGCCCCGCGAAGAGCTCCCCAAGTGGAAGATCCTGCTCCCGCAGATCTACCTCATCCTCCCGCTGGTCGTTCTGGTCTACATGATCATGATCGGCTTCACGATGGCCACCGCCGCCGTGTACGCGACCCTTTACTGCGTGGTCGTCGCCATGATCAGCCGTGAAGAGGGCAAGAAGAAGCTCGTCATGGCCATCCCCCTGATCCCGCTTTTGTTCATGACCCTCATGAGCCGCAGCTTCGAGCCGGGCACCTTCATGGGCGAGAAGGGCAGCACGCTCTGCCTTGCCATCGCCTTCGCGCTGCTGGTTATCAACTACGCCATCAGCAAGCCCAACGTCAAGAGCCTGCCCACCATCATCGACGCGTTTGAAAACGGCGGCAAGAACTGCCTGAGCGTCGGTATCGCCTGCGGTATGGCTGGTATCATCGCCGGCGTCGTCACCATGACCGGTCTCGGCCAGGTGCTCATCGGCGCGATCGTCGGTCTGTCCAACGGTCACCTGATCATCGCTCTCGTGCTGACGATGCTCTGCTGCATCGTGCTCGGCATGGGCGTTCCCACCACCGCGAACTACATCATCATGGCCACCACCTGCGCGCCGATCCTTGCCTCCGGCATGGGTCTCGAACTGATGGCTGCCCACATGTTCTGCTTCTACTTCGGTATCGTCGCAGACATCACCCCGCCCGTTGCGCTGGCTGCCTACGCCGGTTCCGCCATCGCCAAGGCTCCTCCGATGAAGACCGCCTGGAACGCGACCCGTCTTGCCATCGCGGCGTTCATCATTCCCTACATCTTTGCTTACAATAACGACCTGATCTTCGTTGGCACCGACGTCAACTTCCTGAGCGTTGCCTCCGTCGTCATCTCCGCGACCCTCGGTATGGCGTCTATCGCCTCCGGCCTGATGGGCTACCTGATCCGCGATATGAAGTGGATCAGCCGCATCGCGCTGGTCGCCGGCGGCCTGCTGATGGTCATCCCCGGCACGGTCACCGACCTTGCGGGTCTTGCGGTGCTGGTCGTCGTCCTCGTTCTCCAGCGTATCGAGAACAAGAAGGACAAGGCGGCTGCGTCCGTGTAACGCGAAGCATCCTATCAATCAAAAAAGAGACCGCTTCGGCGGTCTCTTTTTTTGCATGTGCGCCACTTTTCAAGCATAGGCTGGAAACGACGGGAGGTTTTGCACATGCCCAGAATTTATTTGAGTCCCTCCACGCAGGATTGGAACCCGTATGTCGACGGCAGCGGCAGCGAGGAATACTGGATGAATCTGCTGGCCGACACGCTCGAGCCGTACCTTTACGCAAACACCATCTCCTTTGTGCGCAACACGCCGGAGATGACCGCGGCCTCGTCCATCGCGCAGGCGAACAGCCTCGGCGGCTTTGACTTTTACCTTGCCCTGCACTCCAACGCCTCGGGGGAGGGGCAGGCGGGGAAGAACCGCGGCATCATCGTCTTTTACTATCCCACGAGCAGCGACGGAAAGCGTGCTGCCGAGCTCTTCGCCGCGCAGCTGCGCATGGTCTACCCGCTGCCTGCAAAGGTGACGACGCAAGCGACCACAACGCTCGGCGAGGTGCGGCGGCCCAAATACCCCGCGAATCTCATCGAGCTCGGCTATCACGACAATTACGACGATGCGCGCTGGATCGAAAATAACCTCGACGCCGCGGCGCAGGCCATCGCGCGGGGACTGACGGAGTATTTCGGCCTGCCGTTCATTTACCCGCAGCTCGTGCGCACCGGCGTCGTCACGACCGAGGGCTCAGCGCTGCGCCTGCGAAGCTACCCGGGCATCGACGGGGAAATAGTCGGCAGCATCCCGAACGGCGAAAGCGTGCAGGTCTACGGCAGCTATCAGGGCTGGTACTCCGTGGGCTACGACGACCAGCTCGGCTACGCGGCGCAGGCCTACATCGCGGTGTGACATTTGCCCGTTTCCGATATTTTCCGAACGCGACTTTTCCTTGACAGCTGGTCATAAAAAGTTTACAATGTTTTTTGGATTTATGGAGGGGAGAGAAGGGGAATCTCCCGTTTATGATTCAAAAACCCAACGATAGATCAATCGCATCGATCAAAAAAAGCACACAGGAGGAATCGCATGATCAGCTATCTCTACGCTGCGCTTATCGCGGTGGGGACGCTCGTCATTGGCATTCTTCTTGGTATTTGGATTCGCAAGAGAGCCGCTAAGCGCGCCGAGGAGAAGATCTCCAACGCCGATGAAGAGGCTCTTCGTATTGTCAACGAAGCGATCAAGAGCGCTGAAAACAAGAAACGCGAAGTCATGTTGGAGGCAAAGGAAGATATCCTGCGCTCCAGAAACGAATACGAGAAGGAAGTCAAGGAACGCCGCGCCGAGCAGCAGAAGCAGGAGCGCCGGCTCCAGCAGAAGGAGGAGAACCTCGACCGCAAGACCGACGCGCTGGAAAAGCGCGAAGAGGCCCTCAACCAGAAGCACGCCGCCCTGGACAAGGAAAACGAAGAAATCAAGATCATCAAGCGCAGCCAGACCGAAATGCTTGAGCGCATTTCCGGTTTCACTGCCGAAGACGCCAAGAAGTACCTGATCGAGCAGGTCGAGAGCGAAGTGACGCACGAGACCGCGCTCAAGATCAAGGAGCTGGAGCAGCGCGCCAAGGACGAGGCCGATTCCCGCGCCCGCGAGATCGTCGCCTCCGCCATCCAGCGCTGCGCTGCCGACCATGTTGCCGAGATCACCGTCAGTGTGGTGCCCCTGCCCAATGACGAGATGAAAGGCCGCATCATCGGCCGCGAAGGCCGCAACATCCGCACGATCGAAACGCTCACGGGCGTCGACCTCATCATCGACGACACGCCCGAGGCGATCACCGTCTCGTGCTTCGAGCCCGTGCGCCGCGAGGTCGCGCGCCTGGCGCTCGAAAAGCTCATCGCCGACGGCCGCATCCATCCCACGCACATTGAAGAGATGGTCAACAAGGCCCGCCGCGAGGTGGACGCCATCATCAAGTCCGAGGGTGAGCGCGCCGTGCTGGAGACCGGCATCCGCGGCCTGCACCCCGAGCTTGTGAAGATGCTCGGCCGCCTGCACTACCGCACGAGCTACGGCCAGAACGTTCTGCAGCACTCTATCGAGGTCTCGCACCTCGCCGGCATGATGGCCGCCGAGCTGGGCGCGGACGTTTACGCCGCCAAGCGCGCAGGCCTGCTGCACGATATCGGCAAGGCCGTCGACCACGAGATGGAGGGTACGCACGTCGCCCTCGGCGTCGAATTTTTGCGCAAGTACCACGAAAAGGACGACATCATCCATGCCGTGCAGGCGCACCACAACGACGTGGAGCCGCAGACCATCGTTGCCTGCCTTGTGCAGGCGGCGGATGCGATCTCTGCCGCCCGTCCCGGTGCCCGCCGCGAGAATCTGGAGAACTACATCAAGCGCCTCGAGCAGCTTGAGGAGATCACCGGCAGCTATCCCGGCGTCGACAAGGCCTATGCCATTCAGGCCGGCCGCGAGGTGCGCGTGATGGTCAAGCCCGACCAGGTCAGCGAGGACCAGATGGTCATTCTGGCGCGCGAGCTTGCCAAAAAGATCGAGGAAGAGATGGAATATCCCGGCCAGATCAAGGTGCACGTCCTGCGCGAGACGACCGCTGTCGAATACGCGAAATAAGAAAAAGGCTCCGCTTTTGCGGGGCCTTTTTTCATGCCTTTCTTGCGTTTTATCCCGCGCCTTGCTATACTGGGGAAAACACAAAGCGGAGGAACGCCATGCTCTACAATATTCTGGCCATCGGCGATGTGGTGGGCGGCTGCGGCGTCAGCTGCCTCGAGCGCCATCTGCGCGCCGTGAAAAAACTCAAGAACATCCACTTCACCGTGGTCAACGGCGAGAATGCCGCGATGGTCGGCCTGACGCCGAACGACGCCGAGCGCATCTTCTCCGCGGGAGCGGACGTCATCACGCTTGGCAACCACACATTCGGCAAGATGCAGATCACCGACTACCTCGACGACTGCCCGTATATTTTGCGGCCGCACAATCTCGGCGCGCGCGTGCCGGGAAGGGGCTGCGGCGTTTTCGACTGCGGGCGCGCCCGCATCGCGGTGATGAACCTCATCGGCCGCTGCGACCTCGCGTTCCATGCGGACAATCCGTTCAAAACGGCGGACGAGCTGCTCAAAAGCGGCGAAAAGCCGACGTTCACGCTGCTTGACTTCCACGCCGAGGCGACGAGCGAAAAGCTCGCCATGGCCTATTACCTCGATGGCCGCGTCAGCGCCATCTGGGGCACGCACACCCACGTGCCGACGGCGGACGAAGAGGTCTTCCCCAAGGGGACGGGCTACCTCACGGACCTCGGCATGACGGGGGCGGTGCGCAGCGTGCTCGGTATCAAGCCCGAGCAGTCGGTCGAGACGTTCCTCGGCGGCCTCCCGGGCCGCTACCGCGAGCCGGAGAAGAGCGCCGGCAAGATGCAGGGAGCGATTTTTACATTGGATGACGCGACGGGGCTCTGCGTGGGCGTCGAGCGCGTCGATGTGCGCTGAAAAAGCGCAAAATAGAAAGGAACAACGCAAATGTCCATCGAAAAAGTGAGAGCCTATTTTGAACACTTCGGCATCGCCGGCCGCATCCGCGAGTTCGACGTGTCGAGTGCGACGGTCGAACTCGCCGCCATCGCCGTCGGTGTGGAGGGCGCGCGTATCGCCAAGTCCATGAGCTTCAAGCTCGCGGACGACGAGCCCATCATCATCGTGACGGCGGGGGACAGGAAGATCGACAACGCCAAGTACAAGGCGTATTTCCACGTGAAAGCAAAGATGCTGACCTTTGATGAGGCCTGCGCATTCACCGGCCACGCGCCGGGCGGCGTGTGCTCGTTCGCACTGCCGGAGAATGTGAAGACCTATCTCGATGTGTCGCTCAAACGCTTCGACACGGTTTTCCCCGCGGCGGGCAGCGCGAACAGCGCCATCGAGATGACCTGCGACGAGCTTGAGAAGTATACCTCAAACTTTGTCGCCTGGGTCGACGTGTGCAAGGAGAAAGCGACCGCCCCGCAGGCATGAGAGGAGAGAAGGCATGAGCGTGAAGATCGTCCACGCGGCGGACTTCCATTTGGACAGCGCGTTCGGCGCGCTGAGCGCCGAGCAGGCGCGCCAGCGCCGCCGCGAGAGCCGCGAGCTGCTGACGAGACTATCGAATTACGTGAATCAGAACGGCGTCGATCTCGTGCTGCTCGCGGGCGACCTGTTCGACAGCGACACGACCTATCGCGAGACGCTGGAAGCGCTCTCCGACGCGCTGGGCGCGATGCAGGCGCGAGTGTTCATCGCCCCCGGCAACCACGACCCGTACAGCGCAAAGTCGCCCTACGCGACGCTTGCGTGGCCGGAGAACGTGCACGTCTTCACGTCGAAGACGGTCGAGCGCGTGGAGCTGTCGGAACTCGGGTGCGCCGTGTACGGAGCGGCGTTTACCGCGCCGGTGCAGGATGAGAGCCTGCTTGCGGGCTTTCGCGCACCGGAGGACGATTTTGTCCATCTGATGGTGCTGCACGGTGATATCTCCGCCACGGAATCGCGCTACGATCCCCTCACGAAAGAGCAGATCAAGGAGAGCGGGATCGACTATCTTGCGCTCGGCCACACACACCAGTTCGGCGGTTTCCTGCGCGAAGGGCAGACGACCTACGCCTACTCCGGCTGCCCGGAGGGCCGCGGTTTCGACGAGCTGGGCGAAAAGGGCATCCTTACGGGCACGGTGGAGCGCGGGAAGGCCGAACTTTCGTTTGTGCCGTTCGCGCGCAGACGGTATGAGGTCCTGAACGTCGATGTGACGGGAAGATCGGCGGAGGACGCGCTGCGAGCAAGCCTGCCGGATGCGACTGTGCGCGATATTTACCGCATTATTTTCACCGGAGAGACAGATGAGCGCGGGCTTGATCTCAAGTCGATCGAAGAGCAGTTTGCGCCCGACTTCTTCCACTTGGAGCTGCGCGATGAGACTCGCATTGGCGAGGACGTCTGGGCGCGAGCGCAGGAGGATTCGCTGCGCGGCCTGTTCCTGCGTGAGCTGCGCACGAAATTCGATGTTGCATCCTCGGACGACGAGCGCGCGAAGATCAGCCTCGCCGCGCGCTTCGGCCTTGCCGCGCTCGACGGGCGCGACCTGTGAGAAGGAGAGAGTATGTCGATCTGGTACAGCCGGCGGAAAAAGGAAGAAAAGTCCCTGCGCCTTGCGGCGGCGGGGAAGTCCGCGTTCTGCTTTGCAGAGCTTCATTACAACGCGCGCAGCCTTGCGCACGCCGCGGGAGTCGCAGCGGAGAAGGCGCTTCGCCTCTATCGTAAAATTGATCGCAAAAAATAAGAAAACAACCGAAAAAGGCCGAAAGGAAGCCCCTTTCGGCCTTTTTGAGAGGATATTAAGTAAGAATTAAGAAACAATCGCTGTTTTTGTTTGAAAACGGCTGATACAATGACCAACATGAGGTGAGAAAATGTACAACATTCTGATTTGTGACGACGAACAGGACATTGTCAACGCGCTGAAGATCTATCTCTCCGGCGGGGACTACTGCCTGTTTGAGGCGAGCAACGGGCGCGAGGCGCTGGAGGTCGTGGAGAAGAACGACATCCATCTGATCCTGATGGACATCATGATGCCCCAGCTCGACGGCATTGCCGCGACGGCGAAACTGCGCGAAAAGAGCAACGTGCCCATCATCCTGCTCACGGCCAAGAGCGAGAGCAGCGACAAGGTCCTGGGCCTGAACATCGGCGCGGACGACTACATCACAAAGCCCTTTGACCCCGTGGAGGTGCTGGCGCGCGTCAGGTCTCAGCTCCGCCGTTACACGCAGCTGGGGTCAAAAAAGGAAGAGGAGAAGCCGAACGTCTACACCGTCGGCCCCATCGTGCTCGACGAGGAGAAAAAAAGCGTGACGGTCGACGGCGACGAAGTCGCGCTCACGCCCATCGAGTTCAACATCCTGCGGCTGCTGATGAAGAACCCGGGACGCATCTATTCCTCCGCCCAGATCTACGAGCTGGTGTGGAAGGAGGATTCGCTGGGGGCGGAGACGTCGGTGAGCGTGCACATCCGCCACCTGCGGCAAAAATTGGAGATCAACCCCTCCGAGCCGCGCTACCTGAAGGTCGTGTGGGGGCTGGGGTATAAAATGGAGGACAAGAAATGAAGGCTGCGTGGATACGCAATTTCTGGACAAAGACGGTCGCTTTTCTGCTGGCGGCGGTGCTCGTGCCGGTCATGCTGACCTATGTTGTGGGGCTTGTCTATTCCTACGGCGGTATGGGTCGGGACTTTTACACGAGCAACCTCTGCCTGAATGCGGTCGGCAAAAAGACGTGGGAGATCTGCGACGACTATATCGCCATGGAAGGCGGAAACTATGAGCTCGACAAGATCTACTCCAAGAGAGACAGCTACAGCAACATTCGCTTCCGCGTGACGGACGAGCAGGATAAGGTGGAGTTCAGCAACGTCAGCGACGGTGATACCTTCTGCTACAGCACCGTTTACGTTGACAAGACCTTTGATGTCTACCTTGTGAAGGGCCTTCCCGCGCAGGATGATATCTACTGGGCAAAGGTATTTTACGACAAGGCAGAAAACTGGGGGCAGAACGCCCTGGAGCTGCTCATCCTCTTCGGTGCGCTGGAACTGTTTCTGCTCATCTTCCTCGCCCGCACGGCGGCGCGGCGCGAGGACGGCGAATTGCAGGGCGGCTGGCAGGAAAAGATCCCCTTCGACCTCTATCTCCTCGTTGACGGCACGATCATTGCGCTGCTGTGCGTGGCGGTGGAGGAGGTCTACTCCTATGTGAGCTTCTATACCCCGCCCTACGATGTGCTGCTGCTGGGGATAAGCTTTGCGCTGGCGGTGCTCGTCTTTGCCGCGTGGGTGACGTTCTGCGCGCGCGTCAAGGTGGGCGGACTGTGGAAGGGCACGCTCATCTATAAGGTGTTATGCCTGTGCTGGAAGATCGTCAAGTGGTGCTGGGGCGTGCTCTGCGCCTTCTGCCGCGGCGTTGTGGGCTTTTTGCACGCCATCCCGCTCGTCTGGCGCACGGTGGTGGGCTGCTTCATCGTCGGTGTGATGATCTGCCTGATGGCGGACCAGTTTTATTACAGAGGCGGGCAGCTCATCGCGTTCCTGTTTATCCTGTCCATCGCGGTGTGCCTGTTCTCCATCCAGCTCCGCAAGCTCCAGAAGGAGGGCGAAGCCCTCGCCGCCGGCAATCTTGACGCGCAGGTGGACACAAAGTGGATGTATTGGGACGTTAAGCGCCACGCCGAGAACTTGAATTCCATCGGCGACGGCATGGCTGCGGCCATCGACAAGCAGCTCAAGAGCGAGCGGCTCAAAACCGAGCTCATTACAAACGTTTCGCACGACATCAAGACGCCGCTCACGAGCATCATCAACTACGTTGATCTTTTGCAGCATGAGCACACGAGCGAGCAGGAGGAAGAATACCTCGCCGTCCTCAAGCGGCAGGCGTTCAAGCTCAAAAAGCTCACGGAGGACTTGGTCGAGGCCAGCAAAGCCACGACCGGCAACCTGCCCGTGAACGCCGTGCGGTGCAGCATGAACGAGCTTCTATCGCAGGTCGAGGGCGAGTACGGCGACAAGCTGAGCGCGGCGGAGCTGACGCTCGTGAGCGTGATGCCGGACAAGGAGCTCTTCTGCAATGTGGACGGCGCGCTGATGTGGCGCGTGATCGACAATCTGCTCTCCAACATCTGCAAATACGCGCAGAATGGCACGCGCGTTTATCTGACGCTTGAAAAGACCGGCGGCGACGCGGTCGTGACCTTCAAAAACACCTCGCGCGCGGCGCTGAACATTCCCGCCGAGGAGCTGATGGAGCGCTTCGTGCGCGGCGACAGCTCGCGCTCGACCGAAGGAAACGGCCTGGGCCTCTCCATCGCGCAGAGCTTGACGGAGCTGCAGGGTGGGAAGATGTCGCTTGCCATCGATGGCGACCTCTTCAAGGCCATCCTCCGTTTCCCGACGGTGGTGTGAGAAAAATACAGAAAGGTGCGGAAAGGCATTGCCGTTCCGCACCTTTTCCGCGCCTGTGCTTGACAATTCGGCGCAAAAACAATACAATAACAGTTCAGAACTCTATCCTGAAACTGAGGGAGAACATAAACATGGCAAAAGATAAAAAGGTAGAACAGATCACGAATCTGGAAGACGATTTTGCCCAATGGTATACCGACATCTGCCGCAAGGCGGAGCTTGTTGAGTATGCCAGCGTCAAGGGCTTTACCATCCTGCGCCCCTATGGCTTCGCCATCTGGGAGAACATGCAGCGTTTGATGGACGCGGAGTTCAAAAAGACCGGACACGAGAATGTGGCGATGCCCGTTCTGATCCCTGAGAGCCTGCTCAAGAAAGAGGGCGAGCTCGTCAACGGCTTCGCGCCCGAGGTCGCGTGGGTCACGATGGGCGGCAGCGAGAAGCTCGAAGAGCGCCTTGCCTTCCGCCCCACGTCCGAGACGATGTTCTGCGACCACTGGTCCCGCGTATTGCAGACCTACCGCCAGCTGCCGATGCTCTACAACCAGTGGTGCTCCGTCATCCGCTGGGAAAAGACCACCCGGCCCTTCCTGCGCTCCAGGGAGTTCTGGTGGCAGGAGGGCCACACCATCCATGAGACGGCGGAGGAGGCCATTGCCGAGACGGAGCAGCAGCTGAACTGCTACGCCGACTTCTGCCGGGATGCGCTGGCCATGCCGGTGGTGAAGGGCCGCAAGACCGACAAGGAGAAGTTTGCCGGGGCCGAGGCCACCTACACCATCGAGGCTATGATGAAGGACCACAAGGCCCTGCAGTCCGGCACCAGCCACTATTTCGGGGACAAGTTCTCCCGTGCCTACGACGTGACCTTCACCGGCCGGGACAACAAGCTGCAGTATCCCTTCCAGACCAGTTGGGGCAGCACCACCCGCCTCATCGGCGCCTGCATCATGACCCACTCCGACAACAACGGTCTGGTGCTGCCGCCGGCCATTGCCCCCATTCAGGTGGTGGTGGTGCCGGTGGCCCAGCACAAGCCCGGCGTGCTGGACGCTGCGGCGGCCCTGCGGGACCGTCTGACGGCGCTGGAGCTGCGGGTGAAGATGGACGACAGCGAGCAGTCCCCCGGCTGGAAGTACGCCCAGTATGAGATGAAGGGCGTGCCGCTGCGGGTGGAGATCGGACCCAAGGACATGGAGAAGCAGCAGTGCTGCATCGCCCGGCGTGACACCGGCGAAAAGGTGTTCGTGCCGCTGACGGAGCTGGAGGCTACCGTGCAGGCCCTGCTGAAGGAGGTACATGACAACCTCTATGCCATGGCGGAGAAGAATCTGGAGGACAACACCTTCGACCTGAACTCCTGGCAGGAGGTCAAGGAGATGGTGGAGACCAAGGGCGGCTTTGCCCGGACCAAGTGGTGCGGCAAGCTGGAGTGCGAGCTGAAGATGAAGGAGGAGGCCGGCATGTCCTCCCGCTGTATGCCCCTGAAGCAGTCCGGCACCGTGGGCAAATGCCCTGTGTGCGGCAAGGAATGCACCACCGATATCTACTGGGGCGTGGCGTATTGATGCCGGGAAATGCCTTGTCTTGCCCCGGTTTATGGGCGGGGGCGAGGTTTGGCGGGCTCCACAAAAAATATTGAAAAATTTCATGAGAAAAGCGAAAAATCCCCTTGACAAAAGGGGATTTTTCCTTTAATATAGCAAGGTACGTGCGCTGAGGGTGCTGCACACCCGGAGGCGTGTACAAATGCGATGAACCGGGAGATTGCTCCGAGAGGAGGTAACTTCCGGGGAGTATGTCCGATCATCGGGCGGCTGAGAAGTTTCTGCACGTCAGCGTAGATCGCTGCGCCAGAAGGACACCGGCCGGATTTTGCGCCGGTGTTTCTTATGAGCCGGAATGATACGCACGGAACGGCGTATAAGAACTCTCGCCGTACGGCAGTTGGTCACGCAATCAAAAACCGTACGAAATAATGGAGGAACGAACCAAATGGCAAAAGAAATGATCCGCATTCGTCTGAAGGCC
>OHJO01000563.1_pt1 | contig 19625 bp, 17 predicted proteins | sample 1568561 | NCBI WGS metagenome assembly OHJO01 (sample SAMEA3879556, study PRJEB24766) | human gut metagenome | biome: human-associated habitat; feature: feces | place: USA | collected 1985/1987
CTATTCAGGCAAGATTGGAAGAGTTGAAGAAATGACAAATTCGGAGGTATTCATAGCGAAGTGTTTGCACTATAATCCTTCTCCGCTAACGGTGAAAGATTTGTTGGATGATGTGGGGTTGAAACCGGAGGAGGACTGTACAGATAAGAGGAAAGTTGTGTCTGCCGTACTTTCCTACTTATCAGGAATGCGTACCTTGTCTTCTGAAAGTGAGGCTGATTGTTCCAACTCGTATGATATTGTCGGCTTGACAAAGCACATATCGATGCTTTGCAAACAGTTTAGTTTCGATACCTCCGAGTTTCTTTCTGGTGATGTGACAGAGATTGAGGACGGTTCTTGTATGTGGTGAGTGATATGTGGTATGAAGATAAAATAGAGTTGTATGTTCCAGGTGAAGGCTCCCATGATGAGAACTTTAATCCGGTGCGGATTCCGGAATCATGGTTTCCCCTTGGAGACTGTAAGATTCACGGGAATTCGTCTGCAAAGACTGTTCCGGCTGCCGATGGAAAAGACTTCGTCTATAGCTATCAGATTACAATGTATGTTCCTGCGATTATCCCGGTGCTGAATGACAAAGTGCGCATAACTAAAGCTGACGGTTCTATTTCCCAAAAGGTAATGACGGTTGCCGGTTGTGGCACTACGAAAAGAAAGTTGAGCATATTTTTATGAGTTGGAAACGAACAGGAGATTGGGATAAGGTTCCGTCTATATTAGAGGAAGCGGTTAAGCGTGTTGAGCGGGCGGTGCTTTTCAATTTCTATGTAATCGGTGAAGGTTCAGTAAATCATGCACGTGAAAATGGCTCATATAAAGACCGTACAAGCAATTTACGCAACTCAATAGGTTATGTGATTGCTTATAATGGTGAAATCATAGAGTACGGCTTTAAAAGGAGCGCAGGGATAACTGATAAGGAGGCTTTTCTTGCAGATTACAAGATTCAAGAAATGATCGGAGATTCCGGTTTTGATTTGATAATCGTAGCAGGTATGAATTATGCAAGACATGTGGAAAACAAAGGGTACGATGTTCTTTCTTCCACAGAAAAGTATCTAAAGCGAGAAGTGCAGGCTAAGATTAAAAGGATTCTTTCTAAAGCAGGATTTAATCAATGACAGGACAACAGGCTATAACTGAAATTTGCAAGATGCTCGCCTCTGGAAATGTTGGCGTTCGGATATTCAAGAATAGGAGAGAGAGAAACTTCTCCGGTTCCGAATACATCGTTGTCAATCATCTTTCATTTCCACAAGAAAGCGGCCTGCAGTACGGCTATGCCAATATCAACATTCATGTGAAGGATGCAGATACGGGCGAGCCGGATAGCGGACGTATCGATCAGATCGCAGCACTTGTCTTGACTCTGTTTAAAGAAACGGAAGATGCCGAAGGTAATGTTTACACAGTTCGTTTAGGTGCTGAATTCTCTCTTTATGATGATTCGTTCTTTCCCGATGAGGACGGTACGAGTTATCAGAATTTTAAAATTAAAGTATTGTATTATAATTAAATCAGTTAGTTATGTCAAAAACTGCGGTATATGGTATTGAATACCTCAAATTGTCTCCGGCCATTGAATCCGGAGAAACAGCCGGAACTTATCCGGATTTTGATAAAGTTGCTGCCAAGTTTCTTGTTACGGCTATTGTGAAAGATTCTATGTCTTTCAGCGACCAAGCTCCCGGTGATACGGATATCGAGGTCGAGGATATGGACACTCTTTATGCTTCTCTTCCTTCGGATGCCGGTAGCGAAGGCTTCACGGTCCAAACCTATGATATGGGCGAGGAAGCCTATAAATATCTGTTGGGATATACAAAGAATGCAGAATGGAATGAGGAAACTCCCGGATTCTCTCTCGCCAATCAAGGCGTGGAGTTGAAAACGAAAGCTTTTCAAGATTTCCCTGCCCGTATCTTCCAGTGGGCACGCATGAAAGTGAAAGTTACCAAAACCGGAAATATCGGTAAGTCTGGTTTTCCGAACTTCAATCTTGAATTCAAGAAACTTGCTAATCTCAATAAGGATGGCAAGGAGGTAAGCGGTGCAAGAAATAAAATCTATACGGCACCAGTCGTTCCGGAAGGATAAAAGGGAGCGGAATAGTTCAGTTGGTAGAACGTTAGGTTGCGGATTACTGCCTAAATGTCGCCGGTTCGAATCCGGCTTCCGCTGCATAGTTTTTAGGTGAAAAGATGATTGTTGAGATGTGAGTAGGGATAACAAGCATTGTGCATCATCGAAAAGGTTGTTGTAAATGTCCCGGTCATTACGGGCCGGGACTTTTTAATTTGAGGTAAAGATGGAAAAAGACAATGTACAAAAGCGGGTGGCCGACACTATTGCAGAACGCCCCATTTTTCTTTGGTTTGGTATGATTCCTTTCATGGTTAGACCATTGACGTTTACACAGTTGTTTGATATTGGTTCTATTTCGAAGGATATGAAGGAAGTAGACCAATCGAAACTAAATGGTCGGACAAGCGTGTCAGCCACTCTTGTATATTATGAAGAAGCAGATAGAATGTCTGATATTGCAGTAATGACGATCTTTCGTACTACTTGGAAGAGAAAACTATTTGGTAAATTCATCAAGAAAAGATTAACGGTTCGCAAATACAAGAAATTGCAGGACTATATGGCACAGACTATGGATGCCACTTTTTTTTTAAGCACTATCATTTTCCTAAAAGGTCTAAACGAGACAACGAAACCGACGAATACACCAGAAGCGACAGCCCTTGGTCAACAATTAGCGGAGTGATGAAATACTACCGTATGAGTTATGAAGAGGTTGTCAACGAAAGGTCATATTCCAATATCATGTTACTCAATGCGGCTATTCCAGGTACTAAGCCAAAGGAAGAAAGAGAAGAAAAGGCAAAGGAACTTCATGCTAACGAATATTTTGCTCAATTTATGTAAAGATGGAGACACAGGGAACAATAGGTATTAAGGCTACTCTGGATATTTCTGAAATGCAGAGAAACGTTCAGAAATACGTTCAGAATATTGATATGATGCAGGACCATACAGATACAGCTAGCCAGTCTGTTGCCAGGTCTTTCTCGCAGATGAAGGCTGCCGGTATGGCTTTCTTATCTATTGATATGGCGAAGCGTCTCGCTTCTGAAATGGTTTCAGTATATGGGACATTCCAACAGCTTGAAATCAAATTTACCTCGATGCTCCAGTCGGGGGAAAAGGCTCAAAAGTTGATGAGTGAGCTCGTTAACTTTGCTGCTACTACTCCTTTTGATTTGAAAGGTGTTTCTCAATCTGCTACACAGCTTGTCGCATACGGGACGGCTTCCGAAGATGTTATAAACAAACTTACTCGTTTAGGGAATATTGCGGCCGGATTAAGTCAGCCTATTGGTGACCTTGTGTATCTTTATGGTACAAGCATGACTCAAGGCAAACTAATGACGCAGGATTTGAATCAGTTTGCCGGACGTGGTGTGCCTATTTTCTCCGAACTAGCAAAGGTTATGGGAGTGAATAAGGATGAAATCAAGGATTTGGCGGCAGAAGGTAAGATTGGTTTCGACAAGTTAGAGCAGGTTGTTGATAACCTGACTAATAAAGGGGGAATGTTCTTCAACCTCATGCAGGAACAATCTAAATCCGTATCCGGTAAAATTTCTAATATTGGTGATAATCTCGATATGATGTTCAATGAGATTGGACAGGAAAGTGATGGGGTTATTAATGCGGCTTTGGATGGAACTGCTTATCTGATTGAGCACTACCAGGAAGTTGGTGCCGCTCTTGCTGCCCTTGTTGCTTTGTATGGGGTCCAGAAAGCTGCTATTATTGGAGTTGCAGCGGTTCAGAACACGGTTACTGGTATTAAGTATACTGCCGAGATAGCGGAACTTTCAAAATTAATTCCTGCGAAAGAGAAGTCCGCAAATGCAGATTTGGAACAGGCCGTAGCAAGTGGAAGATTAACACAGGCAAAAGCAGAATTGATTGCATCTATGCGTGTGGAAGCTGCCGCAAATGTGGAATCTTTGCGTTTAAAAGCATTACAAGCTAAAGCACAATACGAAGAGGCTGTCAATACAGCGGGGCTTGCTGCTGCCAATCTTGAAGCAGCTGAACTAGAAGTAGCAGCGGCTAACATGAAATATAATTCTGCATTAAGAACTGGTAATGCTAGAAGTATAGAAAATGCAGAGACACAACTTGCAATAGCGGAGAGCAATAGATATTCTGCGTCAAAACAACTTGAAGCGGCAAGAACAAATGTAACGACAGCCTACACAAACTCTTCGACTGCAAGCAAAGTGGCAGAAACTGCAGCTACTCAACTTAATACAGTGTCTCAAAATGTTAATACGAGATCAACAAATTTTTTGGCTGTCGCTAAGACGAGATTAGCTACGGCATCAAAAGCGTTAGGTTTGTCAATGCTTACAAATCCTTATGTATTGGCTGCGGCTGCTATAGTTGGGTTATCTTATGGAATCTATAAACTTATTACTTATCAGACGGATGCGGAGAAGGCACAGGTGAAATTGAATAAGCGTATACAGGAATTCAATTCAGAAACGAATGCTGAACAAGCAGAAATAGATCGGTTATTCGGCAAACTAGATAAGGCTAAGAAAGGTACAGAAGATTACGATGATGCAAAGAAATCTATTTTAGATAAGTATGGTGAATACTTGAAGGGTTTAGGTGATGAAAAAAACGCTTTAGATGATGTTGCGAGAGCATATGGGGCTGTTAGTGCGGCCGCTAAACAGGCGGCACTTGATAGAGCTATTGCGGATTCTCATTCTACAGCTCAAAAAGATTGGGCGGATAAACAGGGTGAACTTACTGGAGATTTGGAGAAAGCTATTCGAGATTCGGATAAGTTCAGAAACAAGAAAGGCTCTGAAAGGGAGATTGCTGCAATTATGCAGATGATAAAGAATGATTTGAAATCAGGTGGTGGGTTATCTTCTGAAACTCAAAAAATAGTAGATACATTAACTAAAGAGTTTACAACCTCTACTACTATTGCTCCGGGCATATCAACAGAGGAAACAAGAGTAGGAAATGATGTTCAGATTTATATTGATCGCATGATTGCGAATAACAAACTGCTTGAGAATACTTATAAAGATATTCATGATAAATTAGGTTATGATACTAATGAATATATCAATCTGACAGCCGAACAGATTGCAAAAGATATAGCTATGTATGAGGCTGCTCTTGAACGCTTCAACAAATCAGGAAAGAAACAAGTTGCTATCAGACATGATGGTTCCGTCAGTAATCTTATGGGGGAAGGAGAGATGCTGAATAATATTCGTTTGTTGAAAGAAGCGCAAAAGAATCCTAAAGATGAAATCAAAGAGCCAAATGTCACGAAAGAGATTGGTGAAGCTATAAAGAAAGTTGCGGACCTCAAGCAGGAAATAGAAGATTTGCGGAGTGGTAAAGGGAAAGCTGATGTAGGGAAAACTATAAAATCAACTATTGAAGATAAAGCTAAAGAGTTGAAAGAAGCTGAATCCGCCTTGGCAACATTAACAGGAGATGATAAGCAAACAATAGGGGCCAAGAAAAAGAAGAAGGAAGAAGAGAATAAACTTAAAGTTGAAAAAGCCGAGCGTCAGCGCCTAATTGACGAGCAGAATCAACAGGATATAGAGAAAGCTGTACAGGCTGAACTTGAACTCTCTCAAGCTAAGATTGATGCCATGGACGAAGGTTTCAAGAAACAGCAGGAACAAATTCAACTTAATTATCGGAAAGCCAAAGCAGACAACGATCGTCGTACTAGGCAATATATCAAAGATCAACAGGATATAGAGCGTAAAGAGTGGGAGAAAGAACATCCGAAGTATAAAGAGGAAGGTATTGTTTTCGTTCCAAAAACAAAAACTAAAGAAGACCTTTCACAGAAGAAACAGGATACGCTAAATGAATACGATAAGGTTGCTGTTGAGACAAGGGAAAAGGCCGAAGCGACTTTATCCAAAGCTCTTTTGGAGCAGTACCAGAATTACACCGATGAAAGGCTTGCAATCGAGAAGAAGTTCAATGATGATATTGAAGCTCTTCGTATTCAAAGGGAGAAGTTTCAGAAGGAAGGCAAAACAGAGAAAGTTCAGCAGACAGACCGTTCAATAGCACAGGCTACAAAAATGAAGGGTGAATCCCTCATGGGGTTTGATTATGAACAGTTGAAAAAATCTCCGGACTATATACGTGCCTTTGAAAATTTAAAGGAAACGTCTACTGAAACATTGAATTCCCTTCTTACTCAATTTGAAAATGCGAAAAGTGCGGCAGCGCAAGTTTTGTCTCCCGATCAACTTCGCGAATATACGAGTACGATTCAATCCATCATGGACGAATTGGATTCCCGTAATCCGTTTCAGTCATTATCTGACAAGAAGAAGGAACTAGCAGAAGCGGAAGAAGAGCTGGCTAATGCACAGATTGAGTTAGAAAATGCCAGGACAAAGGCCGAAGCAGTCAAAGGTGGTTCTAAGATTGAAAATGGGATTTCTTCATCCAAGTATAATCCTGCAACCGGTAAGATTGAATCTACAAAAGCTTATTTGTCCGAAGCGCAGGCACTTGACCTAGTAAAGAAGAAAACCGAAAAGTATAATGCAGCAAAAGATAAGGTTGTAAAAAAAGATAATCAGGTTAAGAAGGCAGAAAAAGAAGTTAGAACACAGATTTCGGAGTTAGCGGATACCATAGACGAACTGGGTAAATCGATCGGTGGTCCGGCTGGTGAGATTATTTCCCTTATTGGCAGTATCGGCTCATTTACAATGACTGCAATGGCAGGGGTTGAAGCAGCTGCCGATACCTCTGCTAATGCAATAAGTACAGTTGAAAAGGCATCTGTTATTCTAGCTATCATTGGTGCAGCCGTTCAGATAGCTATGAAAATCTTCGATATGTTCGGCAAAGACGATACGACCGAGAAATACGAGAAAGCGAAAGAAGCGTATGAATCCTATATTAATATCCTCGATCGGGTAATTGAAAAGCAGTTAGAACTAGCGGAAACTTTAACAGGAGATACTGCAAACGCTGTTTATGAAGCTGCTATTGCTAATATAAAATTGCAAAGTGAGAATGCAAAAGTATTAGGCCGGCAGTATCTCAATTCTGGTGCTTCTGGAAAGTCACATTCAAAGGGGTATGATGAAGTAGATGATATGTCCGGGGAAGGATGGAAGCAGGCTGCAAAAGCATTAGGCATGTCGGTAAATGAATTTAAAAATAAAATGGGCGGTCGTATGACCGGTCTGTTTGATTTGACTGATGAACAACTTTTAAAGTTGCAATCGGATGCTGGCATATTTTGGTCTCAACTTGATTCTGATACACAGAAATTCGCTGATCAAATCGCGAATGGGGTAGGAAAGGTTGCAGAGGTGTTGGAACAACAAATAGTAGACACAACACTCATTGATTATGCTTCTCTTCGTTCAGACTTTCAGGATTTACTTATAGACATGGATGCCGATAGTGCAGACTTTGCCGACAGTTTCGAGGAATACATGAAGAATGCTATTCTAAATTCCATGCTTAAAGAAGAGTACATGGATCGGTTAATGGACTGGAGAGAAAAACTTAACAATGCCATGAAAAATGGTACGATTGAGGATGAATATGATAATTTGAAAACGGAAGGACAACAGATTGCTGATGAGATGAAAGCAAAGCGCGATGCCATGGCAGAGATGTATGGGTGGACTACTGATGAGGATTCGGAACGCGAAGCATCAAAAAAAGGATTTGCTTCTATGTCGCAAGATTCTGCAGATGAATTGAATGGTAGATTCACCATGGCTAATGTCTTGATTGCGGACATAAAAACAGAGTTACAGTTGCATACTCTCATTTTTCAAGGTATCACCTCTGGTATTGGAGATATTAAAACCATATCTACATCCATAAATGAAAACGTGAAAATTATCAAAGACAATATGAATACCATTGTTGGACACCTTTCGAATATTGATACTAATACAGCTAGATTGGAAGGTATAGAGAAGGATATGAAGTTGATGAAAACTGGTATTGAAAAGATAAATGATAAAGGAATAAAGCTCGTAAGATGAAAGGAATTTGTTTTATAGATGGAGATAATACATATACCACTCTCGGTATATGTATTATAAAAGGAAGCTATGATAATCTTGTGGCATTTCCTCCTGCTAAAGAATCGGATGATAAAAATGATTGGCCGGAAGAAGATGGTATTGAAATAGACCTTTCTAGCTTGACGTTAAACACCTATGAATTGAGTATTGATTTTGCCTGTAAAGACGATCTGGGATTTAGTGGATTAATTGCTATTTTATCAGATATGGGATATCATGAATTTTATTTTCCTATTTTTGATAGAACTTATCGTTTACGTCTTTCCTCACAGAACAGCTATACAATCTATCCGGGATTTCAAGTCGTAAAGATAACTTTTGCTAACGACTTTCCACGAAATTCTGATTATGAATACCAGGAACCCGTGAATTCTATTCCTATGCCAAAGGGGTATGAAATTGATAATCGGGATTTGTCGGAATATAGTGTAGCCATTTTGAAAGGTAGTGATGCTGAAATACTGAAAGCTCCGACGGTAAAGAAAAACCTATTGCAGAACTTTAAACGTCAAGATGGAGCAATCTATGACGGTGAAGTTGTGAAATTCCAAACCAAAGAAGTATCTCTCAAATGCCTAATGCGGGCCGGGACGATTGAAGCATTCTGGCGTAATCGCGATGCCCTACTCTATGATCTCACAAAACTGTCTGCTAAGGTCGATGATGAAGGATATGAGTATTCCGATGCAGAACGTATATTTTATTGTGATGAATGGAGTGAAAGCTATCCCTGCTATTATAAAAGTTGTCAGACGAATGATTTCATGCTAAATAACGGTGTATGGTGGGAATTTACCTTGAAACTCGTATTTACCAGCTTTCGGATCGGAGAAACGGAGTTCTTGCTTTCATCCGAAGCGGGCGAATTTATCATAACAGAGGACGGAGAGTTTTATATAGATTTAAATTGATTTGCTATGCCATTAAAGAAGAAAAAAATATCAGAACTGAACGAAGCCAGCGACATGAAAGGCTTCTTCACTATCGGCTACCGAGTAATCAACGGAGTTAAGACTAGCCTTAAATTTGGTTTAGAGAAGATTCAGACTGCCTTGGATAATATGCTCAAGGCTACGAGTGATGCAAAAACAGCTACTACCGATATGCGGCAATTAGAAGCAACTGTTGAAAGCAATGAATCAGCCCGTGAAACAGCCGAATCCCGTCGTAATGCTTCCGAACAATCCAGGCAGACAGCCGAAACGAATCGTTCTCGTGAAGAGCAAGCCCGGGAAGTTGCTGAATCAGTACGTATCACTAATGAAAATGCACGTAAAACCGCTGAAAGTGGACGCTCTACTGCTGAAACTGCACGGGACAATGCAGAAAAGAAACGTGTAACTGACGAAGGTACACGAGAATCTAACGAGCAGGTTAGAAAGAATGCTGAAACAGCGAGAGGCAATGCCGAATCCGAACGTGTGACTAATGAGAATGCACGCAAATCTGCCGAAACTTCCCGTGTGTCCGAAGAAGATAAAAGAAAGACTTCCGAAACAGAACGTGTTACGGCTGAAACCGGACGTTCCTCTGCTGAAAATATCAGAAAGCAAAATGAAGATGCGCGTAAGACAGAAGAAGCGGCCCGCGTAACTGCTGAAGATAAACGGGTAATTGCTGAATCCGGACGTGTTGATACAGAAAATAAACGTGTCTCGGATGAACAAACACGTAAAAGCAATGAAGATGCACGTAAGACCGCTGAAACAGGTCGTTCTTCTGCTGAATCGGAACGTGTGAAGGAAGAAGATAAACGGAAAACCGCTGAAACAGGTCGTTCTACCGCTGAATCTACCCGTGTTTCTGCCGAGGATAAGCGGAAAACAGATGAAGCGACAAGAGAAACAAATGAAACCTCGCGTGTGGCTGCCGAATCTAACCGTGTTACCGTCGAATCCGAACGTGTATCTGCCGAAGCAGCACGTAAATCTGCCGAAACTTCCCGGGTATCAGAAGAAAACAAGAGAAAGGCTGCTGAAACTTCCCGCGCTACGGCTGAAACCGGACGTTCCTCTGCCGAGAATATAAGAAAGCAGAATGAAGATGAGCGTAAAACTGCGGAAGGTACTCGCGGATCAAATGAGTCTAAGCGTATAAACGCTGAAACGGAGCGTGTCGAAGCAGAGTCTCAACGCAAGTCAGAGTATGCCGGTATTGTGCAGGAAATGACGCAAGCAACAGAAGAAGCCACCGGACAGATTGCTCTTGTCAAGCAATTAACAGATGATGCGAATGCAGCTAAAAATGCATCTGTTGAGCAGACGGCTCTTGCAAAGAAAGCTACAGATGCGGCTAATACTGCGGCTGGTAGTGTTAATGCAGCTAAAGATGCTGCAACTACTGCGGCTGCAGGGGCCAATGCTGCCAAAGCTGAATCAGAAGCTCAAACCGCCTTAGCGAAGAAAGCGACAGATGAAGCAAATGCGGCTAAAAATGCATCTGTAACACAGACAGGATTAGCAAAAAAAGCGACTGACGATGCGAACGCTGCTGCATTGGCGGCTAACAATGCGGTTTCAGGAGTTGACGCAAAAGTGAAAGCTGCGGTTGATGCGCTTGTTGCCGGTGCTCCGGATGCTCTCGATACACTTATTGAATTGGCGAATGCCCTTAACAATGATCCTAACTTTGCTACGACGATGGCAACAGAGCTGGGAAAGAAACTTAATATTTCTGATATTGTTAATAATCTGACAAGTGGAGGGACTAATAAAGTCCTTTCCGCCGAACAGGGAAAGGCATTGAAAGCAGCTTTGGACTCCCATAACCATGATAGTCGATATGAACTGATTATCACTAAACTTACAGCTTTTAATAAAGATTTTGGGACTAGTGCTGGGACTGTATGCGAGGGTAACGACGCCCGGTTAAGCAATGCAAGAACTCCGTTAGCTCACACGCATAAGAAAGCGGATATTAGCGACTTCCCAACCTCGATGCCGGCAAGCGATGTATCTGCATGGGCGAAGGCTGCTAGTAAACCTAGTTACACAGCGAGCGAAGTAGGTGCATCTCCATCTAATCACAATCATGCTGGTACTTATGAACCTGCATTCACTAAAAACTCTGCTTTTAATAAGAATTTTGGCAGTGAGGAAGAAACTGTATGCGAGGGAAATGATGCACGTCTAAGTGATACACGTGTACCGAAAGCGCATACACATAAGGTTTCAGATATTAGCGATTTCCCTTCTTCTATGCCGGCAAGTGATGTTTCATCGTGGGCGAAGCAGCCGAATAAACCTTCATATACAGCTTCCGAGGTTGGTGCTTCTCCGTCTAATCACAACCACGCAGGAGTATATCAACCGGTCGGAAGTTATGCAGCGAGTTCGCATACACACGGAGCAACGGATATAACTCCTGATAGTATTCACCGTTTTGTTACCGATACGGAAAAAGAGACGTGGAACAGCAAAGCTGCGGGAAACCATAATCACGATTCAGTGTATCAAACTAAAGGTAGTTATGCTGCTTCATCACATAGTCATGATGCGACGGATATTAACCAAGATAGTACGCATAGATTTGTCACGGATTCAGAAAAGGCAAATTGGGATAGTAAGGCTGCAGGAAATCACAACCACGATTCAGTATACCAACCTAAGGGTAGTTATGCTGCAAGTTCTCATAAACATACAGCGACGGACGTTGAAGAAGATTCGACTCATCGTTTTATGACGGATGCAGAACGTACAAAACTTAGTGGAATAGCCTCCGGAGCTAATAATTACTCTCATCCGGCTTCTCATCCAGCATCAATGATTGAAGAAAGTACTACTAGAAAATTTATGACTGACGCAGAGAAAACTTTACTAAGTTCTCTCGGAACTAATGCAACTCAAGTAGCTAGTCAAAATTTGGGACAAAACGGATATGTCAAGTATAGTAATGGCTTATTAATGCAATGGGGAACAAGAGCAGGAGCAACGGGGGGAGCAATTAGTCTATATTTTCCTACCACTTTCTATAATACTGATTATAACATTTATTTCACTGGAGCAGTAAATAATACAAGTGAATCTTTTATATATGCTCCGGGGTATGACCTTAATGGTAAATATACATCATATTGTAAAGTTCTCACTCGCGGAATAAATTCAACTCCGGCTATCGTTTGGACTGGCTGGGATTTTACATGGTTTGCGATCGGTCGCTGGAAATAATTTAAAAACAAATATCATGAAGTATTGGAAACAAGGATTTTATGACGAGCCGGTAGACGGTTCGGTAGAAATTACAGATGAGCATTATAGCCAGTTATTAGCCGGACAATCAGCTGGATTACTCATAGTTGAAAGCACCAGAGGATATCCGATCTTAGTTGTATACGAGGCTACTATTGAAGAAATCAGGGTACAAAAACTTGATGAATTACGATTGTTCGATTCATCTGAAGCAGTGAATCAGTTCAGTATAAACGGAGTATTGGGATGGCTAAACAAGTCTACACGCGTCGGGCTTATGAACTCAATCAATATTGAGAAAGAAGCCGGGCGATCTGAAACAAGTATTTGGATTGGTGATACAAAGTTTGTCTTATCAATCGAAAGAGCTATTGACATTTTACAACAGCTAGAATTGTATGCCCTTGCTTGTTTTAACACGACACAAAGGCATACGAAGGCTATTCAACAGCTAGAGACAAAAGAAGAAATTAAAGCATACAACTATTATGTAGGCTATCCGGGAAAGCTAAGTTTCACCGGATAACCGACCGTATAATCATAGTTTTCAATTTCCTCAATTGTCTGCAATGATCTGACTGCTGCAATGTGCGATTGTGTAACATTGTAGCAGTTTAGTGCATACATCTCAATCTTATTCAGCATTGCTAAAGCATCTGGAATAGGAATGATATACTTTGTTGCGTCATACCACAATACCGTGTCTGTTTTACCGATTTGTTTCTCAATCGAAATTGAGTTAAATAATCCAACACGTGTAGACTTATCTAACCATATACTTTTAGCTCGTAATTTAAAAGAATTGACATTGCCAGATTTGTCAAACGACTGTATTTCAGTTATTTTCATTTTTCGCACTTCTTCAATGTCATACTCATATTCTACCAAAATAGGGTAGCCTTTCCTACTTTCTGTTATTATCAATCCACCTGATTGACCAGCTAACAACTCCTGATAATACTCATCTGTAATTTCTACCGAACCTTCCACTGGCTCGTCGTAGAATCCTTGTTTCCAATACTTCATATATCTTATTTTTTAAAGTTATTTCCAGCGATCAATCGCAAACCAGGTAAACTGCCAGCCTGTCCATGCTATTTCTCCTCCGGACGCTATATATCTAGTAGCAAATTGAAATGAAGATACAGTTTTAGTTATATACACAGTGGGGGAATATACTATAACCTCATCTTTTGAACTCGATACACCTGTTAGTTGTACACTATAGTTTGTATCGAGGAAACTTATAGGCAAATATAATGAGGAGAATCCTATAGCTCCAGTTTTCGTGCCCCACTGAATCAATAGCCCATTATTAAATTTCATATAACTTGACGAAGAACCAAAAGATTTGCTTGTTGCGTTCGATAGATCAGCTAAAGCATACGTAGTCCCGAGAGAACTTTGCCAAATTACAAGCAATAAAAGTAATACCAATTTTCTACTAAATCTCTCCATAATCAAATTGATGTTATAATATTTCTATTTTCAACGACCTATAGCTATCCAGTCAAATGAACGAGTACTACTTCCTACGGTTATACTATTATCTGCAAGTAGAAACTTTCGCATGACATTTACATAAGATGCTGATTTATTATACGGTAAAGCAGTATATAATGTATGTTCATTAGATACTGTCTCCATCGTAGTCACAAATTGATAGGAGGCATCATGAAAAGAAATAGGGAACCATATAGTTGCACTTCCCGCTGATGAATTAGTTAAATGCCCCCATTGAATTAGTAGGCCATCTTCATATTTTCGATAACCGTTTTGTCCCAAATTTTGCTCTTTAATTTGCGCAGATTTTGTCCCGAGAGAACTTTGCCAAATTATGGTCACTAAAAGTAGTACCAATTTTCTACTAAACCCACTCATTATTATTTTCATGTTGTAATTTATTGTATCATTTCCAACGCCCAATAGCCATCCAATCAAAAGTTTCTTGTGACAACCCAGTGGTTCCTCCAGAGGCGTAATTTCTATTAATATAAAATCGACTAACTGTCTTAGTTGAATCATCGATAGGTGATGCGGAATAAACACTACTGTCAGATGAAGGCTTGTAAACAGTCGCAAATATCTTATAGAATTTATCATAAAAAGTTGCAGGCATAATTATGGCATAACTTGTGATTGAAGAACCTGAAACCTTTCCCCATTGAATTAGTAATCCATCTTCGTATTTGCGATAGCCGTTTTGTCCTAGATTTTGCGAGCTAATTTGCGCAGATTTTGTTCCGAGAGAACTTTGCCAAATAACTGCGGCAAAAATCAATACTATTTTTCTACTAAAACAATTCATAAGCAAATTGGTGTTATAATATTTTCTACTTCCATCTTCCTATTGCGATCCATCCGAATATCTCCCCAGCTTCAATTGTTGGACCTACCGAATAGACTTTGAAATAAGATATATTTTTCCCATTTATCATTTTTACTATAGAATTCATAACAGAAGAAATAGCAGTAGTTACTACAACATACGAGGTATTATAAAAACTAGTAGGAAAGTAAACTATTTGATTTACCCCATTTCCTCCAGTTCCCCACTGAATCAATAACCCATCCGGTAGCTTATAATATCCGTTCTGGGAAAGGCTTTTTGTTGACACATTGGAAAAATCTTTTAATGCGGCGTTCGTCCCGAGAGAACTTAGGTATAAAAACAGGCTTTGAATAGGGTGGGAGGAGGCTATTTAAACTTTATTTGGTTACTGACTTATATTGTTCTTATTCTTTATTTTCTATTTTTTTATCCTTGCATGTGTGTTTAATAAACGCTTATTTGTTATCTTTGAGCCGAACATATTTCATTGATTGATAGCTTATAATAGATATGATTACTTTATATAATGGTTCAGAAGAAATAAAGCTCGAAGTAAAAGATGAAAGCTACTCTTATGAAGCGATCATGGAGGAGTGCTCATTAACTTTATATTTCGATTATCCCGGATATCTTGAAATTCCGGTTGGTTCCTACTGTGACCTTTACGGAAAACGTTATTTTCTCAAGAAAGATAGTAGCTTCAAGAAAAACGGAGAGCGTAACTTTGAGTACACTTTAATTCTTGAAACAGGAATATATGATACGATGTTGTGGAAAGTGCGTAATACTCTTGATAGGCGTATCAAATTCCCATATACTGCTAAACCAAATGAGCACCTTCGGTTATTGGTTGAGAATCTAAATCGTCGTGGTATTGGCTGGAAAATAGGTGATTGCATCGAAGGTACAGAGAAAGTTATCAATTATAGTCATACGTACATTCATGATGCTTTGAACCAGCTTGCGGATATGTACGAAACAGAGTGGGAAATTACCGAGGAAACTGTGAATGGAAAGCAAATTAAGACTATCCATCTGCGTAAAGTAGAATATAACAAAGAGAATCCTTTGAAACTGTCATACGGGAAAGGGCATGGATTTAAAGTAGGAGTAGGGCGACAGTTTGGGGAGATACCGCCCGAAATTATTCTGGTTGACACGACAGATCGGAATATTGACTATTCTACGTACGGAGCAAAGAATCTATTGCTGCCAAAGGATAAGACCCTTGTTTATGAAGGTAGGATTTATAAAACTGATGTGGATGGGACTTGTGTCATGCGTGCTGACAAAGAGCTTACAACAGCAAAGGAAGATAGTCTGGATTGCACGGCTATTTATCCTTCCCGTGTCGGTACTGTCAGTGCTGTTATTGAGGTGAACAAGGAGAATAACTTCTTTGACTTTGTAGATAAAGACATTCCTGAAGAATTGAATTTCGAAGATTGTCTCATAGCAGGAGAAACAATGACGGTTATTTTCCAGACTGGTATGCTTACAGGCAAGGAGTTCGAAGTAAAGTATATCCATGAAGCGAAAGACAAGAAAGAGGCACGTCGATTTGAAATTGTTCCGCAGGAAATTGATGGTATTACTATGCCGGAGCCGGAAGTCTGGCGACCGAAGGTTGGTGATACATACGCAGTGTTCGGAATGCAATTGCCGAAGGCTTATATCTGTAACGATAGCACACAAACGGGTGCGAGCTGGGAAGCTTTCAAGGAAGCAGCCAAGTACCTGTACGAGCATGAAGATAAGAAGTTCACATTTACCGGCACGCTCGATGGAATTTGGGCTAAAAAACGCTGGTTGGAGATAGGCGGAAAGATTGTGCTAGGTGGATATGTGAACTTCTCTGACACACAGTTTCATCCAGAAGGTTCTCTTATCCGGATGATCGGAATCAAACACTATGTTAATAATCCATATTCTCCGGAAATAGAGTTGTCTAACGAACCGATAGGTACGTCTGTTTCAAGTGATCTGAACAAGATTGAAACTAACGAGGTGACAGTTATTGAGAAGCATAAGGACGCTTTACAATTCACTAAACGTCGTTTCCGTGACGCAAAGGAAACGATGTCTATGCTTGAAGATGCACTGTTGAACTTCTCCGGCTCTGTCAATCCGATAACCGTTTCAACCATGCAACTACTTGTCGGAGACGAAAGCTTGCAATTTCGTTTTGTCAATTCAAAAACGAATCCGGTTCAGGTATCTCATAATATTACTTTCAATACAAGTACAAAGATACTGAACGCTCCGGCAGGAATCCTTCAGCATTTGACACTCGGTATTAGTTCTCTTTCTTCTTCACATAAGGCAGACGAATATAAGTACTGGGATATGGCTGAATACAATTCTCCGGCACTCATTGACCCGGAAAAGAAATATTATCTATATGCTAAAGTTGGCAAGGAGAATCAAGCTGGAACATTCCTCTTGAGTGAAACAGCTATTAAAATGGAACTGATAACTGGATATTATCATTTACTCACCGGAGTGCTTAACAGCGAGTATGAAGGTAGTAGAAGTTTTGTTCAGCTATACGGATTTACTGAAATTCTGCCGGGCCGCGTAACAACAGAAAGAATCCTTTCTCCGGATGGTGATACATATTTCGATCTAGTAAAAAGTGAGATAGGCGGTAACATTCAAATTAAAGCCGGTTCCTCCGGATTGGAGAATCTGTCTGAATGGGAAGCAGCTCACAAAGAAATTGAAGATGCTGCGAAGGCGGCGGAACAGGCTAATAATGCAGTTGATGGCTTACATGACTATGTGGATGGGGCATTTGCGGATGGCATTATTACGGAAGCCGAAGCAAAAGCTATTGAAAAGTATATCAATACTGTCAACAATACCAAACAAGCTATCGAAGCGACCTACAATAAGCTATATACGAATGTTTATTTATCAGGGCCTGCAAAGATCGGTTTGCTTAATGCTAAGGTTACATTGATGGGAAGTATTGAGAACCTTATAAATGCTATTAATACGGTCATCGCTGACGGACAGACCACTGTAGAGGAAAAAAGAGATGTAGATAATAAGTTTACTCTGTTTAATTCAGCCTTAGCGACTTTCAATACAGCTGTTGAGGAAGCTAATAAGGCAATACAGGATAAACTAAAGGAATATTCCGACGAGGCACTGAAACAAGCGATGCAAGCTTTAGAGGACGCTGCAGATGCTGCTAAAGCTGCACAAGAAGCTGCCGATTCAGTTGAAGGATTGCATAATTATGTAGATGGCGCATTTGCGGACGGCATTATAGACGAGGCGGAAGCTAAAGCTATTGAGAAATACTTAAATATAGTCAGAAATACGAAATCTGCTGTTGAAGCTACATATAGCAAACTATATGTGAACGCTTATCTGGAAGGCTCTGCTAAAACAGATTTACTTAATGCTAAGGTATCCATATCCGGTGCTATTGATAATCTTATAGCTGCAATCAATATAGCTATTGCAGACGGTCAAACAACTGTTGAGGAAAAAAAGAATGTAGATGATAAGTTCGCTTTATTCAACTCTGCTTTAGCTAGTTTCAATACAGCCGTTGAAGGAGCAAACAAAGCCATACAAGACAAACTGAAAAGCTATTCCGATGAGTGTACAGCCGATTTGAAAGTACTCAATACTCAAATCTCCGCACAAGTAACTCGAGTTGACAGCCTGACGCAGCGGATAGATACTGCCGGGTGGATAACGACTTCCGACGGTAATAAGATATATGCTTCTAAAGAGCTGGAAAACGGTAATACGCTTATATCTTATATTAACCAGGCAGCAGGTGAAACGACGATTCATTCATCTAAAATTAATTTGGAAGGTGCTGTTACAATCACCGCACTGCATAGTGATCTGCAGACAATGATTAACTCCAAGATTGATCGAGACGGATTGGGTAAATTAGCATTTGAGGATGCAGTCGAATATGCAAAACTTGGTACTACCATTGTTGTAGGTGGGTATTTGAATACTGACTATATCCGTGTGAAACGTATTGATGCGGACGGCGCAAAGGTTGGAGGATTCACTATTGATAACGGTCGGTTAGTCTGGAAAGCGGGTGATTATTTCGGGGATATTTCCCGCAGTCTGAAATTGGGATATAGTACCACCTCGAAAGAAGGTGTAGTGCATGTTACTTTCAATCCAGCCACGGATGGTAATTTCGGTATTTCCGCTATTGGGGCTGGTTTTGGAGGAAGTGCTGCTATTTATGGTTCTACCAATCTTAAGACTCCTAAATATCCCGATAATTACATTTATGCGGGTTTCTTCGATGGCAACGTAAGGGTACTAGGAGATGTAACGGCAAATGGATTCTTTCCGAGTGATGGCAATGGGAGTTATTGGTCTGTTATTTCAGATAGCACAATTACACTTTTAGATCCTTCTACACGAGGAAAGACTTTGCATATAGTAAAAGGGTTAATCGTTGAAATAAAATAAAAATTATGAAAGTAAATCTAAACAGAAACTTACTCGACTTTAGAGGTCGGGAGTTTGTCGAATTGGTGAATGGTAAGGAAAGTAAGAAATCTCTTCGTGATTTGGTGGCAGAGGCATTATTTGCAGCAGGCTCTAATCCACAGAAGAATATGGAAACTTCCAAGAAATTACGAGCATATAAAATGCTACAACAGATTATTAACAATCGTGGAGTACTTGATATTGAAACGGAAGATGCTGCTCTATTAAAAGAAATTTGTGGAGAGTATCTTACTGCAGGTACGTACGGACAAATTTATGATTTAATAGAAGGAGGAAACAAGGAATGAACATCACAGCAACTAACAGTACTGCAACAACTAAGGTTACAGACACTATCAGAGTTAAATACAGAATATCAACCCGTGGTACCGAAGCGGTGAAAGATATTACTGCCGAGATTGTCAAAGATGAAACGACTGTCGGCTTCTTCAATATTTCGCGAAATGGAGTAACCGGATT
>OHJO01000591.1_pt1 | contig 18910 bp, 20 predicted proteins | sample 1568561 | NCBI WGS metagenome assembly OHJO01 (sample SAMEA3879556, study PRJEB24766) | human gut metagenome | biome: human-associated habitat; feature: feces | place: USA | collected 1985/1987
GGCAAAATTTTTTACACTTCTATTACTTCTTTATAGCACATAAGCAAAAAGGCAGGTGTCGTAGCACACGAAAAACATGCGCCTTGACAAAGCCCGTGCCGCGACGTCCCGTATTGACAAATCACGGCTTGCGCGGATATAATATTCGGTAAGTAAAGGGGGATTTTTATGTCGGACCGTGAATCCGAAAGACGAAATATAGGCGCGATTTCCGAAGAGGAACAACTGCTGCTGCGCAACAAAACCGTGTTTATCGCGGGTTGCGGCGGACTGGGCGGATATTGCGCCGAACTTCTTTTCCGACTGGGTATAGGCGGATTGCGGCTTTGCGACTGCGACGTTTTCGAACAAAGCAACTTAAACCGACAACTTTACTGCAACACAACCACCCTCGGCATAAACAAAGCCGTGGCAATTGCGCGTTACATCTCCAAAAGCGCTATGAGCGAAGTCAAGAGTTACGCAGTCAGAATAAGCGACGCAAACGTCTACGACCTGATACGCGACTGCGACCTTGTCATAGACGCGCTCGACAATGTGGAAACCCGTTTCGAACTGGAACGCGCCTGCGAAGTCAGGAGCATACCGCTTATTACGGGCGGCGTAACGCACTGGTACGGACAAATATCCACCATATTCCCGGGCGACCGCAGCATGGAAAAAATCTACGGAAACATGCAATCGCAGGAAGAACCGCCCGTCCTTGCCTTTACCGCATGCAACATAGCGTCGTGTCAGGTAGCGGAAGCGGTGAGAACCCTGCTCGGCAGACCGGGGCTCAGACACAAACTGCTCGTCATAGACCTCTACGACTTCACGGCAAAAATTCTTCCTCTCGAATAAATTTTCCTTTCGGATAATCCGTCCTTAAAATACGGAACGTCGACGGCTCGTATTGCCGTTTCAAGCGTTCGATGAAAATAGTCTATAAATCAAAAAACGGCGTTAATTCGCCGTTTTTGTCATATAATCGCCTTGTTCGTGCAAAAACTCACATTTTCTTAAACAAAGCTTTTACGCTTGCACGTTGCATATGGATTTGATTTTTTCGGCGGCTTCCGCGATGTTCTGCGAAAGAGTTGCTCCCGATACGCCAACGATAAATGTGTTGCATTTATTGAGCGGCACAAGCACTCTTACCGCTTTGCTGGACGCAAGCGCCTGCGCCATTTTCGCGGTTATCTCACCGAGCAACGCGTCGGACATTACAATGCCTATCGGACCCGTTATCACGTCCGCCGTACGCGCGTTGCAGACTATCGCGTTCTCTCCCGTCGCGGAATGGTCCGCGCCCGCTTTTTGCATATTTCCCGCGGCAACTGCGTTTGTGCCGCAAGCGAATATCTCCGCGTTCACGTTCTGCGCGCGCAACGCTTCGATTATGCTTTTGCCTATTCCGCCGCCCTGTCCGTCCACTACCAGAATTTTCATAGTCCAAACTTAACACAACCGCCTCAGAATGTCAACAAACGCAGACGTTCTTCGACATTTTCCGAGTTCTGTACGCTTCGCCCGAATTCGCGGTGTTCTTATTCGTTTTCCTTGTTGACAACGCGCGCGCGAGATGATATACTCCAATAGTCCGAAAGACGTCACGAAGGCGTCGCCGAAAGTAAGACAAATCCCTACAATCATAAGTCACGAAGGCTTGTTCTATATCCCGTAGAATAAGCCTTTTCTTTTTGCCGATGTTACTTGACGTAAAACACCTCACCATAACCGCGGAAATGAGCAAGGGCACGAAAACAATCGTGTCCGATTTGTCGTTCTCTCTTGCAAAAGGCGAACGGCTTGCGGTTGTGGGCGAAAGCGGTTGCGGCAAGACAATGACCGCTATGTCGGTTATGGGGTTGCTTCCCGCAAACTGCAAAGCAACGGGCGAAATCGTTTTCGACGGCACAGACCTGCTCTCCCGTCGGGGAGCAAGAAAACTGCACACGTTGCGCGGCGAAAAGATTATGCTCGTTCCGCAAAGCGGCGGAGAGTTTCTGAACCCGTCCATCAGAATTTCGACGCAGATTTACGAAAGTCTGCGTAAACGCGGCGTGCGCGGAAGAAACGCGTTGCGTGCCGCGGCGCGCGGGTTGCTGCGCGAAGTGGGGCTTTCGGACGCCGAAGAAATTCTCGACAAGTACCCTTTCCAGCTTTCGGGCGGTCAGGCACAGAGAGTCGTTCTCGCAATCGCCGCAAGCGGCGACGCCGAACTTGTCATCGCCGACGAGCCGACCAAAGGTATCGACGAAGAAACGGCACAACTTTTTCTCGGCAAAATCGACGAGTTGTTCCCTTCCACCGCCGTTATCATAATCACCCACAACGTGAGGGTTGCGTCCGACTGCGACAAAACGCTGGTTATGTACAAGGGCGAAATCATGGAATACGGCGATACGCGGAGTGTGCTCGGCAATCCTTCGCACCCGTACACTCAAAGTCTTATAGCCGCGCTGCCCGACCGCGGGTTCGGAGTTTATGCGCGTTTGCGCGACCCGTCGCCCGCGGGCTGCGTTTTCTCCGACCGTTGTCCTTACGCCGACGACGAATGCTTTGCCGCAAAACCCGTTTTTGTCAATCGCGACGGAACGGTAAGGAGGTGTTTCCGTGCTGAATGCAGATAATCTTTCCAAGTCGTTTGCGCTTTCGCACAAAAAGGTCTGCACCCCGCTCGTGGACGCCAGCTTTTATATCGGCGAAGGCGAAAAAGTAGGCATTCTCGGCAAAAGCGGCGAAGGTAAAACCACCATCGCCAGAATAATTTGCGGACTGACGCCGCCCGACGGCGGCAACGTTTATATAGACGGCGCTCCCCTGTACGACGTGAAAAAACGCTACAACCGCGACGTCGGGAAAACCGTCCAGCTCGTTCCGCAGCACCCTTATGCTTCGCTTGACCCCGTACAACCCGTCGGAAAAGCCGTAGCCGAAGCGTTGCGGGTTGCAAGACGTGCGGCGAACCGCACCGAAGCCGAACGACTGACAGCCGAACTTCTCGAAAAAGTCGGATTGGAACAAGACATAGCAAAGCGCACCCCCGCGCAGATTTCGGGCGGTCAGGCACAGCGTATCGCGATAGCACGCGCGCTTGCCGTGCGTCCGTCGGTGCTGATTTCGGACGAAGCGACTTCCATGCTCGACATATCGTCGCAAGCGCAGATTGTCGCACTTCTGGACAGCCTCGTCAAAACAGAAAAGTTATCCGTACTGTTCATCTCCCACGACGAATCGTTGGTTGAAGCGTTTACGACCAGACGCTACCGATTGACGGACGGCAGACTCAACCAGAACGAATAAAGGAGAAAACATGAAAAAGAAAATCACAATTTCCGTCATTATCGCCGTACTTGTGCTTACGCTTGTTATGTTCGCGTTTGCGGCATGCAACAAAAAAGGCAACGGCGCGGACGACAAAACGCTTATTATCGGAACAACAACCGCAATCAAAAGTCTGAACCGCCTCGACGCGTCAAGCGGCGGCAACGCAGGTTACAACTACGACGTACTGAGCGGCACCGTTTCACAGCTTGCGCCCGTATCAAAAACCACCGAAGGCACCTTCGAACCCCTGCTCACCGAATACAGCGAACAGGACGGCGGGAAAACGTGGAGCTTTACAGTCCGCGACGGGTTCAAGTGGCACGACGGCGTAGCCGTGACGGCAGACGACCTCGTGTTCACTTTCACGGACTTCTTCGACTACCCCGAAGGCGAAAACTGCATTGTCGAAAACATCGCCAAAACCGACGACAAAACCGCGGAAATCACTCTGAAATCCGCAAATCCGCGCTTTCTCAACAATATGACGGCAGTCAGAATTATGCCCAAACACTTAATCGAAGGCAAAACCGTCGAAACCCTCTCCGACGCCGATTCCGTCGTCGGGTGCGGACCGTTCAAATTCGAAAAATTCGACCGCAACTCGGGAACGCTGACTTTTGTGAAATTTGCAGACTACCCCTTTGCCGACCAGGTATATTTCGACAAGGTAATCTTCAAAATCTACGGCACGACGGACGTCATGCACCTTGCGCTCAAAACGGGTGAAATCGACATGGAATACAACTATTCCAAAGGACTTGACGCCGCGGCCGAAAAAGACTTCTCCGACGAAAAAGGTCTCACGCTCGACAGCTACGCCGACGAAGCCTATCCGATGAACCTGTTTTTCAACAACGAGAAAGTCACCGACCCGAACGTCCGCAAGGCAATCGCGCTCGCAATTGACTACGCGCAGGTTCGCAAGCTGTTCGGCACGTCGTTTGCAACCCCCTCTTACGAAGGATTTGCTTCTCCGTCGACAATCGGATACACCGAAACCGCGGAACGTACCCGCAACCTCGACGAAGCAAAACGGCTGTTGACCGAAGCGGGATACTCCACTTCTAACAAATTCCGTTTCGAACTGCTCGTCCGCTCGGACGGCAACTACGGCGAAGTCGCCAAAATCCTGAAAACCCAAATAGAAGAAACGGGACTTGTGACACTCGACATCAAATCGCAGGAAGCACAGACTTTCAATGCCACGCTCAAAGAACATTCTCATCAGGCTTGTCTTCTCAAACTCACGGCGTTCGGCGTGGGTAATCAAGGCGGTCTCGGCAGCATGTATTTCGTGGCGACGGGCAACGTTCCCGCAGGCAACATAACCGCACCCGACTTTTTGCAGATAATCTCCGACCTCAACGGCGCGGCAACTTCCGAACAGTATATGCAAGCGGCAAAAGCATTCCAGAACTACTGCGTGGAAAACACCCCCGCAATATCGCTTTACAACGACAGCATGGTGCAGGTTTACTCCTCTTCGCTTACGGGTTTCCGCAAGGACGGCTCTTTCGGACTGCTCAACGTTCTCGGCTGGCAAACGCTCAAAAGAGTGAAATAACAAATCAAAGCAAAACGGGCAAATCCGAATAACACGAACGACCCGTAAAAGCAACAAAAGATATATATCTGCGGTCAGGCAATCCGAAACCGCAACGCACACTCAACAACAAAACCGCGGACGGGGTACGACGCTCCGTCCGCACAAAAACGAATGCGCAAAAAAATTCTCGGCAGTCTTATATTTTCGGTCATAGCGTTGGCGGCGGTGGTTGTCGTCAACTTCTTCCTGCCGCGAATTATGCCGGGCGACCCCGTTTATACGCTGATAGGCGGCGAGGACGACTACGTCACGAAGGAAGAGTACGACTACTACTATCAGCTTCTGGGACTTGACAAGCCCGTGTCCGAACAGTTCGGCGACTACCTGCGCGGACTGTTCACGGGCGACCTCGGTTACTCTTACCACCAAGGCGGCGACGTCGCGGACGTAATCGCCGAAAAAATACCCGTTACATTGCAGGTTGCACTGCCTGCCATGATAATATCCGCGCTTATCGCAATGCTGTGGGGACTGCGCGCGGGCTCTTCGAAATCGCGTATGCTCGACCGCTTTTCGACGGGGTTCAACATCGCGCTTAACTCCGTTCCGACCTTCTTTATGGCAATGCTCGCGGTCATAATTTTCGCATACGAACTGCAATGGCTGCCCTACGGCGGACTCAACTCCGTAATCCCGCCCGACGACCCGTTCCTCTATTTTCTCGACAGGCTCACGCACCTTGTTCTGCCCGTCGGCACGCTCGTCGCCGTCAGCACTCCCGCAAAATACGTGCTGGTGCGCAATATGGCGGCAAAGGAACAGGAAGCCAAATACGCCGTTTTCGCGCAGGCAAAAGGATTATCGGGGGCGCGTGTGCGCATAGTTCACGTGTTCTCCAACATCTGTCAGCCCTTTATCGCGCTTGTCGGTACGGGGTTCGGCAAAATGCTGTCGGGGTCGCTCGTCGTCGAAATGATTTTTTCGTTGGACGGAATGGGCACGCTTGTCGGCAACGCCGTAACCGTCCGCGATTATCCGACATTGCAAGGCTGTCTGTTCGTCATTGCGGTGATGGTGATTGTCGCCAACTTCGCAACCGACGTATTGTGCGCTCTGTCCGACCCGCGACAGAGATTGGGGGAAGCGTATGAATAAACCCAAATTCTTCCGCACTCTCCGAAACGTCAGCCGCAAAGGTTACATCGCGCTTGCCGCGGGAATTATAATCATGTGCGTTTTCGCGGTGTTTGCAATCTTCCCCGAAAGCGTAGCGCCCTACAACCCCGAAACGGTTTTCGAACCGTATCAACCCTGCTCGTCCGAACATCTGCTCGGCACCAACAACCTCGGACGCGACATACTCAGCGAAACCATATACGCCGCGCGTTCAACGCTTGCGGTCGGACTGCTTGCCGCGCTCATTTCCCTCGTTGTCGGCACGGTAATCGGACTGCTTGCCGGTTATCTCGGAAGTATCGCGGGCGAAGCCGTCAACGGCATAATCAACTTCTTTCTGCTGATACCCATGTTGCCGCTCGCGATAGTTCTTGCGGCATACCTCGGAGCAGGCTGGCAAAACGTCGTGCTCACCATATCTTTGCTCGGTTGGTGTTCGACGGCACGCGCGGTGCGCGCACGCACAATGCAACTCAAAAAAATGCCTTTCACCGAAATCATGAGAGGACTCGGCTACTCCAAAGCGCGAATATTGTTCGGGCACATAATGCCCAATCTTCGCGAAGTGGTTGTTGCAAAATACATCACCAGCGTGGCAAGCTGCATTCTGCTCGAATCCACTCTCGGTTTTCTCGGGCTCGGAAACGTAACCGACATAACCTGGGGCGGAATGATTAACCTTGCATACAAACACGGCGGGTTCGCCATGGGCGCATACAACTGGTTCATTGCACCGGGAGTATGCATAATGCTTCTCGTTCTCGCCTTTTATATGATAAACTATTTTCTGGAAAAACGCGCGGACGCCGTCAAAGGCGGAAGCGGCTATCTGGACTAGGAGAAACTATGTGTGACAATCTCACGGGAGTGTGCACCTGCGGACTTGCGGGACACTCACACCATCACCACGAACACGACGGCGGACACGCACCCTTCCACCGTCTTTTCGGAGAACTGCACGAAACGTACGAAAGCGAATTCGGCAGTATATCTCCCTCTACCCCCGACGACGACGGCACCGCCGCGGCGCGCAAAACCGCAACCGAAAACCCGACCGCTGAAAATCTGCTTGCGCTTGCGGGTGCGCTGTGCTTCCAACTGCGATATAAGGAAGCGGCAGAGGTCTACGAAAAAATACTTGCAGGCGCCCCTTCGAACTACGCCGCCAACCGCAAACTCGCCCTTTGCATGCTCAAAACGCGCAACTTCGGCAAAGCACGCGAACTGCTCGCAGTATGCGACCGACTGAACCCCGCAAGCCTTGACGTGATTTACAGACAAGGACTTTGCGAATTTTACGACGGCAACTTCGAACGCGCCGAAGAATATTTCATAAACTGCTATCCGCTCACCCGCGACAACGGGGATATGTACATAGCCGTGATTTACTGGCACCTGCTCACTTTGGTAAGACTGGGCAAAGACACGGGCACCGCACTTGCCGAATACTCTTCCGACATTCAAATCGGACATCACGTGGGGTACCTGCTCACCTGCAAACTGTTTGCAGGCGAAGACACGCTCGCACACTTCACAGAAAGCACGGAAGACGCGGACGAAATGACGAGAACCCTGCTCCTCTACGGCGTATACCACTACGAAAAGATGCGCGGCAAACGCACCGCTGCACGCGCGGCACTCTCCGAAATGCTCGACAAACAAACCTACTGGGGAAGTTTCGCGTGGATTGCCGCCTACGGCGACGGAAAGGCACAAGGACTGATTGACTGATTGCGCAATTACGCAACAACAAGCAATAATACGCAACCACAATCAACAACCCGAAACAACACTAAAAACCAAACGCCGAAAAATCATTCGGCAACGGTGACAGACAAGGATTGAACCCTACGCGGAAAAAGAAATAAAACAATGACGACGGACACGGTAAAAAGACGGTTGAAAGAATATTTCAAAGGCACTTCGGGTATCGCGCTTGCCTACTCGGGCGGCACGGACTCCGCAACGTTGCTTGCCTTTTTGCTCGGCGAAAACATACCCGTCAAAGCCTATCTCGCGGTGTCGCTTTTTCAACCGAAATTCGAAACGGACGACGCAACAAGCCTTGCAAACGAACTCGGCGCAAAGCTAGAAGTTGTGCAAATCGACGTTTTATCCGACGAAAACATTGCCGTAAACTCGCCTTTGCGCTGTTACTACTGCAAAAAGAAGATGATGACGGCAATCGTCGAAGCGGCAATGAAAGACGGTTTCGAGAGTTTTGCGGACGGCACGAACGCGTCCGACGACGAAACCGACAGACCAGGTGCGCGCGCACTTTCGGAGCTCGGCATAATCTCTCCGCTCAAAGATTGCGGACTTACCAAATCCGACGTGCGCGAACTTGCCCGCGAATACGGACTCAGGGTTTGGAACAAGCCGTCGTACTCCTGTCTTGCCACACGTCAGGCAACGGGAGAAAGACTGACCGCCGACGTTTTGTCGCAAATCGAACTTGCGGAAAAATCGCTGATGAAACGGGGGTTTTCGGATTTCCGCGTGAGAGTGCGCGAGGGGGCTGCGACTTTGCAGATAGCGGAGTCCCAATGGGCTGAGTTTGTGAAATCCGAGAAAGAAATCTGCGACGAAATCCACGGGATTTTCCCGAAAGCATATCCTAAATCGGAAACGAGGAAAGAACAATGAAAAACCAAACCGAGAAAATTCTTCAAATGGTAAAGTCGGGCGAAATGAGCGTGGAAGACGCGCTTCTGCAACTCAAAAAACAGCCCTTCGAAGATTTGGGTTACGCTCACGTCGACTATCACCGCGCAGTCAGGCAAGGCACGAAAGAAGTCATATTCGGGCAAGGCAAAACGGCTGAACAAATTGTCGGCATTGCAACAAACATGGTTGCCAACGGGCTGAACGACATTCTCGTCACGCGGCTGGCAGAAGACGTATTCAATGACGTACACGCAAAAATTGCCGACGCCGTTTACTACCCTCTTGCACGCGCGGCGATAATAGCTCCGTCAGACAACAGACCCGCCGTCGGCAACATCGTTCTCGTTTCGGCAGGTACAAGCGACATCGGCGTTTGCGAAGAAGCGGCGTTGACTGCGGAATGCCTCGGCAGCAAAGTCACGCGCATATACGACGTCGGCGTTTCGGGCATTCACAGGTTGCTCGCTCATCTCGACGAAATTATGCAGGCGCGCGTGATAATCGCCGTAGCGGGTATGGAAGGCGCACTTGCAAGCGTAGTCGGAGGACTTGCCGACTGTCCCGTAATCGCCGTGCCGACAAGCGTCGGTTACGGTGCGAATTTCGGCGGAATGTCTGCATTGCTTGCAATGCTCAACTCCTGCGCAAACGGCATAAGCGTGGTCAACATCGACAACGGTTTCGGCGCGGGGTATCTTGCCGATATGATAAACAAAATGGGAGAAAACAAATGAAGACGCTTTATCTCGAATGCAAATGCGGCGCGTCGGGCGATATGGTTGCCGCGGCACTTTACGACGTGTGCGGCCGCGACTACGAACTGCTCTCGGAAATGCAGTCCGCAGCCCCCGAAGGCGTGAAAATTTACGCAAAAGAATGCCTGCGCAAAGACGTGTCGGGCACGTTGTTCACCGTTGAATGCGAATCGCACGGGCACGTGCACCGTTCGCTTTCGGACGTAAACGCGATAATCGATTCCTTCCTTTTTCCCGCAGCCGTAAAAACACGCGCGAAAGCCGTATACAAAAGAATCGCAAGCGCAGAAGCGCGTGTGCACGGTTCTACCGAAAGCGAAGTCCGCTTTCACGAAGTGGGCGGAATAAAAGCCGTAACCAACGTCGTATGCTCGTGTTTCCTGCTGAACGCAGTTGCTCCCGAACGCGTGATATGTTCGTACGTAAACGTCGGGGGCGGTACTGTCAGATGCGCACACGGAACACTCCCCGTCCCGACTCCCGCAACCGCGGAACTGCTCAAAGGCATTCCCGTCTATTCCAAAGGCGACTGCGAAATGTGCACCACAACGGGCGCCGCGTTGCTTGCCGAGTTCGCCGACACGTTCGGCGAAATGCCGCCTATGGTACTGTCGTCGACGGGTTACGGTATGGGCGGAAAAGATTTGCCCGACGTCGTGAACTGTTTGCGCGCGTTTACGGGACAAAGCGACGCGGCGTTTGAAGAAACGGCGGAACTCGTCTGCAACATCGACGATATGACGGGCGAAGCATTGGGTTACGCCTGCGAAAAACTCATGAAAGAAGGCGCTCTCGACTGCTCTCTCATCAACATACAGATGAAGAAAAACCGCCCCGGCGTAATGCTTGTCTGCCTTTGCAGATTGGAAGACTCCGAGAAGTTTGCGGGACTTATTTTCAAACACACGACGACAATCGGCGTCAGGATGTCGAAGGTAAACCGCTACCGTCTGCAACGCGAAACTTTCCGCCGCGAAACGGAATTCGGCGAGGTCACTTTCAAACGCAGTTACGGCGCGGGCGTGAACAAGATAAAACCCGAATACGAGGACGTTGCCGCAATCGCGGAAAGAACGGGATTGTCTATCGCTGAAATCACAAAAAAAATAGATAACACCGAAAATCTGCAACATTAAACCGCATTTTCTGCAAAATTGAAATTAAATGCAGCACAGTTCACATAAAAAAACGAAGTCCGAATCGACTTCGTTTTTTGTTTTATCGGTCGGTTTTCAGCCATCTTTCATATCAGTCGTTTTTCGATTAAATCAACTGACATTTTCTGTTGCTTTTACGTTTGTTTTTCCCGTCGCTTTTCTTTGCTGTTACGCATTCGGGTTGCTTCGAATTCCGCACGGAGTTCAGTGTTCGGCAAGGTATTTACGTATTACTTCCAGCAGTTCTTCGGACACCACGTGTTCGATGCGGCAGGCGTTCTCTTCTGCAAGTTCTTTGTCCGCCCCTATCTTTTCAAGCACGGCGGTCAGCATTTCGTGACGCTCGTAAATGCTTTCCGCTTTCTTTCTGCCCGCTTCCGTAAAGTTGATGTTGCCGTCTATGCGGTCGATTGTTATATATCCTTTTTTGACAAGCAGATTGACCGCGCGCGAAACGCTGGATTTCGCATAATCCAGAGCCTCGACAACGTCCACGGAACGCACGTTGGCTTTCTGACGTTTCATGAGCAGAATCGTCTCTAAATACATTTCTTCGGATTCGTGTGTTCTCATACTTCACCAAACATATTTATTGAAACGATTATACCCTTTTTGCCCCCTTTTGTAAAGCCGTTTGTTACCATGCGCTTACAGCATGACCGCAATAAACCCCATAAAGCATTCAGCCGATATTACATATACTAAAACTTTTTCATATAATGCATTGACACAAGGAGGTATCGGGCGAATGAACGTCGTTGACAAAAAGTTTTACGAACTCGCAGACGAAATAAGAGGGCTTTCGGAAAAAGAAATCTACCACAGAATGAGGACGGCGTTCGAAGCCGTGCACCCCGACGTGAAAAAAAGTTGTTCCGTGTTTTTCGGCAATTTCGGATATTGGGGACAGCTCGACGCGGACAACAACATTTTCGAAGAAATAGAGCTCAAAGCCGCCGCCCTTTCGCAGCATATCGACGACTTCGTTTGGGTGTACGACAAACTCGCGGATTACCGCTCCAAAAAAACTTTGTTTGCCATTTTGTCCAACTGGTACCGCTACGATTTCGACAACACGACAAGAACAAAGGAATATCTGTTCGACGAATACTTCGACCTCGACCTGGTGAAATGTTCACCCGACGAAGTCATAGTTGACCTTGGCGCATACACGGGCGACACCGTGGTTTCTTACATTCAGAACTACGGCGAAGACTGCTACAAAAAGTTTTATTGTTATGAAATAACGCCGCAGATTTTCGAGGTTCTGCAACTGCGCGTCGCATCTTTCCGCGACATAGACTGCCGTCTGAAAGGCGTGGGCGACGAAGTGGGTACGATGAGGCTGAACACCTGTGAAGCCAGCCTATCGGCAAACACGCTGTCCTCGGAAGGCGGCGACGAAGTGGAAGTCACGACCGTGGACGCCGATATATCCGAACCCGTAACCCTGATAAAAGCCGACGTCGAAGGCTACGAGCAAAAAGCCTTGATGGGTGCCGTCAATCATATAAAAAACGACCACCCTAAACTTCTGATATCCGTATATCACAACAACGAGGATTTGTGGAAAATTCCAAAAATGATTCACGAGATATCGCAGGACTACAAATTCTATCTGCGTTACAAGAGTTCGCCTATTTACCCTACCGAAATAACGCTTTTTGCTCTGTGACGCGGTGGACGCATTTTTCTGCACGTCAGCAAAAGCAACGACATTAAACTGCAAACAAGTTGCGACGTTGTAAAAAACAAAACAACAAATATTCAGAACTGAAAAAATTGAAAAATACAAACAGAAAGAGCCCGATGTATGCAGTCGGGCTCTTTCCAGGCAATCATATCCGCTCATTGGGTCGACGGTCATTCGCCGAAATCCTACAAACGACGAATAATTTTCCCCCCAAGCGGCTTGACACAAACAGATTAACATTCAGGGCGTTGATGGCTGCCGCCGCAGGTCTGTTTGCTCTGTTCATAAACTAATAACAAAATCCGACATACGTTTGTCCAGAAATTTCGGAAAATTTTTTATTTTTTTGACGAAATTTCTTTTTTCGCCCGTTTAGGAACGTCAAAACACAGCATCCGCGCTGATTTCCCGACCCATTGTTTCGTCCCGAAGTTCCGAAAATGTCAAATTGGTCTTCCTTGCGCCCGCGATGTTGTGATATACTGATTAAAAGGAGCGGCTATGGATTTTACGGAGTTCTTCCCTGTATGGAACCAGTTGAACGATTCGCAACGCGCGGCGATTTCCGACGCGGCTTTCGAGCGCAAATTCCCGAAAGGCGCACTTTTGCATAAAGGCGGTTCGGAGTGCACGGGGCTTATACTTGTCAGGTTGGGACAAATCCGCGCTTACACCACGTCGCCCGAAGGCAAAGAAATCACCCTTTACAGACTGTTCGAACGCGACCTGTGCCTTTTGTCCGCGTCGTGTATGATGAACGGTTTGCAGTTTTCGATTACTCTTGCGGCGGAGAAAGACTCCGAAGTTACCGTCATACCCGCGGAAGTCTACAAAAAAATAATGAAAGACTCCGCGCCGCTTGCCAACTTCACAAACGAAGTCATTGCAAGCAGGTTTACGGACACGATGTGGCTTGTCGAACAGATAATGTGGAAAAGTTTTGACCGCAGACTTGCCGCTTTTTTGACGGAAGAAGCCAACATCGAAGGCGACACCACCCTCAAACTCACGCACGAAACAATCGGCAATCACCTGGGAAGCCCCCGCGAAGTCGTGACACGAATGCTGAAATACTTTGCCGACGAAGGACTTGTCCGCCTGTCGCGCGGAACGGTTGAAATCCTTAATCTGCAAGGGCTTGAAGAACTTGCCGAAAAATAACGTACATGAATGGCGATTTTCCGATTGTTTGAAAATCAACCGACATCAAACCGATAAAAGAACATAAAAAGCCGATATTGCTATCGGCTTTTTTATCGCCATTCAATGGTGCAAACGCACAAAACGCACGTTTACAAGCTCAAACCAACGGTTTTAAGCGTCTTTTCCGCAAGCTGTCGAACGTTCAGCAAACAGTTTGTCCCTGACGACCGCAGCGTAAAATCTGTATCCGCCCGCAAAGTTGTATACTTCAAATCCGCGCCCCGCAAGTATGCGCGCGGCGATATAACTTCTCAGTCCGCTTTGGCAAATTACGTATACGGGTTTATCCTTATCGAGTTCTCCTGCCCTTTCCCGAAGTTCGTCGACGGGAATGTTGACAAAACCGTCTATGTTGCCCGTTGCAAACTCTTGGGCGGTTCTTACGTCAAGCAGAGTTACGCTTCCGTCTCTCGGCAGGGTCGGTTCGTCGTCGTAATACCATTGTCCGACAAGTCCGTCCCTGATGTTCTCCGCCATAAATCCCGCCATATTGACAGGGTCTTTGGCAGAAGAATACGGGGGTGCGTACGCAAGGTCAAGCTCGGTAAGGTCGGTAACTTTCATTCCCGCGCGGATTGCCGTCGCAAGTACGTCTATTCTTTTGTCCACGCCGTCAAAGCCGACAATCTGTGCGCCGAGCAAACGGTACGTTCCTTTTTCGAAAACGACTTTCATCGTCATGATTTTGCCGCCGGGATAGTACCCTGCATGGTTCATGGGAGAAAGAATAACTTTGTCGGCATCGATGCCTTCGCTTTTTGCCGTTCTTTCGTTAATCCCCGTTGCCGCTGCGGTAAGACGGAAAACTTTGATTACCGAACTTCCCTGTGCGCCGTTGTAACGGCTGTCCTTTTCGCATATATTGTCGGCAGCAATGCGGGCTTGTTTGTTGGCGGGTCCCGCAAGCGAAATAAGCGCGGGTTTGCCCGTCACGAAATTTTTGATTTGCACCGCGTCGCCCACTGCGTAAACGTCGGGCACGGAAGTTTCCATACGTTCGTTGACGACTATGCTGCCCTTTATGCCGAGTTCAAATCCCGCGTCTTTTGCAAGCGCGGTATCGGGCGCGACGCCTATGGCAAGCACCGCCATATCGCAAGAAATAGTATCGCCGTCTTTCAGTCTGACACCCAGAGATTTACCGTTGCTTTCGAAACCGTCAACCATTCCGCCGAGCACAAGTTTTACTCCTGCGGCACGCACTTCCGCGTGAATGAACGCCGCCATATCTCCGTCAAACGGAGCCATAAGTTGCGGCGCGGCTTCGACAAGCGTAACTTCCATCCCCAGACGTCTGAGATTTTCCGCCATTTCTATGCCGATAAATCCGCCGCCGATGACTACGGCTCTTTCGGGTTTTGTCGCGTCGATATAGTCTTTTATGCGGAAAGTGTCTTCGACGTTGCGCACGGTGAAAATACGCTCGTCATCAATACCGGGAAGATTGGGTCTTATCGGTTTTGCGCCCATAGAAAGCACGAGTTTGTCGTACTTTTCTTCGAAAACTTCGCCGCCAGACAGGTTCCTGACAGTAACGGTCTTGCGGTCGGGGTTGATTGCGACCACTTCGTGGCGGACTTTAACGTCAACTCGAAACCTTGCGTTGAAACTCTCGGGAGTTTGCAGCGTCAGTTCTTCCCTGTCCGATATCTCTCCGCCTATGTAATATGGCAACCCGCAGTTGGCGTAAGAAATGTATCCCGATTTTTCGAATATCTTGATTTCGGCATTTTCGTCAAGCCGTCTGATACGCGCGGCCGCCGTTGCGCCGCCTGCCACTCCGCCTACTATAACAACTTTCATTATCTCACTACCTTGCCTTTATAGTTGATTATGCCCCCGAGGTAGGTTACGTCCGAGTACCCGAGATTACGCAGTATCCGCACTGCCGTTCTGCTTCTTGCGCCGCTGTGACAGTAGACAAAAAGCGGCGTGTTTTTGTCCGAAAACGTTTTGCCCGCGCTTTCTATTGACTGAAGAGGAATATTCCTGCTGCCGTCGATGTGTCCCGCGGCATATTCCGAAGGCGTGCGCACGTCAAGCAGTACCGCGCCTTGCGTGGACACGCACTTCTCTGCGCCGGCGTTAATGTCCGTATGACGGAAAAAGTCGAACAATCCCATACCTGTTTCCTCAAATCATTCTGAGAATTTCCGCCTTGGGACGAACGCCGACCGCACCGTTCACGACCTTGCCGTCTTTTATGACCACGAGCGTGGGAATGCTCATGACGTTGAACGCACCTGCAAGTTCGGATTCCTCGTCGACGTTGACTTTGCCGACCTTGATGTCGCCGCGCTCAGCCGCAATCTCGTCGACTATCGGGCTCATCATACGGCACGGACCGCACCAGCTTGCCCAGAAATCGATGAGCACGGGTTTATCGGAACGGAGAACTTCTGCTTCGAAATTATTTTTTGTAATGGTTAATACTGCCATATTTCACCTCGCGGAATTTATTTTCAATGACAGTATATCCAACCTGAAAAATTTTTTCCGTAACAAAGTCACAAAGCAGCCGAATTTTTATGCGCACAAAGCCATTCAAAAAAACAAAACCCGCTTTTAATGCGGGTTTTTTGAATTTAAGCAAATCGTCGCGTTGACTTAAATCAATCGCCTTTTTTCTGTTACCAGAAATAATGCCCGTTGAGTGCGCCGGTGATTATCGTGTAAAGAATAAGTCCGATACATACGCACATCAGTATTGCCTGAACCAAAGGCTTGTGCGTCCATCTGACAAACTTCTCAAACTTGCTGTTGTAGAATTCTTTTTCGAACCAGTTCTTGCAAGTAATCTGCATATAACCGCCGATCGACAAAGAGTTTGCGCGGACGAGATACCACAGTCCGAATCCGCCGGGGAAACCGCCGCCCATCGTTGCAAGACAGGCTATCAACGGAGACGCAAGGAAACCGACGTGCATAAGCGACACCGACGCGGAAAACTCTCCCGTAACAAAGATCCAGTTCCAAATAGTGTAAGCAATAACCCATGTAATTGTCGCCGCCTGATTGAAACCGTTGGTGAAATAATAGTCGTAACCTTCACCGGGGCCGCCTGCAATACCGCCCCAAGAACCCCTCATAAACAGTACGCCGACGGCAAGCAGCAATCCGCTCACAAAGTTAAAATACTGTTTGTGTTTGAAGTCCGTAAGCGTAGCTTCGAGTATGTTGACAATCATTGCCACCATAACGATGTACTGTGCATATATCCCGCCGAAATTGAAAATTACTGCAAACACGACAAGTATACGCAAAGTAATAAGTGTCGCAAGTTTGAGTTTTTCGAAAAAGACGGGTTTTGCAAAGAACAGCGTCAGCAGAGACGGGATCACGATGAACGGAATGTTTGCCCATATCGGATAAAATGCGGACATAACTGCCATAGCCGTGATTGCCGCCGTGAAAAGTACAAGTTTCACAACAAGTTCTGCTCTCGGTCTCTCCTGAAATTTGCCGATCTGCGGAACAAGATGTGCGTCCCTGTCAACTTTGACTTCTTCCGCAGTGTCTGCGGAATTCATAACGATGTTGTCTTCCATAAGATAACTCCTGTTAGTATTTGAGAAACTTCCCTTGTGCCAATTATATCAAAACAACCGAACTGTTGCAAGTCGTTTCCGCTCAAAGAAAAAGTCCACTTGTTTGAGTGAACCTGTGGAGCTGCTAACCGGATTTGTAAGTAGGACAGCCGTCCGACGAAATAGCAGATAGCGAACGTCAATATCCGCACAAAAAGGAAATAACTCACTCGACCGCTGAAAATGTTTGAGAATTATTATAATGTACGAACTAGAATTAAGTTATCGTTGACTACAGTTCAACCTAAACTCATATATTTTAATATTTTTTTTATTCAACATCACGATCAATGGTTTTTCTTGCCTCAATTATGTTGCAGGCAGACTCTTCACTAAGATAATTATAAAACTCATTCGGATAATTATGATATCTATTCCTTATGGTAAACATTTTTTTATTATTACTGAATACTTGCCATGTTTCGGCTGTATGTTTGATTGATGTTACCTCATTTACACTGAATTGAGCAAAATGAGTTATGGAACAAACTTTTATTCTTCCAGTTTTTTTATTTATTGTTATTTTATTAAATGCAAGAATAAATGCTAAAACCTCAAAGGCCATCCCTATTAGACATAAGTAAAGATATGCTATGGTGCTTGAGTTGCTGAATACTTTGAGATAATGTGCCACGGTAAATCCGATTGTCATAATTATGGCAATCGTCCAATTTACAATAGCACCTCTAATGTCCCAGTGTGCCTCTAGTATATCTTTATTGCTTTTTTGTTGCTTGCGTTTAATTGCTTCTTTTACAATATAACCGGCGCTTATAAAAAACGTTAAAAAAACAATTATAGATACTGTAATATCACCCATATATTCCCTCTTATTAGATGTATAAAGCCATAAAGCAAGTTAGTTCTGTCTATTGTTGCGTTTCCTTAATTTTAATCTTCTTACGATTATCTTACTAAAATCCACGCCATACTCAAAATCAAGCAAAAATTGCTTATAAAAATACACTCTGCCATTATTTTTATCAATGCCGCAAAAATTTAATCTATACCTTTCTATAGGTACAGGTCCAACGATTTGTGTTCTCACATCAAGCTTTCCTTGCTGATAATTCGCTGAACTAGTAAGGTCATTTGAATATAGCTGATATATGCCACCAATGAAATTGTTATAAAAAAAGATTTTTTTACTGGTCATTTTTTCTTCTATAAATATTACCAGTATGTCTACAAAATAAGGGTTGGGGATTACATTGCGCAACATGAAGCAAACCTGCTGTTTAATAGATGACAGAAGGTCAAAATCATGTTCATAATCATAATAGGGAGTCAACTCTTTAGGCAAAACAAAAGCATCATATGATTTTGGAATCATGGGCTCGCGAATATCCTTTGACTTGATGTAAATAGTTAATTTTTCATCCTCTATTTTTTTCCAACCTTTAAATAAATCATCCTGTTCACAAAAATTAAGGTTATTCTCCAAAAAATATCCTTTATTTTGCTTTTTTTCCCCTAATTTTTGATATTTGTACAAGCGTACTTGCTGTACAATATCAAAAAAATGATCACTTTTGTAATATAGAATTCGATACGTGATAAACAAGGCAACTGTAAAGAAAAAGCCAATTAGCTCACAGACCATCCATGGAATAGCATTTTTTTCTATTGCTATCATTGTTATCATTAATATTGAAAACAACAATGTTGCAATCAATGCTATTGCTAATAGATTTTTTACTATTATATATTGCTTGCCTTTATTTTGCATTAATCTTACCTGCAAATTATATTTCTAATATTTCTTTTACTTACGATTCAAAGATTAGGTTTATAATATAATACTATAAATATAG
>OHJO01000594.1_pt1 | contig 18861 bp, 20 predicted proteins | sample 1568561 | NCBI WGS metagenome assembly OHJO01 (sample SAMEA3879556, study PRJEB24766) | human gut metagenome | biome: human-associated habitat; feature: feces | place: USA | collected 1985/1987
CTGCTTCGGCCATGTTTCGATGGGATAGGTGATATCTACGATCATATTGCCTGCGCAGCAAATGCCTTTTTTCATACTTCCTCCCTGTTTTCGGGCCGTGCGGCCCGGATTCCCTTGTTTTTTGTTCCGGTTACTGCTTGTGCCTGGAACCAAAGCGGTACTCTTTGCCCTCACGGATGCGCTGGATATTGGCCCGGTGCATCCAGATGACCATGCCGCCCATGATGGCAGCTCCCACCACGCAGACGATGAGGTCGCCAGCGGCAAAGCCCTTGAGCAGGCCGTAGATGAGGGTCAGCACCGGATAGGATGCCGCCATTGCAATGCTGCCCAGCGACACCATGCCAGTGGGCACAAGGCAGAGCAGAAAGACGACGGTCAGCACCGGCAGGATAGGCTGGATCGCCAGGATAGCACCTCCCGCCACCAGCACGCCCTTGCCGCCCTTGAAGCCGAAATAAACAGGCTTGGTGTGGCCCACCACGGCCAGAATGGCGGTCAGATACACGCCCAGATAGGGCGAAACGGCGGCATCTGCGGGCAGGAACCCGAAGAGCCAGCGGCCGATGCAGACAGCTGCAACGCCTTTCAGCACATCGCCTGCGGCGGTGAGCGCCGCTGCCTTTTTGCCAAAGGTGCGCAGCATGTTGGTCATACCGGCCGCACCGCTGCCGTGATTGCGGACATCATCGTGGTACAGGTACTTGCTGACCAGGATGCCGGTGTCCACGCTGCCCAGCAGGTAAGCCTGCGCAGCGGCAGCCAGAACGATGAAGAAAGTCATCATCAACAGCCGCCTCCCCTGTTACACATCTTTTGCGCCGACACTGCCGGTGCCGCGCTCACGGATCACCAGGCGGATGGGCGTGTGTTCCAGACCAAAGTTCTCCCGGATCTGGTTGATCAGATACCGCTGATAGCTGAAATGGAACAGCTGTTTGGAGTTGACGAAGGCCACGAACGTCGGGGGACGGGTGGAAGCCTGGGTCAGGTAGAAGATCTTCAGGCGGCGGCCCTTGTCACTGGGCGGCTGCATCCGGGCGGTAGCGCGGGCCAGCATCTCATTCAGGACACCGGTGGGCACGCGGGCACCGTTCTGGGCATCCACGTCACGGATCAGCTGCATCAGCTTGTTCACATTATAGCCGGTCTGGGCCGAAATAAAGATGATGGGCGCATATCCCATGAAGCTGAAGCAATCGGCGTAATCCCGGCGCTGATGCTCCATGGTGTTGGTCTCCTTGCCCTCCACAGCATCCCACTTGTTGACAACGATGATGCAGGCCTTGCCCTGCTCGTGGGCATAACCGGCCACCTTGCTGTCCTGCTCGGTGAAGCCGACGGTGGCATCCACCAGGATCAGGGCCACGCGGCTGCGCTCCACAGCGGCCAGCGCGCGCACGACCATATAGCGTTCAAGGCCGTCAGAAATGTTGCTGCGCTTGCGCAGACCGGCGGTATCGGTAAAGATGAACTTGCCGTAGGCGTTGTCCACGGGGGTGTCAATGGCATCACGGGTGGTACCAGCCTCGTTGGCAACGATCATCCGGTTCTCGCCCAGAATGCGGTTGGTCAGGCTGGACTTGCCCACGTTGGGGCGGCCGATGATGGCAACGGGGATGCGATCCTCCTCCACCACGGTCTCGCTGAAATCGAGGTGGGCGCAGACAGCGTCCAGCAGGTCGCCGGTGCCGTGACCGTGCACGGACGAGATGGGCATCACCTCGTCAAAGCCCAGGTTATAGAACTCGTATAGCTCCATGGGGGCCTCGCCGGTCTTATCGCACTTGTTGACAGCCAGGATGATGGGCTTGTGGCTGCGGCGCAGCATGTGGGCCACTTCCTCGTCGGCGGCGGTCAGGCCGTCGCGGACATCCACCACCATGATGATGCAGTCAGCGGTGTCAATGGCGATCTCTGCCTGCTCACGCATGTGGGCCAGAATACCCTCGGTCGCCTTGGGCTCGATGCCGCCGGTGTCCACCAGCATGAACTCGTGGCCGCTCCACTCGCAGTTTGCAAAAATGCGGTCGCGGGTGATGCCCGGGGTATCCTCCACGATGGCCAGACGCTGGCCGCAGAGCTTATTGAACAGGGTGGACTTGCCCACATTGGGGCGGCCAACCACTGCTACGATGGGTTTGCTCATAGGGGGTTCCTCCTTTCGTTATGCTCTTCTTCTTCTCGAAATATGCAGGCCGGTGCGGAGCAGGGCTTTTGCCTCATCGCCGCCGCTCACCGGCAGCACCTCGACCTTGACCCCCAGCCGTTCACCCAACTGGGCAATGGTCACATCATCGAGGAACGTATCTTTTTCTTCCCGCAGCATGACAGCGGGGATGCCCAAAGTTCCGCTTTCCAGCTTTCCCTCACACTGGGCAATGATATCGGTGGCGGTGACAAGCCCCGCCACGCCCACGTTGCCGCCAAAGAAATTATTCTTGACAACGTGAACTTTCACATCGATCATGGGGTACTGGCGGTGGAGCTCGTCCATCATCTCTGTGATGAGGGGGCCTGCCATGGTGCCGGTGACCACATCGATCTGTTTGGTGCCGTAGATGCGGTGGGGCCTGTCCAGCTCCGCCCGGAATTCATCCTCGAACAGGCGCATCATGCCCACGCCGTTTTCCAGCTGATCAAAGTCCTCATAGAACTCTGCCGGGGGGATGGGCCGCCCCGCCTTGAGATACCACTCATCGCTGGGGTAGATGATGCGCTTGCCGTGGCGGCGCTTGCACTCATCGCCAAACTCCTCCATAATGTCGATGACAGCAGCGCTGGTCTCGGCATCATAGGGGGTCTGCTTGAACAGATTCTGGCGGTAATCCGTCACACCGCAGGGCACAGCGGCAATGCTCTGCACCATGGGGGTCAGCTCCAGCAGGTCGCCCAGGGTGCGGCGAAGCTCTTCGCCATCATTGATGCCCCGGCAGAGCACCAGCTGACAGTTGACGGCGATGCCGCCCTCCACCAGACGGGGCAGGTACTTGAGCACCTCGCCGCCCCGCTTGTTGGCCAGCATCCGGACACGGAGCTGGGGGTTGGTGGTGTGCACCGAGATGTTGATGGGCGAGATGTGCATCTTGATGATGCGGTCGATCTCGTGATCCTGCATATTTGTCATGGTGATGTAGTTGCCGAACAGAAAGCTCAACCGCTCGTCATCATCCTTGAAATACAGGCTCTCGCGCATACCGGGGGGCAGCTGGTCGATGAAGCAAAACATGCAGTGGTTGGAGCAGGAATGCTTCTGGTCGCCCAGATAGGTGGAGAAATCGCAGCCAAAGGGGCCGCGCTCCGCGCGCCGGACATCCCACTCCCGGATGCCGTCGGCAACCTTTGCCTTCAGGTGAAAGCTGCTGCTGTCGGTATAAAAATCATAGTCCAGCGTATCGTTCAGCTCATTTTCATCCACGCTCAACAGCTCATCGCCGGGCTGCAGGCCCAGCGCCTCGGCTTCGCTGCCCGCGTCGATGCGGTCGATCTTGATCGCCATTGCATTTCACCTCCAGACAAAGAAAGAAGGGGAAGGCATTGCGCCATCCCCTTCTCAACATAACACCAATGTGCCACCAATTTTGCGCAAATTAGGCCTTCTTGATGACTTCCTCGCCCTTGTAGTAACCGCAGTTGCCACATGCCTGGTGGGGGAGCTTCAGAGAGCCGCAGTTGCTGCACTTCACCAGTGCGGGGGCCTCCAGCTTCCAAACATTGCTGCGACGCTTGTCGCGGCGGGCCTTGGAAAGATGTCTCTTAGGTACTGCCATATTTTTGCACCTCCTTGATGGGTTTCTCAGTTCAGCAGTGATTTGAGGATCGCGAGCCTTGCGTCAACAGGAGCGGCTTTGTCTTCCTCCGGCGGGCAGGTACAATCTGCCCTCTTCTTGCCGCACCGGGGGCATAACCCCGGGCAGTCGGCGCTGCAAAGCAACACCGTGGGGATCTGGAACATAAACTCCTGGGCAAGCCATTCATCCACATCCAGATGTCCTTTTTCGTCCAGCGGAAGCTCGAAATCCGGGTCATCCAGATCCCGCTCCTTTGCTGTCCACTCCGCTTCAACTGTCTCTTCCCGCTCAACCGGGTCCAGACAGCGGGCGCACTCTCCGTGCACCAATGCTTTTGCCCGCAGTGTCATCCGGACCTCATCGCCGTCCGGCTCAGCGGTAAAGCTGGCGGTCACGGGCTGTTCGATCCTTGCACCGGCAAAGTCCCGTGCAGACAAATCACAGGGAAACTCTGCATGGTAAGGCTGTGTGCCGGTTGCGATAAACTTTCTCAGGTCAAATTGCATAGTACACCTCATAAAAGGCTGCTTTGTTAGTATAGCGCCAAAGCAACCCTTTGTCAACACCAAAACAGGCAGAAAACCGAAAAAATTTATTTTTCTCCGGTCTTCTGCCTGTTGGAAAAGCTTTTAGCCCTGTTCTTTTATCAGATTACAGGTACTTCTTCACATCGTGGGGCAGTGCGGCCTCGTCTGCGCTGACGGTCACGGTGACCTTGACGCTGTCGCCGGCAATGGCTGCCATCTCGTCCAGCACAACGCCCAGACGGTTGATATCGTGATCCAGCACCTTCAGGATGCCGTCAATGTACAGGTCGGTGATATCGTAGTTGCTTGCCATCAGGCCGGCAACAAAGCCGTACAGCATTTCGCCGCCGGAGATCTTGTACTCTTCCAGATCGATCAGACGTGCTGCAGGAGCGATGTCGTAGGTGAGCTTCATGCCCTTTTCCACAACAACAACATTGCCTTTGGAGGTCTTGACCGCGTCGTTGATCTGGTCGATCATAGCCTTGGTCTTGCCGGAGCCCTTGGTACCAACAATCAGTTTAATCATAGTTCAGTCCTCCTGTATTTTCCACGCCTTGCGGCGGGAGATCATTTTTTGTTTCCTGCTTACTTCAACTTTGCTTCCAGCTCGGCGGTCAGGTTCTCGTAACCCGGCTTGCCCAGCAGAGCGAACATGTTCTTCTTGTAGCTCTCGACACCCGGCTGGTTGAAGGGGTTCACGCTCAGCAGGTAGCCGCTGCAGGCGCAGGCACGCCAGAAGAAGTAGATGAGGTAGCCTACATTATAAGCAGTCAGGTCGTCCACCTCGATCAGTACCTCAGGCACGCCGCCGTCGGTGTGGGCAAGGATGGTGCCCTCCATGGCCTTGCGGTTGACCACGCTCATATTCTGGTCTGCCAGGAAGTTCAGGCCGTCGAAGTTGCCCTCCAGCTCTTCGATGAACAGATCCTGCGCAGGCTTTTTCACATCCACGATGGTCTCGAACATGATGCGGGAGCCTTCCTGGATGAACTGACCCATGGAGTGCAGGTCGGTGGAGAAGATGCAGCTTGCGGGGAACAGGCCCTTGTTGTCCTTGCCCTCGCTCTCGCCGAACAGCTGCTTGTACCACTCGTTCATCAGGGCGAAGTCCGGCTCGTAGCACTCCAGAATTTCAACGCTCTTGCCCTTGCGGTACAGGATGTTGCGGATGGCGGCGTACTTATAAGCATCGTTGTCGGGGCTCAGTACGGAGAAGCGCTCCATAGCATCGGCAGCGCCCTGCATCAGAGCGTCGATGTCGATGCCGGCAGCGGCGATGGGCAGCAGACCCACGGCGCTCAGCACAGAGTAGCGGCCGCCCACGTCATCGGGAACTACAAAGGTAGGCCAGCCCTGTGCGTCAGCCAGCTGCTTCAAAGTGCCCTTGGCACGGTCGGTAGTGGCGTAGATGCGCTTGTTGGCTTCCTCCACGCCCATCTCCTTTTCCAGCAGTTCGCGCAGCACACGGAAGGCCAGAGAGGTCTCAGTGGTGGTGCCGGACTTGGAGATGACGTTGATGGAGAAGCGCTTGCCCTTGCACAGGCTGATGATATTGTTCAGGTAGGTGGGGCTGATGCTGTTGCCGCAGAAGTAGATCTTGGGGCCATTTTCCAGCTCGTTGTGGAACTGGCCCTTGACGGCCTCGATGACAGCGCGTGCGCCCAGATAGCTGCCGCCAATGCCGATGACGACGAGCGCCTTGGAATCGCCCTGAATCTTCTTCGCCGCGGCGAGGATGCGGGCGTACTCGCCTCTGTCATAGTCGCGCGGGAGCGTGACCCAGCCGATGAAATCAGAGCCCTTTCCGCCGCCGTTTTGCAGCCAGCCCGCCGCACGCTCGAGACGCGGGCGCAGCGCCGCTTCATACGGCAGCGAGAGAAACGATGCGGCATGGGAGATATCGATAGACAGCATAAAAATGGCCTCCTGCGATCAAAAATTCTTGCTTGCATTGTAGCACACGGCAAAAAAAGAAACAAGCGCAAAGCGGGGAAAAACGGGAGGCAAACACCGCGCTGCCGTCCAGAAACCGTGAAAACTGTGGAAAGCGGCAAAAAACGATTCGCTTTACCGCTCCATCTTTGTAAAGTGCGTGTATTTACTGTCGCGCGTTATTGTGTTATCGTGTTACCACACTAAATCGAACGGCCAAGCGCCGGACAAAAATCAGGAGGAAGAAACGATGAAAAAATTCTTAGCAATGGCGCTTGCCGCCGTGATGGTACTGGCCCTTGCCGCCTGCGGCAGCAAGAACGACACCGCCGACGATACCGGTGATGCGCAGGACGCGCAGGGCGGCGAGACGCAAAAGCTGATCGTCGGCTTTGATGCCGAGTTCCCGCCGTTCGGTTTCATCGCCGCCGACGGCAGCTACGACGGCTTTGACCTCGCAATGGCCAAGGAGCTGTGCGCGCGCCTCGGCTGGGAGTACGAGGCCGTGGCCATCGACTGGAACAGCAAGGACGCCGAGCTCTCCAGCGGCACGATCAACTGCATCTGGAACGGCTTTACCTACACCGGCCGCGAAAATGACTACACGTTCTCCGACCCCTATGTGGATAACTCCATCGTGATGGTCGTGAAGGCGGACAGCGGCATCACCTCGCTCGCGGACCTCGCCGGTAAGAGCGTGATGGCGCAGGCCGCGTCCTCCGCGGTCGACGCGATCAACGAAAACGAGGACTTCAAGGCGTCGCTCAAGGAGGTCGTGGAGCTGGGCGATTACAACATGGGCTTTATGGACCTCGCTCAGGGCACGGTGGACGCCGTGGCCGCTGACCTCGGCGTTGCGCAGTATCAGATCGCGAACAACGACGGCGACTATGTCATCCTCGACGAGCCCCTCTCTACCGAGCAGTACGCCATCGGTTTCCTCAAGGGCAACACCGAGCTGCGCGACGCGGTGAACGCCGAGCTTCTCAAGATGGCCGAGGACGGCACCATGCTGGAGATCGCGCAGAAGTACGTCGATCAGGGTCTCGTGCTCGATAGCCTGTGCCTCATCAAAAAGTAAAGACGATCACTTCGGGCGACTGTAAAAACCGATCATTGATTCATAGGTGCCCATCCTCTTCTCAGGGGGGAGCGGGGGCGAAAGCCCCCGCTTTTTCCCGCTTATGACCGAATAAGGGAGAATCATTCCATGACTGTATCCACGATGCTGTCCCTGCTGTCGCAGGGCTTTGTCACATCGCTATTGATCTTTGCGCTGACGCTGCTATTCTCGATGCCGCTGGGCCTTGCGGTGATGTTTGGCCGCCGCAGCAAAGTGACGCCGCTGCGCGGCTTCATCAAGGCGTATATCTCCATCATGCGCGGAACGCCGCTGATGCTGCAGCTGATGGTCGTCTTCTACGGGCCGAAGCTCCTGCTTGGCGTCACGGTGCCGGGCAACTGGCGCTTCACGGCGGTCATCGTCGCGTTCGTCATCAACTACGCGGCGTATTTTGCCGAGATCTACCGCGGCGGACTTGAATCCATCCCGCGTGGGCAGTACGAGGCCGCGCAGGTGCTCGGCTACACGAAGGCGCAGACATTTTTCAAGATCATCCTGCCGCAGATGGTCAAGCGTGTCATCCCTGCGGTGACGAACGAGGTCATCACGCTGGTGAAGGACACGTCGCTCGCGTCCGTCATCGGCACGGTGGAGATGTTCACGCGCGCCAAGCAGATCGTTGCCTCGCCGAACACGCCGGGCATGCTGGCGCTGGTGGCGGCGGGTGTCTTCTACTATGTCTTCAACTATGTGGTCGCCTTCGCCATGGAAAAATGGGAGCAGGCGCTGCGCTATTACCGCTAAAGGGAGGGGAGAGCAATGGCAGTTTTTGAAATGCGGAACGCTAAAAAGGCGTTCGGCGCGTTCGAAGTCTTAAAGGGCGTGTCGCTCAAGGTGGAAAAGGGCGAGGTCGTGTCGATCATCGGCCCCTCGGGCGGCGGCAAGTCGACGATGCTGCGCTGCGCGACGCTGCTTGAGACCATGGACTCCGGCACGCTCGCGTATGGCGAAAACGTCGCCGCGCGCGAGGAAAACGGCAAAAGCGTCTACGCCGGAAAAGCCGCGCTTGCGCAGGTGCGGCGTCAGTTCGGGCTGGTGTTCCAGCAGTTTGACCTCTTCCCGCACTACACGGTGCTGAAAAATGTCTGCGACGCGCCGATCTCGGTGCAAAAGCGCGATAGAGCCGAGGTCGAGGCCGAGGCCATGGCGCTGCTCGACAAAATGGGACTAAAAGGCAAGGAAAACGCTTACCCCTATCAGCTCTCAGGCGGGCAGCAGCAGCGCGTGGCTATCGCCCGCGCGCTCGCGATGAAGCCGGAAATTCTCTTTTTCGACGAGCCGACCTCCGCGCTCGATCCGCTTTTGACCGGCGAGGTGCTGCGCGTGATCCGCTCTCTCGCCGACGAGCACATGACGATGGTCATCGTGACGCACGAGATGCCCTTTGCCCGCGCCGTGAGCGACCGCGTCGTGTTTTTAGACGGCGGCGTCATCGTGGAGCAGGGCAGCCCCGAACAGGTCTTCGAAAATCCGCAGCAGGAGCGAACTAAGGAATTCTTGCAGTCTTACCGCGAGACGAGCAGCGCTCAGGCGTAGTAATTCACGAGCAGGTCGACGACCGCACCGTAGCTCTGCGTGCCGAGTTCATCGCCGTAGGATTTGATCATCTTATCATTGAGCGACTGGGTGACGGTGGCCGTGAGGCCCTTGTACTGCGCCCAGTAGGCGCTGTTGTAGCGCAGGTCGAGCACGATCTCGTCGGGTAAGCTATCGCGAATCTGCTGCCACGCGTCGGGATCGACGCGGTACAGCGCGTTGCCGAGGTGAATGTAGCCGAGCATCCAGCCCGCATAGTTGTAGTTTGCGTCGTCGCAGCGCGTGCAGGCGAGGACCGCAAGGAAGTTGCTCTGCTGCTCGGACGTGATGCCTCGCTGGTGCGAGAGCTCGTGCGCGCAGGTCGAGGCCAGCAGCATCGCGGGCGAGTCCATGTTCACGTTTGACTCGCCCGTGAACGGAAAGTAGAAGCCCGTGAAGTTCATCGCGCTCATGATCTTCGAAAAGAAAATGCCCTTGGGCTTCTGGTCCGGCATGTCGAGGAACGGAAATTCGTCGTACAGGCAGTCGTACACCGTGTCGGCGTAGTCTAAAATCTCCTGCCGGTCGGCGGTGAAGAGGCCGTTTTCGTCGCGCGCGATGTGCGCCGACGCCTCGGCGAGATGGTCCGCGAAATACTGCGTGACGCGCACTAAGTCTTCATACGCGACGGGCTCGGGCGAAAGGCCGCTTCTGTCGCAGAAGTCGTCCGCGTAATAGTTCGCGCCCCAGAGAAGCGAGAACGCGGCGCAGACCGTGAGAAACAAATCGAGCACGAAGAGCGCGCAGCGGTACGCGGCGCGCCCTCTTTGGCGCGATCTGACCAGATAGCGCACCATCAGCACGAGCAGTACGACCGCCGTGACCGCCGCGAGCACGTACAAAAGCTCCGCGACCGAAAACGGCAGCGCCGCGCACGCGCGGCCTAAGAATTGCTCGAAGGGCAGCGTGACCGAATAGACCCAGAAATTGACGGCCGCGCGGCTGCCGCGGAAAAGATAGAAAAGCACAAGGACTGCGCCGCAGGCGAAAAGCCAGCGGTGCAGTCCTTTGTTGTCACGGTACAGGGTTTTCATGGGGAGATCAGTCCTTTTTTTCATCCGGAGAGGCGAGCGGCGCGGGGGCGAACATCGCGTCGTCCGTCACGCCCTTTTTCGTGAGGCTGCGGTTCGTGAACCAGTTCACAAGCGAGCTGATGCACGCGAAGATCGGCACGCCGAGGAACATGCCGAGCACCCCGCCGAAGCCGCCGCCGACCACAATGGCCACGATGACCCAGAAGCTCGAAATGCCGGTGGATTTGCCGAGGATTTTCGGCCCCAGAATGTTGCCGTCAAACTGCTGCAATGCGATGATGAAGAGGATAAAGTACAGGCACTGGCGCGGGCTGACGAGCAGGATCAGGAAGGCGCTCGGAACGGCGCCGAGGAACGGGCCGAAGATGGGGATAATGTTCGTCACGCCCACAAAGACCGAAATGATGGGCGTATAGGGGAACTTGAGCAGCGAGCAGCAGAAGAAGCAGATGATGCCGATGATGAGCGAGTCGAGCAGCTTTCCGCGCACGAAGCCGCTGAAGATGCGGTCAGCCTCGGCCACGGCGCGCAGCGTGCGGCGATACGGCGTTTCAGGCAGGATCGCGTAGAGAATTTTCTTCGACTGCTTGGCAAAGCTCTCCTTGCGCGCGAGCAGGTAGACCGAGATCATCATGCCGATGAGGAGATTCTTGAGGAAGATGACGACGCTCCAGATGCCGCCCGTCACGGCGACGATGGCGACCTGCGCCTGCGGGATGACCGTGTCGGTGACCCACTTGACGAGCTTATCGTAGTAGCCGTTGAGTGCGGAGAGCAGCTGGTCGGAGTAGATGTCGTCGGAGAAGATCGTCTGATTCTCCACAAGGCTGTTGACCCAGTTGTAGACGGTTTTATAATAGCTTTCAAAGTTGTCGGCCAGTGTCTTCGTGCTGTCGACCAGCTCGGGGATGAGGATGCTGAACATCAGGTAGATGAGGGCGATGACGCAGATCCACGTGACGAGGATGCTCAGCCCCCGGACGAGCGAGGACTTGACCTTCGGCAGCCCCTTTTGGATATACCGGTCGAAAAAGTCGACGATGGGGGCGAGAAGGTACGCGAACACAAGGCCGTAGATGACCGGCGAGAGCACTTGCATCAGCTTGTCGAAAAAGTCCAGCAGCACGCGGGACTGGAAAAACGTGTCGTAAAACATCAGCACCGCGCAGGCCGAGGCGACGAGCGTTACGCCGAGGTGAAGATAGGTTTTGTTCTGCTTCATGGGCTCCCCCTTTTTTTGGGCAAAAGGCGTTAAATGACTGCTAAAAAGATACCAAAAACAGCTTACTATTTTTTGCCGGGAATTGCAACCGCTCATTTCGTGTGTTATGATAATCTTTACTCTCTGTTAATGAAGATGAACAGAGCTTGACTTTTTTGGCAGAGGGTGATTTTGACCGACAGGGCGCAGGGTGCTTTGCCGGTCTGATGCTGTGAAGAGCAAACGAGGAGGCACCCATGGACGACAAAAAGCTGCTCTTTATCGTCAATCCCCGCGCGGGAAAGACCAAATCCCTCGCGCCGCTGTTTGACGCCGCCGCGATCTATTCCGAGGCGGGCTATCTCGTCTCCGTGCGAAAGACCACGCACCGCGGAGAAGCGACGGAGCTCGCCGAATCGCTCGGGCCGGAATTCGACGTCGTCGTCTGCCACGGCGGCGACGGCACGCTCAACGAAACGGTGAACGGTGTGATGCGCATTCCGCGAGAATACCGCCCGCTCGTGAGCTATCTGCCCGGCGGCAGCACGAACGACTTTGCCGCGAGCCTGAATATCTCGTCGAATCCCGCCGAGGCGGCGGCCTCCGCCATGCGCATGAAGCCGAGATCTCTCGATGTGGGCAAATTCGGCGAGCGGAACTTTGTCTACGTCGCGTCGTTCGGCGCGTTCACGAAAACGACCTACACCGTCCAGCAGGACATTAAAAATATGTTCGGGCACTTTGCGTACCTTCTTGAGGGCGTCAAGAATCTCGACACGCTCTGCCCGTACCGCATGAAGATCACGGCGGACGGCGAGGTCTTCGATGGGGAATACCTTTTCGGCGCGATCAGCAATTCGACGTCGATCGCGGGACTGATGAAGCTCTCGCCCGACGAGGTGTCGTTCGACGACGGCAAGTTCGAGCTGCTGCTCGTGCCCGTGCCGAGAACGCCGGCTGCGATGCAGGCGCTCATTTTAGCGCTCATCAACAAGGACTATTACGACTCCGAGGGGCTCATCTTCCGCCACGTCAAGCACGTCACGGCGGAGACGGCCGAGGACATTCCCTGGACGCTCGACGGCGAGTACGACCCCGGCGCGCCGGTCGTGGAGATCGGGATCGAGGAGAATGGGGTCACGATGCTATTATAAAATTTTCGCGGAACGGGTGATTGACGGGCGCGGTGCTTGACAAGGCGGCGGGGGTTGATATATCCTTTACTGATAATAAAAACAGGGGCGGTGCGCGGTACAGGGCTGCGCTTGGGCTCCTGATGGGTGTAGAAAGGACACGGCAGATGATGAAGATCGGCTTTATCGGCACAGGAAATATGGGCGGCGCGCTGGCGAGCGCGGCGGCCAGAAGTGGCGAGGTGGAGGTGCTGCTCGCCAACCGCACGAAGGCAAAGGCGGAGGCGCTCGCGGAGCGCATCGGGGCCGTTGTGAGCAGCAACGAGATCATCGCGCGCGAGGCGGACCACATCTTCCTCGGCGTGAAGCCGCAGATGATCGTGGACGTGCTCAAAGGCATCGCCCCGGCGCTTAAGGCGCGCAGGAGCGCGCCGGTGCTCATCAGCATGGTCATGGGGCCGGACATCGCGCGCATTCAGGAGCTTGCGGGCGGGGACTATCCCGTCATCCGCATCATGCCGAACATGCCCGCCGCCGTGGGCGAGGGCGTGATCTTCTATGCGTGCAGCGGCAACTGCGACAAGGCGCAGCAGGAGGCATTTTTGCGCTACATGGCGCCCGCGGGCAAGCTCTTCCCGCTGGCGGAGGAGCTGCATGCCGCGGGTTCGGCGGTCGCAGGCTGCGGCCCGGCCTTTGCCGCGATCTTCTTAGAGTCGATGGCCGACGGCGGCGTCGCGTGCGGCCTGCCGCGCGCGTCGGCGATCCAGTATGCCGCGCAGATGATGCTCGGCACGGCGAAAATGGTGCTCGAGACGGGCCAGCACCCCGGCGTGCTCAAGGACAGCGTTTGCTCGCCCGCGGGCTCGACGATCCAGGGCGTGCAGACGCTCGAAAAGTGCGGCATGCGCGCGGCGGTGTTTGACGCCGTGACCGTGGCCTACGAGAAAAACGTCGAGCTCAAAAAGGCGAGCGACTGAGGCTGCGGCGGAAAGGTATCTTTCCTGCGCGGTAGGCATAGTTTGCTGTGCGGGTATTTCCAGTTTTTTGCAAAAAGTGAGGAATAGATCCTATGACAGCGATCTCTCAGCAGCTCGCAGATATCACGGTGCTCTCGATCGTGGTGCGCATCCTGCTCTCCACGTTCTGCGCGGGCACGCTCGGCTTTGAGCGCGAGCGACACAATCAGGCGGCGGGCTTTCGGACGTATATCATCGTGAGCGACGCTTCGGCGCTTGTGATGATGACGAATATCTTTGTTGCCGGCATCGGCGAGACGGACCTTGTGCGCATGTCGGCCTCGGTCATCACAGGCCTGGGCTTTCTCGGCGCGGGCACGATCTTAGTGACGCGCAATCAGGAGGTGCGCGGCCTGACGACCGCGGCGGGCCTGTGGGCGGTCGCCATCATCGGCACGGCGTTCGGCGCGGGTTTTTACGCGGGCGGCATCATCTGCTATGCGTTCATCTTCCTTGCGATGCAAGTGCTGCGGCGCGTGGACCTTCGCATCCGCAAGACGCAGCGCGTCTCCACTGTGTATTTCGAGATGGAGAAAAAGAGCACGGTCGGCCAGATCATCCGCCAGGTAAAGGGCCACGGACACTACATTTGGGACCTGAACCTTTTCAGCGAGACGCAGGAGAAGAGCGGTGGCCCCGTGTGCGGCACGTTCACCCTTTGGGTGAACGGCAAAACGACGCTGGACGAGGAGATCCAGGCGCTTGAAGCGCTCGACGGCGTCAGCTATATGACGCTGATGTGAAAACGGAAAAGCAAAAAACGGCGCGGGAGACCGCGCCGTTTTTCTTTGCTGTGGAAAAGTCGGGGATTGCCTTATGCCGCCCTGCGGCTGCGCGCAAGGCTGACAAAATAGCAGCCTACGACAGTCAGATAGACGAGTACCGAGCCGAGGCCGCGCCCCTCCCGCAGATAAGCGCCCCAGAGCATCAGGACGCAGTATTCCTCCGCCTGCGAGTTGATGGCGTAGTCGCCCATGGTGGCCAGGTAAATGAGCGTGGACAAAATCGTATAGGCGACCGTAAACGGTGTGAGATAGCTCTTTTTGCAGTACAGCGTCAGCCAGAGCAGAACGAGCGCGACCGAGGCGCAGGCGATGCTCTGGAAAAACAGCAGCGCCCCGAGGCGAGAGTCCTTTGCAAGGAGCACAAGGCTGTAAAAGGTGGCGTCCCCGGTCACTTTCCGCAAGAAACCGCTGCCAGTCGTATTCTGATGTACCCAGTCGATCAGGGGCGAGCCGCCCTCGAACCCGAGAAGCGGCAGCTGCGAGCGGATTTCGAGGGTGAAGAAAAGAGGGACGAGAATTGCGAGGAAGAGCGCGGCGAACAAAAGTCTTTTGCGCGACTGTGTGGATATCTGCATGGTGTTATCCTCCCTGTATGAATTTTCCACTCGGCGCTTCGCCGCCCCGGCAGAGAGCGGCGGCGAAGCATCGGCTTTTATCTCATTAGACGTAAAAAAGCGCGCATTTTTCGCCTTTTGGAGAAAAAACTGCAAGTTCGGCGCTTCGACTAAATCCGCGCGGGCTGTTCTGTGCAAAGCGGACGACGATTTTTTGCAGAAGATGGGATTTTGCACACGGGCGGCGAAAGCGCGGCGTTTGCGCCGCCTTTATACACCTTGTTAAGAAAAAGCCACGCAGCGGGGCGGAATCCCGCCCGTTCGTCGATTGACAGGGGAAAGTGCGCGCCGTACAATGAAAATTAACACACAAAGAGAGGAAAAATCATGAAATATGTCAAGGAGTTCGGCATCATCCTCATCGTCTCGCTTGTTGGGGAGCTGCTGAATTATTTTTTGCCCCTGCCCGTTCCGGCGAGCATCTACGGCCTTGTGCTGATGTTTCTCTGCCTGATGCTCGGCGTCATCAAGCTCAGTGATGTGCACGACACGGCCTGCTTTCTCATCGAGATCATGCCCATCATGTTCATTCCGCCCGCCGTGGGGCTGATGGCTTCGTGGGACGTCATTCAGGCGAATCTTGTCGCCTATCTCATCATTGCCGCGGTGACAACGATCGTCGTTATGGCCGTGTCCGGCCTTGTGACGCAGGCGGTACTCAAAAAGGGCAAGAAGGGGGCGGAGAAGAAATGACATTTTTTGAACAGTCCGTCTTTTTCGGCGTCTCTGTCAGTCTTGCTGCCTACGGCATCGGTGTGCTGCTGCAAAAAAAGTTCAAGTTCGCACTCTTCAACCCGCTGCTCATCTCGGTGGTGCTGACCATTGCGGTGCTTTTGACGGCGCACATCAGCTACGACACGTTCTACGAGGGCGCGAAGTATTTGAGCTACCTGCTCACGCCCGCGACCGTGTGCCTCGCCGTGCCGCTTTATGAAAAGCTATCGCTTCTGAAGAGCAACTGGAAGGCCATCTTCGCCGGTATTCTCTCCGGCGTCATCACGACGCTTTGCAGCGTGTTTGTGATGAGCAAGCTCTTTCATCTTACACACGAGGAATACGTGACGCTTCTGCCTAAGTCCATCACGACGGCCATCGGCATGGGCGTTTCCGAAGAGCTCGGCGGCTACGTGACGCTGACGGTCGCCATGATCATCATCACCGGCATTTTCGGCAACGTGATCGCAGTTTCGGTGTGCAGGCTTTTCCGCATCACCGACCCCATCGCCAAGGGCGTGAGCATTGGCTCGGCCGCGCACGCGCTGGGCACGGCCAAGGCGCTCGAGATCGGCGAGGTCGAGGGCGCGATGAGCAGCCTGTCCATCGTCGTGGCGGGCCTTCTCACGGTCGTCGGCGCGTCGATCTTCGCAAACTTTATGTGAAAAAAGGAGCATTCGAAAGAATGCTCCTTTTTTGCGCGGTTCCCCCGCGGTGTGCGCCGCCGCGCCGGAGAACCAGAAGAACATTCAGGACGATCTCTCCGCCTACTGCTTCGGCGATTTTTATACGAGAAAGTTTTTGCCCATCCACGAGCGCGAGCTGCTGACGTTCTCGATCCTTGCTTCTCAGGGCGGCTGCGAAGGGCAGGTCAAGGCCCACGTCGGCGGGAACGCCACCATCGGCAACGGGAAGGAGGTCCTGCTCGCGGCGCTCACGGTGTGCCTGCCGTATATCGGTTTCCCGCGCACGCTCAACGTGCTTTCCTGCATCAACGAGGTCCTTCCGGAAGCGAAACAGTGAGAAATTTCAACAGATAGGAGTGCAGTAGAATGAAAACCTTAGTTGCCTATTTTTCCGCCAGCGGCCAGACCGCGAAGCTTGCCAAGATCCTTGCCGGTGTGACCGGCGGCGACCTCTTCGAGATCGCGCCCGAGACGGCCTACACCGCTGCCGATTTGGACTGGATGGATAAAAAGAGCCGCAGCACCATCGAAATGAAGAACCCCAAGAGCCGCCCCGCCATCGCGGGCAAGGTCGCGGATATGGCGCAGTACGACACGGTGTTCGTGGGCTTTCCCATCCGGTGGTATCAGGCCCCGCGCATCATCGAGACGTTCCTCGAAAGCTACGACTTTTCGGGCAAGACCGTCATCCCCTTTGCCACCTCCGGCGGCAGCGGCATGGGCGGCGAGGACGTTTTGAGATCCGCTTGCTCGAAGGGGACGAAGTGGCTCCCCGGCAAGCGCCTGAGCAGCCGCGAGAGCATGGCAAGCGTGCAGAAATGGGTCGAGAGCCTGGGGCTGTGAGCAAAAAGCGGCCCAAGTGAACCTTTAAGCCGTCTGCGGAAAAACAAAAAAGCGTGCCAAGCGGCGCGTCACAAGCGTTTTCGCTTGCGAAAACCTTGGTGCACAAGCAATTCACTTGCTTGCGCGCTGTTAAATGTCCTACGGATACCAAAACCGGCGCATTTGCGCCGTGCAAGTATTTTGCGCAGCAAAATCTTGGCGGAGGTGGAATTCACTTCCACCGAGCATTTTAATTACCCTTGGGGTGAACGAATGAAATGAGTGAACCCAAAAAATAAGAGACACGCGAAAGCGTGTCTCTTATTTTTTGGTGGACCTGAAGGGATTCGAACCCACGACCTTACGGATGCGAACCGTACGCTCTCCCAACTGAGCTACAGGCCCAAATAGCAATGCCGGTCTCCCAGCGCGGATTATCATAACATACTTTTTTGAATTTGTGAAGCCCCTTTTTCATTTTTCTGTTGATATTTTTTCTGAAATATAGTAGAATAGCATTTGTTCAACAACTCCTCCGCATACAGCTGCGGAACCGGTCTTGCGCAATGGGTACCTGCGAACCATGTCAGGCGGGGAACCGAGCAGCATTAAGCGGGACCATCCATGTGCCGCAAGGACGCCGGTTCCGCAGCTGTATACGGGGGAGTATTTCTATTGTAAGGGAGGGCTGCGGATGTATCAGGCGCTTTACCGCAAGTGGCGTCCCAAAACCTTTGCCGACGTGGTCGGCCAGGAGCATATCACCGAGACCTTGCAGCACCAGGTGGCGGAGGGGCGGCTGTCGCACGCCTATCTTTTCACCGGCACGCGCGGCACGGGCAAGACGACCTGCGCCAAAATACTCGCGCGCGCGGTCAACTGCGAGCATCCGGAGAACGGCAACCCCTGCAACCGCTGCCCGAGCTGCCTTGGCATCGAGAGCGGGCGGCTGCTCGACGTGGTCGAGCTGGACGCGGCGTCGAACAACGGCGTGGACAGCGTGCGCGCGCTGCGTGACGAGGCCATCTATTCGCCCGCGCAGGTGAAAAAACGCGTGTATATCGTCGACGAAGTCCACATGCTTTCGACGCCCGCGTTCAACGCGCTGCTCAAAATTTTGGAGGAGCCGCCCGAGCATCTGATGTTCATTCTGGCGACAACGGAGCTGCACAAGGTGCCCGCGACCATTCTCTCGCGCTGCCAGCGCTTTTCGTTCCGCCGCATCCAGCCGAAAGACATTGTAGGCAGGCTCAACTACATCGCGGGGCAGGAGAATATCGACTTAAAGGAGGACGGCGCAGCGCTGTTGGCTCGCTTGTCGGACGGCGCGCTGCGAGACGCGCTGAGTCTTCTTGACCAGTGCGCGGCCGCGGGCGGCGCGATCGACGCGAACGCCGTGCTCGACGCGCTGGGTTTGGCCGGAAACGTGCAGACCGCGCAGCTCATGTCGCTGATCCTGACGCGCGACGCGCGCGGGGCACTCGAGCTTCTCGGCAAGCTCTACGACGGCGGTAAGGATGTGGGCGCGGTGCTCGGCGAGCTTTCGACCCTCTCGCGCGAGCTGCTCATCAGCGTGACGGCGGGAGAGGGCGGCGAGAGCTTACTCAGCGGCGCTTATGACGCCGCAACGCTCCGAAACCTGCGCGCGCAGGGGACGAGCGCACGCTTCATCCAGATCTGTACGATCTTGCAGGAGACGGCGGCGCAGCTCCAGTTCAGCGTGAACCGCCGCACGGACGCAGAGCTCTGCATTCTGAAGCTCTGCGACGAGACACTCTCCGGTGATTTGGCGGCACTTGGCGCGCGCATCGCGCGGCTCGAAGAGCAGATCGCCGCGGGCGTGCAGTTTGCGGCGAAGCATCCCGTGTCTGCACCGGCGAGCGCACCTGCTCCCGCGACGGCGCA
>OHJO01000637.1_pt1 | contig 17696 bp, 13 predicted proteins | sample 1568561 | NCBI WGS metagenome assembly OHJO01 (sample SAMEA3879556, study PRJEB24766) | human gut metagenome | biome: human-associated habitat; feature: feces | place: USA | collected 1985/1987
TGTAGGTGCCCGCGACGGGGTGCTGGAAACGGGTGGGGTTGGTGGAGTTGCCCGTGATGGACACGTCAACGCCTTCGAGACGCATAATGGCAACACCTTCGGTGACGTCGTCCGCACCGTAAACGCGGACTGCGGCGCGCTCGCCCTTGGAATAGGCGGTTTCCTTCACTACGGAAACTTCACCGGTGTAGTAATCCATCTTGGTCTGCACGTAGGTGAAACCGTTTATGCGGCTGATGATGTAAGCCGCGTCTTTGCCGAGGCCGTTGAGGATAACCTTGAGGGGCTGTTTGCGGACTTTGTTCGCAGTTTTGGCAATGCCGATTGCACCCTCTGCGGCGGCGAAGGACTCGTGACCCGCGAGGAACGCGAAGCACTTGGTTTCTTCGCGCAGAAGCATTGCGGCGAGGTTGCCGTGACCGAGACCGACCGCGCGCTGTTCGGCGACAGAACCGGGAATGCAGAAACTCTGCAGACCGATACCGATTGCGGCGGCGGCGTCAGCGGCGTTCTTGCATTCTTTCTTTATGGCGATTGCGCAACCGACGGTGTATGCCCACACGGCGTTCTCGAACGCTATGGGTTGCACGCCCTTGACGATGGCTTCCACGTCGATGCCTTTTGCGTCGCAGACGGCTTTTGCGTCTTCGAGAGAGGCGATGCCGTATTCGGCAAGAGTCTTGTTGATTTTGTCAATTCTTCTTTCGTAACCTTCGAATCTGATGCTCATACCTGCCTCCTCTTATTCCTTGCGGGGGTCGATATACGACACTGCGTCGGCGAATCTGCCGTAAGTGCCCGTGCTCTTCTTGAGGGCTTCGGCGGGGTCGGTGCCTTTCTTGATGAGGTCCATCATAACGCCCAGACGTACGAATTCGTAGCCGATGATTTCCTTGTTCTCGTCGAGAGCAATCTTGGTGACATAGCCTTCCGCCATCTCGAGGTAACGGGGACCTTTCTTGAGGGTGGAGTACATCGTGCCGATTTGACTGCGGAGACCTTTGCCGAGGTCTTCGAGACCTGCGCCGATGGGCAGACCGTCTTCGGAGAATGCGGACTGAGTTCTGCCGTAGACAATCTGCAGGAACAGTTCACGCATAGCGGTGTTGATAGCGTCGCACACGAGGTCGGTATTCAAGGCTTCGAGAATGGTCTTGCCGGGAAGAATTTCGGCGGCCATAGCGGCGGAGTGGGTCATACCGGAGCAGCCGAGAGTTTCGACAAGCGCTTCCTGAATGACGCCGTCCTTGACGTTGAGCGTGAGTTTGCACGCACCCTGCTGAGGAGCGCACCAGCCGACGCCGTGGGTAAGACCGCAGATGTCCTTGACTTCCTTCGCCTGCACCCATTTTCCTTCTTCTGGAATAGGAGCGGGACCGTGGTTGGGTCCCTTGGCGACAGGACACATAATTTCAACTTCGTGAGAATATTGCATATATGCCTCCGTAACATTTTGTTATCTTCGGTATTATACACCAACCCGCGCGCGCATACAAGCGAAAAGTGCAAACACTTCGCAGGTCGATTGTTTCCGAGAATGTATTTCGCAAAAAACGGAGAGGCAAAAAAAGACAAATTCGTACGTCAAAAATCGACTTAATTGTTAAAATACCTGATTAGATAACGGAAAACAGACCGAATTGTTGCACTCGAAAAGTTTCCCGAATTCTTTGTTTCGCAACTCGGGTCTTTCTCGCCGTTAGTGAGGCGCACGCGGACGTGGTGTGTTTGTGCGCCAATCGCGTCAGCGACAGGTAAAGAATACCATCGCGCGCAAACAGTAAAACCCGCTCGGAAAGAGCGGGTTTCTCTGGCGGAAGCGGTGGGAGTTTATACGAACACAAATTTTTATTATAGGCAGTCTTTTTTCGAGACTGCCTTTGCACTTTTTGTATTATTTCTTGCGTAACTCTATACTTCGTATAGTTTTCGGTAAAGTTATATGTTATCGTTACGTTGTCGTTATCGAGTATCACTTCTCGCACAAACGCTTTCACTATCAGTTTCCGCACGGGCATTTCCTGTATGTCGCCGCATATAATCGAGTTCAAATACTTTTCTACGCTTTCAGGTGAAAGATATGTATAGTTGCGTTGTTTCTCTTGCCCGATGTCAAAGTCAAGTCCTGCGATCTGTGCTTCGAGTTCTTTCATATCAAGACTGTCACATATTTTTATGGACACTTTTTATCAAGTATTGCTACACCACCAAATTCAATTTTTCGTTTCAAAAGGGTTTTGACGGGTACTGCGATTATTTTTTAGCAGATTGCTTTATCTGCGAATGATAGAAGTAATTTATAATGATGGGTTTGCCTGTGGGGTTGCGCAGGAAAGGTTCTTCGTCGATTACATACATGAAATCGTTTGCGCAGGCGTAGTCCGCAACCTTTTGGTCTAATATCTTCCAATAGGTCGTATCGTTCTTATTATAGATTTCGCGGTACAGCGGCAAAAGAGGGGGGTACTTTTCCTCAATATAGTTCATGACGTCTGCCTTGAAATTGCCGCGCAGATTCAGATTTTCCAGCCAAATATAGTCGCAGAAGTCCTTGATTTTTTCAACAATGTCAAATACTTCGGTGATTTCAGGGAATATGGGCGATATAAAGCAGGTTGTTCGAATGCCTTCTTCGTGACACTTTTTCATTGCCGCAATCCTGCGCTCTATGGAAACAGCGCTGTCCATATCGTTCTTGAAATTTTCGTCGAGTGTGTTTATCGACCAACTTATAAGGGGAGACGGGAAAGTCTTTATCAAATCAAGGTCGCGCAGCACAAGATCTGACTTGGTGGTGATAATAAGGTTTATTCTGCTGCCCTGCATCTGCTCTAAAAAGGCGTGCGTCCGGCGGAACGTTTCCTCCTGCGGATTATAAGCGTCCGTGACCGAGCCTACGATCATCGTCTGCCCGTCGTACCTCTGCGGATTTTTGATCGGCTCCCAATGCTTTACGTCGAGAAAGGTTCCCCACGGCTCGTCATGCCCCGTAAACCGTTTCATGAAACAAGCATAGCAATACTTGCAGGCGTGCGTGCAGCCTACATAGGGATTTACCGAGTAACCGGCTATGGGCAGGTTTGATTTTGTGAGTACGGTTTTTACTTGTATATCGCGTATCTTTACTTCGTCCATATCAGCCTCCCAAATTGTTGAGGATGCGTTTCAGATAACTTTCAAATTGCTTGACCTCCTCGTCCGAAAAGCCTTTGTAATAAATATCTTCGATCTCTTTTGTCACACCGTCGTATTTATCTTTGAGTGCGGCGGTTTTTTCAGTCAGGCATACAAGTGCGCTACGCCTGTACTTCGAAATAGGCGAATGAATACGGTCCCAAGGCAAATACCGCCGTGCCATCCGTAATGGTTGCATTGAGCGGCTTTCCGTCGGCAGAGCATTCCCAAACAGTACCCGATACGACAGTTCCGTTCGGAATATCCGCGCCGCTGATGTTTGTCACGATATTTTTACCCGTGTCGGCGCAGTTGGAAACAAGCATCCCGGTTGTTCCGTCTGATATATCGGTGACCGCGATCGCCCACAATCCATGCTCGGACGTAGTGACGCTGAGTTGCATCGGGGAAGTCATCGAATAGAGTCGATCATATGCGCTCATCGCATACGTACCTGACAGCGGTTGTAATGGTTCGTCTTTGTATTCTTCGAGCAGCTTGCGCATAAAAGAATTCAATGCCTCCGCGCCGCCTGCCATATACGCTTCGATCAATTCGGAAAGACTTTCGTTGCCGATATCGAAGTACGGTTTGTAGTAAAGGCCGCACCACATACCGGTCATCTGCGAATCGTAGTACAAAGCGGCGTCGACAGCCGAATTTTGGAGAGCGATCAGCGAGGCGGCAACATACGCCCCAGATTTGTTCGAAGAAATAATGCGGTAGCTGTCAGCGAGAGATCCTTCGTCCCATCCCGATACGAAATTCCATTCGTCAAGTATGAGCAACGCATTTGAATAGCCGTGTTCCGCGAGCATATTTTTAAAAACGGAATACTGATCGGAGTTGTATTGTTCAGGATCGCTACGATAGGCATGAACGGACAGAAAATCCAGAGGATAGCCATCGACGGCTTTAAGAAAAGCCCCGATGGTTTCGGTAGTACTTGTCGCAAGCGCCGGTCCTCCGATTTTGACTTGCTCCCCGAATTCTTCCCGGATAGCCTGCGCAGTTACGCGATATAATTCGTAATACTGTTCGAGAGTGCCGTTCCACATTGCCGGTTGATCGGGTTCGTTCCAGATCTCGTAAAATCGAATGCCATACTCGTAAAAGTAGTGACGTACGACTTCCGTGCAGATATTTGCCCACTTGACAATGTCTTCCGGGACTACGGTATAACCGCCTGAGCCCGTATGGTCTATGCTTTCTCCCAAACGGTAAATGATCTCGGCATCCGGTACGGCGGTAAGTATCGATCGCACATATTCGTCCGTCTTATCGAAGTCGTAATTGGTTATGTCCTTTTCATCGGCGGAAAAGTCGGGGAAGACGCAGTGTATGTCGACATAGCCGTCTCTTCCGAACGGATATTCCGTGTCGTGCAAACGTACGAAAGGAGTTCCCATATTCGCAAAATATTCCGAAGCGTCGATATACGGCTCATCGAATATTCCGATACCGTTTACAGGACCGTTATTGATACCGTTTACAGGCTTCATTTTATCGGCAACGACAACGGATCCGTCGATCGCGATCGATGCGGACATATAACCGTTGTCGGCTTCGGAGATAGGTATGCGTCGCGCATAGAATGCCGTGTCGCCGTCGATCAGTGCGGGGAAGGTCGTTTTTTGTCCGGTGTAGTCAGCGTCGGAGTACCAACCGTCAAATACCATGCCCGCGACCGTAGGTACATCGGGACAGCTCACGGTGCCGTTTTCGACTTTAACGGCACGATAAAGCGTGCCGTCTACGTAAAACCACGCAGTACCGTCGCTGCGCCCGGGCGAAACAACAATTACGGAAACCGCTATGGCACCTCCCAGTAATATGGTCAATACGATTACAGCGACAGATAATGCGGCTATGACTTTTTTAGCGGTATCTTTCATTGACGCCTCCGTAAAAAGTATATCATATGATCGCGTTAAAAACAAGATTGCTCTACTTACAATAGCTTTCAGGCAATAAAAGACCGTGAGCCGAAAAACAGCTTCGGGAGCCCTTTACTATATCTGCGCTTGTCAGAAAAACTTTTATCCGCAATAGGCAAAAGCAGGTGAGTTCAAAAACAAAAACTCTGCCGTAATGCAAAGGTCATGATATTGCTTGGATAAGGGGTCGTTGCCGTGCTGCTATTGCCGGCAAGGATCGTCGTATGCGTATTAGTATACGATATAATTATAGCACTTTTTGAAGCAAAAAGCAAATATAAATCATACGTAAAAAATCTTATGGCACTATGGCGGGTGTTTGAATAAACAAGTGCGGCTTTTAGGCATTGTGGTGCGGCTATTGCCGCACCACAAACCTTCGCGCTTCGCGCTCGGGCGCCGCAGCCAAGCACACGCCACGAAAAAGACAACAAAAATAAAACGAAAAACCAAACCGAAAGCGCGGCGGCGCGGTGCCGCTTTTCCGCCGCGCATGGCTTTCTCTTTATTGGTTTTTATCGTTCTGCACCTCTTGAATTTTGCCTCTGTTGGTAACGGCTATCTGGATTTCATTCTTGGCAGCATCGATTCCTACGATGTTGAAAGTGATGAATTCTTCACCGTCATAGAGTTCGAATTCCGAGAGATAATATTTCTTGAATTCAGGAATTTGGGAGACTTTGTTTTCCATAGGATTTACCTCCAAATTTATTTTGCCTTTCGGCAGTAGCTGAGCAGCACCGATTGAGCATAGGTCTGTCTATTGGAAGTAAAGAAACCAGAAGTCAAACGGCCACGAAAAAATATTGAGTTGGAGTTGTTAGATTTTCAAAGCAAAAGAAAAAGCCGAGAAGAAATTTCTTCCCGACTTTTAAGTTAAGATATATTTGATTTTTAAGCGATATTTTTTTGCATTGACTTCTGCGAAATCTGTGCTACGATAGCCGCCACGAAACGGCAAAATTTGGAGCGTTTATTTTAGTTCAACGATGATGCCGAAGTAATCAACGGCAAAAAATAATACGAACCCGTTTTCAGAGTTCGTATTATTCACTAATGGCGGAAGCGGTGGGATTCGAACCCACGGACGAGTTACCCCGTCACCGCATTTCGAGTGCGGCTCGTTATGACCACTTCGGTACGCTTCCGTGCGACGATTATTCTACAACAGGGCAAGGGAATTTGCAAGCGATTGAGCAAATGCGGCGCAGACCTGTTCCGAAATCGTTTTTTCGCTCGCTTTCGGAGGATAATACGTTTATATCGCGTCGTGAAAATCGTAATGCTTGAATTTGCGGCGCGAATGATATATTATTTTGTCGGAGAAATGCTTTCGGAGAGCGTATATGATTGATTTGAACGGCAATTGGGCCTTGAAAGACCTTACGGACGGGCGGGAGTATTCCGCCACGGTACCGTCGTGCAACTATCTGGATTTGATGCGGGCGGGGGCGATAGAAGACCCTTTCGTCGGCACAAACGAAAAAAAGTCGCTTTGGGTTGCCGAGCACGACTGGCGTTGGACGCGTTATTTCGACGTCGACGAAACGACTTTGTCCGCCGACCGCGTCGTGTTGGTGTGCCGACAACTCGACACTCTTGCCACCGTGCTTGTGAACGGCGAGACGGTTTCCACCGCCGATAACTGTCACGTCGCGCACGAATTCGACGTCAAGGATTTTATGCACGTCGGGCGCAACGTAATCGAAATCGTCATCGCTTCACCCGTGCGGTATATCCTGGGTATGAAAAAAAGGTGCGGGACTCCGTCCAATCTTAACGGGCTGGACGGAATTGACCACATTCGCAAACCGCAATGCCATTTCGGCTGGGACTGGGGTCCCGTCCTGCCGCCAAGCGGTATATCGGGCGATATCCGCATAGAGACCCGTTCGACGGCGCACATTAGAGCGGTGCGCGTCACAGTGAGGGCAGAGTGACTCTCGGCGTGGAAGTGACCTCGGAGAAGTTATCCGCCGCAGACGACGTTGTCGTCAGGGTTCGTCTGGTTTCCCCGAACGGGGAGGAAAGCGTGAGCGAAACGGCGTTCGGCGAGAAGACGGAATTTTCTTTCAACGTGGAGAACCCGCGGCTTTGGTGGATAAGGGAACTTTCGGACACGGACGAGCAGCCTCTTTACAAAGTCGTTGCCGAAATCGTGGCGGGCGCGGAGGTCGTTTCCCGAAAGGAGCGCAGCACGGGTCTGCGTACCATTACGCTGTCGAGGGGCAAGGATTCGTACGGCGAGGACTTCTGTTTTGTGTTGAACGGCGTGAGAGTGTTTGCAAAAGGCGCCAATATGATTCCCACCGACAGTTTCGTCACGCGCACCGACTCCGCAAAACTCGAAAAACTCATAGACGCCTGCGTCGACGCCAATTTCAATATGATAAGAATCTGGGGCGGCGGATATTACGCGTCGGACGAACTTGCGGATATGTGCGACCGCAAGGGTATACTGCTGTGGCAGGACTTCGGATTCGCCTGCCTGATATATCCTTTCTACGACGAGGATTATCTCAACAATGTGCGCGAAGAGGTGGTTTACAATGTCGAAAGGCTGCGTGAACACCCGTCTCTTGCGCTTTGGTGCGGAAATAACGAACTCGAAGCAATGAGCGTGAACTGGATTGCCCGCAAATCCGATATGAAGTGGAACGAACAGTTCTTCTATCACATTCTTCCGCGTTGGGTGGAGGAACTGGACGGCGCGACTCCGTATATACCCGGGTCGCCCTGCGGCAACGCCTTCCTCAAAAACGTGCAGAGCGACAACATAGGCGATACTCATCTCTGGGCGGTTTGGCACGGTTTGCAACCTCTTACCTATTACCGTCGCCGCAACACGCGTTTCTGCAGCGAATTCGGCTTTGAATCCATTCCCGACCCCAAGACCGTTGCAACATTCGCGGGACCGCAGGACCTCAGCCTTTCTTCCGAGGTCTTCAAGGCTCACCAGAAGTGCGCGAGCGGCAATAAAAAAATGGTCTACTATATCGCCTCGCGCTTCCGCCTGCCGGATAAGTTTGCAGATTACATCTATTTGTCCCAGGTGTGCCAGAGCGAATGCGTATCGGACGCCGTCGAGCATTGGAGGCGAAACAGAGGCAGGTGCAACGGCGCGCTTTACTGGCAACTCAACGATTGCTGGCCCGTATGCTCGTGGGCTGGAATAGATTACGAGGGCAGGCTCAAGTGTCTTCATTATCGGGCAAAACATTTCTTTGCTCCGTTGTCGGCAAGTGTTTATTACGACAAAAAGGGCATAAGAGTGTGGGCGCTCAACGACACGCGCCGCGCCCGTTCTCTGACTGCCAGAATTGAAGTGGTCAAAATGGACGGCACGGGCAAACTTTACGAGAAAGAGGTGTCTTTCGTGGCGGAACCGCTGTCGGGCGCGGAAGTGGCTTTCGTGCCTTTTGCCGAAGTGGCGCGGTGCAAACGACAGGTCAGAGCCTGCGCGGCGCGCGTGCTGTTTTTGGACGAAAACGGCGGAGAAGTGAGCAGGCGTACACTGGTGTTCGGCAACGAAAACAAACTGAAATTGCCGCTTGCCGACGTCAAGGTTGCCGCCGATGTCAAGGACGGCACGGTGGAACTTACGCTAACCGCGGACAAATTCACGAGGTTCGCGGGATTGTTTTCTCCGCTTGCCGAGGGGCCTTTCTCGGACAATTTCTTCGACCTTATGCCCGGGGAGAGCAAGACGGTCACCGTCGCCGTGTCTTCGGACGTCGGCGCGGAGAACTTCGTGGCGTCGCTGGATATAAGACAGGCCGCGGCCATCACCCCCGCAATGCCTCGCATCGCCGAACAGATGAAAAGGGCGGCCATATTCCTCGAGCCCGTCAATTTCTTCTCGTATCTGTATTACCGTTTCCAGATATGAAGATTTGTTAGAGCAATTTACACCCCGCGGTCGGCGGGGTGTTTTTTTGCTCGGTCGCCTGCTTGACAAAACAAGAGATACGAAGTACAATAATACCACACCCCCGTGGGGTGTATGTGCGGCAGAAAACAAAAAAGCGTTTAATCGTCCGTAAAAGCAAAGTTAAAACGCGCGTTGTGCATAATGCAGGGCGTGGCGGAGTTTCGGAGAGCGGTGGACTATGAAACGGAAATTCACGGTAACGGGTATGACGTGTTCGGCGTGTTCGTCTCACGTCGAAAGAGCGGTGGGCAAAGCGGACGGGGTCCGCTCGGTTTCCGTCAATCTTCTGACGGGTACAATGCAGGTCGATTTCGACGAAAACGTAATAAACGAAGACGGCATTGCGGCGGTTGTAAAAGGCGCGGGTTACGGCGCTTATGCGGAACAATCCGATTCGGCGCAGTCGTCGAAAAGCAAGCCCGACAAAAACTCCGAGATTGCCGGGCGCTCGGGTGCGCGCGTCGAAGAAACGCGTAAAATGCGGGTGCGGCTCATCGTGTCGCTTGTGTTTACGGTGTTGCTGATGTATGTCGCTATGGGGCATATGGCAGGGGCACCGCTGCCGTCGTTTCTCGTCGGCACCGGGAATGCCGTTTCGTACGCGCTTGTGCAATTATTGCTTTGTCTGCCCGTCATTTACGTGAACCGCGCCTATTACATCAACGGTTTCAGGCGTCTTGTCCGACTTTCGCCCAATATGGATTCGCTCATCGCCGTGGGCAGCGCCGCGTCGTTGGTTTACGGAATATTCGTCATCTTCCGTATGAGTTACGCTCTCGGCGCGGGAGATGTCGCCGTGGTCGAGAGATATATGCACGACCTGTATTTCGAGTCGGCGGCTATGATTCTCGCGTTGGTCACCGTCGGAAAATATCTGGAATCAGTATCCAGGCGCAGGACGGGCGACGCTTTGGACAAACTTATCGGACTTGCGCCCGACACAGCGGTCGTTATACGTGACGGACAGGAAACTGCGGTGAACAGCGCGGATTTGTCGGTCGGCGACGAGATAGTCGTCCGTGCGGGAGCGGCGGTGCCTGCCGACGCCGTTGTCACGGAGGGCAACGCTTTTATGGACGAAAGCGCGATAAGCGGCGAAAGCGTGCCCGTGGAAAAGAGCGAAGGCGACGGAATTATAGGCGGTACGGTCAACCGCAGCGGCTATGTCGTCGCGAGAGTCACCGCCGTGGGCGGAGACAGTATGCTTGCCAAAATCGTCAAACTGGTGGAGGACGCAGGCGCAAGCAAAGCGCCCATTGCTTCCGCGGCAGACAAAATAGCGGGTTTCTTCGTGCCCGTAGTTATGGCGGTGGCAGTCGTTACACTCGCGGGGTGGCTGATAGCGGGCTATGCGTTCGAGCACGCTTTTACCTGCGCGGTGAGCGTGCTGGTGATATCCTGTCCTTGCGCGCTCGGGCTTGCCACGCCGGTTGCGGTTATGGTGGGCACGGGAAAGGGCGCCGAAAGCGGCGTGTTGTTCAAGAGCGGGGAGGCCTTGCAGAATATGCACGACGTAAAGGTAGTCGCGCTGGACAAGACGGGTACCGTCACCGAGGGGACGCCCGAAGTGTCCGAAGTGTCGATTGCCCGTGACGCAGAGGAAATTCTCGCCGCGGTAGCGGCAATAGAGAAGAGGAGCGAACACCCCCTCGGCACCGCAGTAGTTGCATACGCCGAGCGAAACGGAATGGCGGAAAGAGAAGTGCTGGATTTCGTCACTCTGCCGGGCAAGGGGGTGACCGCTTACGTCGGCGGGGTACGCTACGCCGTCGGAAACTCCGCGCTTATGGCGGACGAGGGCGTGAACGGAGAGGAATACGCTGTCGAACTGGACAGAATAACCGCAGAAGGGAAAACGCCGCTGCTCATTGCGAGAGAGGGCGAATATGCGGGAATGATTGCGACTGCGGACAAAGTGAAGCCCACCAGCGCGCAGGCCGTGCGCGAACTCCGAAAACTGGGGGTAAGAGTTGTTATGCTGACGGGAGACAACGAGCGTACCGCGCGTGCAGTAGCCGCTCAGGCGGGAATCGACGAGGTGTATGCGGGTATATTGCCTCAGGACAAAGAGCGTATCGTAGGCGAACTTTCCGCACACGGCAAAGTGGCTATGGTCGGCGACGGAATCAACGACGCGCCGGCACTTGCCCGCGCCGACGTCGGAGTGGCAATCGGAAGCGGGAGCGACATAGCCGTGGACAGCGCGGACGTAGTGCTTGTAAAGAGCGACCTCGTAGACGTTGTGACGGCGGTGCGGCTCAGCCGCTCCACTCTCCGAAACATAAAGGAAAATCTGTTCTGGGCGCTGTTTTACAACAGCCTTTGCATACCGCTTGCCGCGGGTGTGCTGTATGTACCGTTCGGAGTGCGTCTCAGTCCCATGATAGGGGCGGCGGCGATGAGCGTATCGAGCCTTTTCGTCGTGTTCAACGCGTTGCGTTTGAAACTGTTCAGACCCACACGTGCGGAAAAAGTCTGCGGCGACGTATGCGAGGTCGGGAAGTCGGTTGCGGCAGGGGACCGTGTTGCGGAAACCGAAAGGGCAACCGAATTGTGCCGGAAGGGCGGGGAAGCCGCGGATAACGAGGCGAAACCGAGCAATGAAAGCGGTTCGGGAAAAGTGCGGCTTTTGCCGTCGGAAAATAAATCGTCGGAGGACGGGAATATGAAAACTTTCGTGATTGAGGTCAAAGGTATGATGTGCGGACATTGCACCGCTCGCGTAGAGAAGGCTTTGCTCGGTGTGGAGGGAGTGCGGTCTGCGACGGCTTCGCTTGCGGACGGAACGGCAACGGTCGTTGCCGAAAACGTAACCGCGGAAGCGCTCAAAGCGGCGGTTGAGGCGCAGGATTACGGCGTCGGCGACGTGCGCGAAAAATGAAATCGGGCGGGAGACCCCGCGACGGTAAAGAGACGAATCAAAGAGAGAGGAGAGAAGAAATATGGTGCGTGACGACGCGAAAATAATCCGTCTGCTAAAGACTGCGGGCGGGCAGATTGACGGCATTATAAAAATGGTGGAGGACGGCAAATACTGCGTTGATATAAGCAATCAGATTATGGCTGCGCAGGCCGTGCTCGGCAGAGTGAACAAAGAGGTGCTCAACGCGCATCTTCATTCCTGCGTGCTGTCTTCCATAAAGAACGGCTCGGCGGACGAGAAAATGGACGAGATTATGGCGCTTCTGGACAAACTTATCAAATAATCGGAAGCGGAAGATTCTTGCGCCGCGCGACTGTTCGCGCGGCGTTCGTCGCGGCGGATAAAGTACGCTGCGCAAATTTTCTGTATTATCGGATAGCGCGGTAGTGAAAAAGCGGCTCTGCCGAGCCGCTTTTCCTTTGGTTTGAATGCGGTTGTTCGCCTCTCGGGAAAAATCCCGACGGCACGCTTACTTCCTCGCGCAGCCGACAACGGCGCACAGTCCGCCTGCCATAGCGCCTATGCAGGTGAGATATGCTGCCACGCCGAGGGTGGTGGTGGCTGCAATTCCGCCGATTGCCAAAGACAGGTCTTTGCACAGAGAAGCGGTGACCGCCACGAGCACGACGCCCGAAACGAGAGTGGCTATGCCGAGCAGACCCGTTATTATGCGCATAAGCGAGAAGTTGAGCACCATTTTGAGAAGATAACTGATGACCAGCGCAATCGCCAGCGCGACGGTGAGATAACCGAAGGCTACCATAACTTCCGTTAGATTGTTTTCCGCGTCTTCGAAGGCGTCCTTAATGGCGTCCCAGTTGACGTCGCTGTCTTTGACGATGTCGACGGAATCCTTGTAGTCCTCGAGACTCATAGAACCGAGTTCGACGGTTTTGTCGGTAAAGGAAGCCTCACCGGTGGTGACGGTCCATTCTTCGATAAAGGCGCCCGCGATTGCCATTGCGCACAGTCCCAGAACGAAAATGCCCATTATGATACCGAGCATACTCGCTTTTTTCTTTGCTTTTGCCATATTACCTCCTTATGCACCTTGCGGCGCAACAGTATGTAGGAATGTATTATAAGGAAATAAACGACATATGTCAAATTTCTTTTTTGTCGGAAAAGCGCGGCAGATTGCGAAACCGCCTGTATTCAGACGGTTTCGGACGAGGAAAGTTTTTTATTTCAAAAAACGAGCGGACGGCGGTAGGCGCGTCGGTTTTCGGGGACGGGCGTTCACATCAGCCCGTGGATTTCGCCGGTTTCGACGTCGACCGTCATACGTTCGGCGTTGGGTATTCTGCCCAGCCCCGGCATAAGCATAATGCTTCCGCTCACCGCCACGATGAAACCCGCGCCCGCGCGCACAACAACGTCGCGCACGGTGAAGACGAAATCCTCGGGGGCTCCCAGCGCTTTCTGGTCGCAACTGAAAGAGTACTGCGTTTTTGCGATACACACGGGGAAAGTGCGGTAGTCGGGATTGTTCTCGATGAGAGCGATGTGCTCGAGAGCCGCGTCCTCGAACACCACCTGTCCCGCGCCGTAGATTTTCTTTGCCACGGCGGAGATTTTGTCTGCGACGGAATCCCCGTCGGCGTAAGGATAAGTTATTGCGGGGGCGGGCAGTTCGCATTCGCGGGCAACCGCTTCGGCGAGCGGTACTGCGCCCTCGCCGCCTTTTGCAAAGCCTTCGCAAAGCACGGCTTCCGCTCCGCATTCGCGGCAGAGATTGCTGAGTCGGTCGAGTTCCGCGTCGGTATCGCTTGCAAAACGGTTTATCGCCACAACAACGCGTTGAGAGAACGATTTCAGATTGTTCAAGTGGCGTTTTACGTTGGCAAAACCTTTTTCAAGGGCGGCGACGTTTTCGGACGATGTGTCCTCTTTGGGCACGCCGCCGTTGAATTTGAGGCTGCGCACGGTCACCACGAGTACCACGCAGGACGGCGTGAGCCCCGTCTTTCTGCATTTGATATCCAGGAATTTTTCGCCGCCGAGTTCGGCACCGAAACCCGCTTCGGTGACGACGTAATCGGCGTGGGTGAGGGCGGTCATTGTCGCCATAATGCTGTTGCAGCCGTGCGCTATGTTCGCAAACGGGCCGCCGTGAACGTAGGCGGGCGTGCCCTCGAGAGTCTGGACGAGGTTGGGTTTGGCGGCGTCGCGGAGCAATATCGCCATTGCGTCCTCGCCTCCTATATCGCGCGCCGTCACTTCGGAGCCGTCCTCGGCGTATCCCACAACTATGTTGCCGAGCCGTCTTTTGAGGTCGGCAAAGTTCTCCGCCATACATAACACCGCCATAATCTCGCTTGCCGCGGTGATGACAAAGCCGTCCTTGCGGGGCACTCCGTTTGCGGTGCCGCCCAATCCGATTTCCACCACGCGCAGGGCGCGGTCGTTCATATCGAGACAGCGTTTCCACACGACTTCCTTTATGACGGGGGTTTTGCCGAAATGAATGTGATTGTCTATGAGCGCTGCCAGCAGGTTGTTAGCCGCTGTGATTGCGTGGAAGTCGCCCGTGAAATGCAGGTTGATGTCCTCCATAGGAATTACCTGAGCGTATCCGCCGCCGCAGGCTCCGCCCTTGATGCCGAACACGGGGCCGAGGGAGGGCTCGCGGAGCGCCAGCGCAACCTTTCTTCCGGTACGGTTCAGCCCGTCGGCAAGGCTTATGCTTACCGTCGTTTTGCCTTCTCCGAGCGGAGTGGGATTCATTGCCGTAACAAGTATGAGTTTGCCGCGTTTGCCCTCGGCGCAGGCGGGCACCTTGGCCTTGTATTTTCCGTAACATTCGGTTTCGTCGGCGGTGTAGCCGAGTTTTGCCGCGATTTCGGTTATGGGACGAGGAGTAACGCTTCTTGCGATTTCGGCGTCGGTGAGCATTTGTTTTCTCCTTGGATTTCAGTCGCGTATACCTCCCGAGAGGCAGTCGCGACGGTCTGTGTTTTTTTTCACTATAATACACCCGACGGTTTTTTTCCACCATTTGGGGCGGCGGCGACAAAAAAATATTGCGCGCGCAGGCGTTATCATATATAATAACGCCGTAAACGGTCACATTTGCAAGGGGGATATTTTATGAACAGACCGCTCGGCAAAAAAGAGAAAGTGCAGATAGGGTTGCTCGCGCTTGCGTGCGTGATTATAGTGCTCGGCATACTCTTCCTCGTCAACGCTATGCAGGAAAATCCCGAAGACGGATTTTTCCCCGCGTTTTGCGAGATTGACAACATTCTCGGGAAATACATCATCGTCATCGTGACTATGGCTTTCGGAATAATGCTGTTTTCGAACGTCGGTATTACTTTCGAGGACAGGAAACTCCGCAACGGACTCACAATAGGCATTACCACGTTTTCCACGGTCCTTACCGTGCCGCTCGTGTACGTGTTCATAGCCATACTGCCTTATGCAGGCAATCCCGTCCCGTTTGAGCAACTCAACGCTCTCGACGCTATTATGAGAATGGACCTCATATATCAGGGATTCGTGGCCTGGTTCGGCGACGGCGCGTTCCTGTGGGTGGTGCTTGTGGTTATGCTTCTGTTGTCCTTGGTGTTCATCACATTCCCGCTCCTCACGGGTATACTCGCCGTGAAGTGCGACAAAACTCTAGGCGTCAAGAAAAAGGGCGGTTTCGGCGTCATAGTGCTTCCCGTTGTGGCGAAGCAACTCGCCGCGGCGGAAGCGGCGGGCGAGACGACCGTGCCCGAAGACGAATCAGAGCCCGAAGCGGCATTTGCGGCAGCCTGCGCCGCAGACAAGGCGGAAGAAAGCCGCCCCGAGTAAATCTCCGCGAAGCAAAACAAAACCTCGGCGTCTGCCGAGGTTTTTTGTTGAATTGTTTTTTATCTTCCTTTGCGTATCGGGCAATCGACGAACTTGCTTACTTTATTCCGTAATAAGATTTCAGGGCTTTCTCGGCGGTGGCGAGGGAAGCGCTGTCTATGCAACAGGAAATCTTGGTTTCCGATGTGGTGATGGCGTAGACCTTGGCGCCCTTTTTGCCGAGCAGAGAGAGCACGTCCGCGGCGACGCCGCTCTTGTGCTCCATTCCCGCGCCTTCGGCGGTGAGTTTGCACGCGTCGCGCACGATGTTCGCCGAGGTGTGTTCGGATATGTAATGCGCGGCCTTGCGGTAATCGGCTTCACCGAGCGTAAAGGATACTGCGGCCGTGCCGTCGGCGTTGTAGTTCTGGCTTATCATATCGAGATTGATATGCAGTCGCTTGAGTTTGCCGAGCAAGGCGAGGAAGTCGTCGAATGTGACGGAGGGCAGGGTGACCAGCACGACGTCGCTTTCCGAGGACACGGAAGTGACGGCGTGGAAACTGCCCAGAATTGATGTCATATCGTAGAAGCCTTTGGACTTGCCGAGAATGAACTCGGCGGCGCGGAGTGCGCCGACTGCAAAAACTTCCTTGTTTTCCGATTCGTGGCACAGTCGTATGACTTCGCCCGAGCCGAGGAAGAGCACTTCGTGTTTGCCCACGACGGTGCCTCCGCGCACGGCGTGGATACCGATTTCGTCGGGGGAACGGCGTTGCTTTGCCGCGTGTCTGCCGTACACGAAATTGAGAGCGTCGCCGCGCACGTCGTTTATCGCCTTGGCGAGCGTGAGCGCGGTGCCGCTGGGGGAATCGAGTTTGTGGTTGTGGTGAGTCTCGATTATTTCGATGTCGTAGCCGTCGTCGAGGAATTTCGCCGCGTCTTTTGCAAGGGCGGTCAAAAGGTTCACGCCCAGCGACATATTGCTCGCCATAAAGACGGGTATTTTCTCGGAGGCGGCGTGAATTGTCTCGAGTTGTTCGGGGGTGTGTCCCGTGGTTGCGATGACCGCTCCGCACTTATGCTCTTTGCAATAGGCGAGCAGTTCCTCGGTGGCTTCGGGGACGGAGAAATCCACCACCACGTCGGCATCGAGGAGAGAGTCGCGGAAACTTCTGTATACGGGATAGGGCAGGTCGCCCGCACCGCGCGCGTCCACGCCGAAAACAATCTCGAATTTGTCCGAGCCTATGAGAGTGGTGTAAATGGTCTTTCCGATGCGCCCTGCGGCGCCCGAAACAGCAATCTTAATCATACGTTTACCGTTAGTCGAAATCGGGGAGCATTGCCGCAAGTTTTGCGGCGTTTTCCTCGGTCATTTCGGTGAGGGGGAGACGCACTATGCCGTTGCAAAGTCCCTTGAGTTGCGCCGCTTTTTTGACGGGAATGGGGTTGACTTCGCAGAACAGCGCGCGTACGAAAGGCAACATCCTGAGTTGCATTGCCGCGGCTTTGGCAAGGTCGCCGTCGAGCATCGCGGAAGTCATACCCGACGTAAACTTCGGCGCGACGTTGCTCGCCACGCTGATTACGCCCATTCCGCCCATAGCCATAAGAGGCACGGTGATACCGTCGTCGCCGCTGTAGACGACCGCCTTGCCCTCGGAAAGACGAATGGCTTCCTCTATCTGCTCCATATTGCCGCTTTTACCCTCTGCCCCAAAATCTGCACTGAATTTTTTCTCTATCCGCAATCACGGGGTTTGGCATTGTTTTGTTCCGCTTCAGCCTGCTTATACATAGTCAGGCCCCCCGGCTAAGCCGGGGGCTTGCGGAAGCCCTAAGGTGTATCTGAAAACAAAGAAAATGACGGATATTTCGCAAACACAAGCAGGATTTAAGGCAAAGAGCCGCAGGAATCCTTTGTGGATTCCAAGGCTTTTTAACGCAA
>OHJO01000642.1_pt1 | contig 17638 bp, 19 predicted proteins | sample 1568561 | NCBI WGS metagenome assembly OHJO01 (sample SAMEA3879556, study PRJEB24766) | human gut metagenome | biome: human-associated habitat; feature: feces | place: USA | collected 1985/1987
TCAGCTGGCGGGTGCGATCCGCTTTTGCGCAGAGCTGACCCAACAGGCTCCTCAGGTGGATCAGCTGGATGTGGACGACTGCCTGACCCGCATGGAAAGCCCCACCCCGCAGCAGGGCTTCTTCTCCGGCTGGCTGCAGGATTACTGCACGCTGGCGCAGGTGCAGCACCAGAAGCACTTTTTCTTTATTCCGCAGGGCAGCATCAACACCCCGCAGGAGTTTACGGCGGCTTTGCAGACCTATGCAGAGGAAAAGGAAATGCAGTTTACCCTGACCAAAGAGGGGATGTACCCGGAGTTTTTGCTGGACGACATCGCGTATAAGGCCTACCGCAACCCGGGCAAGTACCGGGACGAGATCTGCTGCGATGCTGTGCATCCCGAGCAGCTGGACGCAGGACTGCCGCTCCGGCGGGAGAAGCTGCTGCGCTTTTTGCGCCTCGCTGTGCCGCCGGGGTGGGTGGTGACCGGCGGCGCAGGCTGGCTCTGGCTGGCGGTGCTGGCCTCTGCCGGGGTACTGCTGGGACGCTGCTTTGAAAAATGGCTGTAAGGTGTACTACCCCAGCGGCAGCGCCTCGGCTACGGTCAAAAAAGTGTAGCCGTTGTCCGTATACCACCGTATGATGTCCGGCAGCGCCTCGGCGGTGGTGCGGGTGGTGGCAGAATCGTGCATCAGAACGATGCACTGGGTCTGCTCACCGGTCTCATGCACCACATTCCGGTAGATGGTTCCGGCACTGGGCTTGCCGCCTACGGCATCCTCAGCACAGACGTTCCAGTCTACATAGGCATATCCTTTTTCGGCACACTGCTGTTTCAGCTCGGCCATGAAGGTCAGCTCTTCCGGCTTCAGAATGGGTTGCCGTTCCTCTGCCCGTTCGGCTGGTTTCAGGAGCTCCTGCACAAGATCCCGACCAAAAAGTTCTCCACCAAGCGCTTAAAGCCGCTGACCTACCTTAAATATGTCATTCTGGTGGTGATGGTCTTTTTGCTGCCGGTGCTTGTGGTGAACGAAGCTGGCATGGGCGACCCGTTCTTCTGCAAATATCTCTGCCCGCAGGGCGTGCTCGAAGGCGCTATCCCGCTCTCGCTTGTCAACAGCAGCATCCGTGCCGCGCTCGGCAAGCTCTTTTCGTGGAAGCTCTGCGTGCTCATCACGGTCGTCGTGCTGAGCGTCATCTTCTACCGCCCGTTCTGCAAGTGGCTCTGCCCGCTCGGCGCGTTCTACGCGCTCTTCAACCGCGTGTCGCTGCTGTCGATGCACGTTGACGAGAGCAAATGCGTCTCCTGCGGCAAGTGCGCAAGGACCTGCCCCATGGACGTGGATGTGACCAAAACGCCGAATCACAGCGAATGTATCCGCTGCGGCAAATGCGTGACCGCCTGCCCGACGGAGGCCGTCCGCTTCCGCTACGCCTTCGGTGGCAGCGGAGCATGTTCCAAATTGTCTCAAAAACCGATCATTGAAGAAAACAAAGGAGAATAAACCATGAATTTCAAGAAGATCATTACACTGCTGCTCGCCTTTGCGCTGACGCTTTCCCTCGCCGCCTGCGGCAGCAAGGGTGACGGCAAGGGCGATGGCGATGCGCAGGGCGCGACCGCCGAGGAGATCTACGCTCAGATCCAGGAGCTCGCCGACAAGGAAACCGCCATCATGGAAGAGAACCTTGAGCTGTGGCAGAAGCTCTTCGCCGCCATGAACGAAAAGCGCGACGAGATCCCCGATGAATCGAACTACGGCGCTTACCTGCTTGCCGCCCTCGACCTCGTGAAGGACAAGTTCACCGAGGACGAACTCAAGACGCTGACCGAAGGTTCCGAGAAGATCCGTGACCTTGAAGACCAGATCCAGCCCCTGCAGGAGCAGTATGCCGCCCTCCAGCCCGCGGGCGACGGTGAAAACGGCGGCATGAACGATTCCGTCCCGGCCTTCCCCGCCTTCACCGGCAAGGACCTTGACGGCAACGATGTGGACAACAGCATTTTCTCCCAGAACGCCGTGACGGTCGTGAACTTCTGGTTCAGCGGCTGCAAGCCCTGCGTGGCGGAGCTTGGTGAGCTGAACGCCCTCAATGAAACGCTCAAGAAGCAGGGCGGCGCGGTCGTCGGCATCAATGTCGATACGCTCGACGGCAACGCCGATGCGATCAGCACGGCCAAGAACCTGCTTGAGTCCAAGGGCGCAAGCTACCAGAACATCTACTTCCCCTCCGACAGCGCAGCCGGCGACTTTGCGGGCGACATCATGGCCTTCCCGACCACCTATGTCATCGACCGCAGCGGCGCCATCGTCGGTGAGGCGATGCTCGGCGGCATCGACAATGAGGACAACATGGCAGCACTCCAGAAGCTGATCGACCAGGCCCTCGCAAACGACAGCGCAAAGTAAGCTTTCCATCACAGCAAAAATACGCCCCGCGGATGATCCGCGGGGCGCGTTTTGTTTCTCTCTATCTTTTTACCCGAGCGATACCTCGCGGTAGAACGCGGCGTATGCCGCCTCCTGATAGGGGCGCAGCGCAAGGTTGCCAAGGCCGAACGTCAGCGAGCTGAGGAGCATCCAGCCGATGAAACTGAATTGCAGGCAGAACAGCCGCCAGCGGTTGCCCTCCATCATCGCCTTCGAGCCCTTCATCACCTCGCCCGGCGCCATGTCCGGGTGCTCGGCCAAAATGTAGTCCGTCATCGCGTAGGTGTAGCCCATAATCAGTCCCGGAATGACGAGCAGGATCGTCCCCAGCAGAATATAGAGGCCCTTCCAAAGCCGCGTCAGCGTCGTCGTCTTCCAGTTCGGAAGATAGGCGAACAGCGCCTCAAAGCCCGGCTCCGTGCGGTCGACAAGGCCGAGGTTATATTTGGCATACCCCACGCCCACGATGCTGCCGAGGATGAAGTACGCCGCCGCCAACACGAGCGCGATCACGATGAGATAGACCGCACCGCCGACGAGCAGTCCGCTCCACTTCGGGTCCAAACCGTAGCCTGTGGAGTAAATCGTCTGTCCGCCGTAGCCAAACGTCGTCGACACGCCCGAGGATACATCGTAATTGAATTTGACCTCCGGACCGCCGCTCCCTGCGCCGCCGAGCAGCACCGCCACAAGGCCGATCAGAATGGCGATGGGCCACTTGCCGCGCAGCGCCTCGCGCGCCGCCTGCCGAAAATCCGCCGCAAGCTTCATAAATTCTCCTCTCCGCCCTCCGCATGGGAGGGTCTCTCTCAAATTTTCTTGCTTCTGCTTATTTAGACGCATTCCGCGCCCGTTTTGTTTCACCGGGCGCCAAATTTTCTCGCATTCATGATATCATATGCCGCTGGGAATGGGAATCTCTCTTCTTTCTTTTCCTTGCAAGTCGTTTCCGCCTCTGGTAAAATACCAGAAAACGACAATGGAGGAGACGCATGAGACCAAGCGAACTGCTCGCCGCGCTGCACACGGCGGAAAAATTGAAGGACACCACCCGCCACTGCTACACCTCCGGCGGGCGGCACGAGAGCGTTGCCGAGCACAGCTGGCGCATCGCACTGATGGCGTTTTTCCTGCGCGATGAATTTCCCGAGGCCGACATGGACAAGGTGACGCGCATGTGCCTCATCCACGACCTCGGCGAGTGCTTCACGGGCGATATCCCCGCCTTTGAAAAGACCGCACAGGACGAATCGACGGAGGAAGCGCTGCTCTACCAGTGGGTCGCATCGCTTCCCTCCCCCTGCCGCGAGGAGATGCGCGCACTCTACGACGAGATGACCGCACTTGAAACGCAGGAGGCCCAAATCTACAAGGCGCTCGACAAGCTCGAGGCCGTGATTTCCCACAACGAGTCCGACATTTCGACCTGGGAGGACCACGAATACGACCTCCAGCTCACCTACGGCGAGCAGAACGTCGCCTTTTCGCCCTACCTGACGGCGCTTCGTCAGGCTGTCCGGCAGGAATCGCTCGACAAGATCGCACGCGAGGGTGACCGGCGCAAATAAAATCTTTCGCAGCCCATGTACAGCAAAAAGCACTTCCCGCCGCTGGCGGGAAGTGCTTTTCTATGTCTTTTATTCCACGATCTCCGCGTCCAGCAGGTCAAGGATCGCCTGGTCGGCGCTCCAGAAGTAGGACTCCTCGCCGAGAAGCTCGGTGATGCCCGCGCGGTCAAAGTAGCTGCGCACCGCCTCGGTCATACCGCAGCAGGCGACCGTCTTGCCCTGACTTTTGAGCGACTCGCACAGTTCGAGCATCGCCTGCGCGCCCGAGACATCCACGCTCGGCATGCCGCGCATCGACAAAATGACGTGGTCGTAGTTCGGCATATCCGCCATGCGGTGATTGAACTCATCCACCGCGCCGAAAAAGAGCGGCCCCGTGATATACGCCACGCCCGAGGTCTCAAGAATGGGGGGCTTACCCTCCACCGAGCGGAGCTTGTTCGTGTCGATGCTCGAGAAGTTGATGCGGATGTGACTGGACTTTGCCATGTACAAAATGGCGGAGTACACCACGCCGAGGATGATGGCGACCGTCAGATCAAAAACGACCGTCGCAACCATCGTAACAAGGAACTGACTGATGCCGGACTTGAACTTGCGGCGGAAGACGTAGCGAATACCCTCCCAGTCGTTCATGCGCCACGCCGTGACCATCAGCACACCCGCGAGCGCCGAGAGCGGCAGGCGCGCCATCACGCCGCCGAGCAGGAACATCGAGGCAAGCAGGAACAGCGAATGGAACACGCTCGTAAGGCGCGTCTGCTGGCCGGACTTGACCGCTACGCTCGTGCGTGCGATGGCTGCGGTCGCGGGAACACCGCCAAAAAGCGGCAGCAGAATATTACCCACGCCCTGTGCGATCAGCTCCTGATCGGCGTTGAACGCTTCGCCCTTCATGCGCGAGGCCGACGCGCCGCAAAGAAGGCTCTCGATCATGCCGAGCGCCGCAATGGTCACGATGGGAGAGATCAGGTTTTCGAGCATCGTGAAGCTCAGGCCGCCGAGCGACAGGCGGTCGGCGAGCAGGAGCGTCTTGGGAATGTCGCCGACGACAGCGAGTTGATCCATGCCCGCGACTGTCGCGACGATCGTCGCAAGGATGATGCCGACGAGCGAACCGGGCACGCGCGCACCCCATTTTTTCGGCCAGAAGACCATCACCGCCACCACGAGAAGACCGATGAGCACCGCCTGCATATTGGGGTGGAACCCAAGACGGCCGTAGGACGCGATCTTTTCAAGGTTCGAGCCGCCCTCCGACACCGTGCCGAAGAAGTTGTCGATCTGCCCCATCGCAATGATGATGGCAATGCCCGAGGTGAAGCCCATGATGACCGGCATCGGGATGAAGCTAATGAGTCGCCCGAGCTTGAAGATGCCCGCGAGCAGCAGCAGAACGCCCGCGGCAAAGCAGGCAAAAAACACGCCCTGCAGGCCGTATTCCGCGACGATGCCGACGAGCACCGCGCTCATCGCGCCCGTCGGGCCCGAGATCTGGTACGACGCGCCGCCGAGAATGGCGATGACCACGCCCGCGATGATGGCCGTGACAAGCCCGGACGCCGCGCTCGCGCCGGATGAAACGCCGAACGCCAATGCCAGCGGCAGCGCGACAGCGCAGACCGTCAGGCCCGCCATCATGTCGGCGAGCAGCTTTTTCGAGTTGTAGCCTGCAAATTCCTGCTTCAGGCTGCAAAAAAAGGCAGAAAACATATTGATCCTCCTAAAAAACACATGTTTGTTTACTATACCACCTGCCCCGCGCCCGTGCCAGTAGTAAAAGGGACGGTTTTTAACGAGTTTTTAACACTAATGCGTCGGTTTTGCACAAACAAAGTCGAAATCCTGACCGAAACGGCAAAAAAGCGCCGCGTCCCGAAGAAAATACGGGACGCGGCGCTTTCTGTTTCGCCGGATTTACTTGAATTTTTTGCCGTCCTTGAACGCGCTGGCGACCTTCTCGCCCAAGACATAATAGCCGTGGTTGGCGTAGTCAAAGGTGATGACGTGCAGCTTTTCGACAGCGAGCTTGCCGTTTTCGTCGAGCGCGCGCTCGTCCACGCTGACGTTCACGACCTCGCCGAGCAGCAGCTCGGTTTCCTCGTCGAAGCTCACGAGCTTGCACTCGAGCGCGAGCGGGAGCTCGTCGATCACCGGCGCGTCCACATGCTCGCTCTTCGTCACGTGGAAGCCCGCGCGCGCCACCTTGTCGGGCACGCTGTTGCCGGACTCGATGCCCACATAGTCGCAGGCCGCCGCATGCTCTGCGTCGCCCATGCTCACGGTGAACGCACCGCGCTTTAAGATGTTCTTCACGGTCTTGTGGGGCCGCCGCTTAAATACATTGCGATGCGACTGCTGTCGGCCACGCCGCCCCAGGCGGCGTTCATTGCGTCGGGCGTGCTGTCCTCGCCGTAGCTTCCGATGATGAGCACGGGCTGTGGATAGACCCAGGGCTGTGCGCCAAAATGAAATCCCTCCAAAATAAATCTGTCAATTGATTTTATGGCCCGATCTTTTCGAGCTTCGCGCGCAGCGAAATGCTGCGCGGCGTTCCCATGCCGTCAAACTGGATGACGTGTGCGCCTTTGTTTAAATCTACGTCCAGCACTGTTCCCTCGCCGAACACCGCGTGGCGCACGCGCTGCCCGATGGGCAGCGTGCCGTCGCCGCGCAACGTCATCCGCCGCTTCACGCAGAAGCGTCTCGTCGACCTCGTGCGTGAACGACAGAAGCTCGCGGTCGATATCCAGCAGAAAGCGCGAGGGATAGCGCGGCGAGCCGTCGAAGTTCCACCCGTCTGCCTCGGAGAGGTAAAGTCCCTTCTCCGCGCGCGTCAGCGCGACGAAAGCGAGCCGCCGCTCCTCCTCCATGCCGGGGAGCGTTCGCACCTTGCGCGAGGGGAAAATGCCCTCGTTCATGCCGCAGAGGAATACATACGGGAATTCGAGGCCCTTCGCCGCGTGGACGGTCATCAGCTTCACCTTGTCGCCCTGCTCGGCGACATCGCCGTTGCTGAAAAGCGCGATGTGGGCGAGGTAATGCTCCATCGTGCTCTCCTCGCCGCAGCTCGTCTCGTATTCGTAGATGGACTGCTTGAGCTCGGCCAGATCGTCCAGCCGCTCCTGACTGCCCTCGGTGCGCAGCGCCTTTTCATACCCGCTCTTGTCCAGAATATCCGAGAGCACCTCAGAGATGGGCCGACCCTGATACGAGTGCGAAAAGCGCTCGATCAGATCGACGAACTGCTTTGCCTTCGTGCCGTTGAACACGCTGTCTTCGAGGTGGTTTTTGAGCGTTACATAGAGGCTCGTCCCCTCTTTTTCCGCCGTCTCCTGTAAAAAGGCCATGCGCCGCTTGCCGAGGTTCCGCTTCGGCGCGTTGGCAATGCGCCGGAACGACAGATCGTCCTGATAGGCGATCATCCGCAAATATGAAAGTGCGTCCTTGATCTCCATGCGGTCGAAAAACTGCACGCCGGAGTAGATCGTATAGGGAATTTTTTCGTGCATCAACGCCTCTTCCACCGCGCGCGTCACATAGTGCGCGCGGTAGAGGACGGTCATATCCCGCAGCGGCAGACCGCGATCATGCAGCCGCTTCATCTCGCCCACCATCCAATGCGCCTCCGCCTCCTGCGTGTCGGCAAAGTGGCAGACGACCTTCTCGCCCGAGGACTTCGTCGGGAGCAGGTCCTTTTTGATGCGGTGGCCGTTTTTTGCGATCAGCGAGTTCGCCGCCGCCAAAATCTCCGGCGTGGAACGGTAGTTTTCCATCATCATGATGGTCTGCACGTTTGGAAAGACCTTGTCGAAATCCAGCAGATACTTGACGTTCGCGCCGCGCCAGGTGTAGATCGTCTGGTCCGGGTCGCCCACGATGAAGAGGTTGCCGTGATAGCCGCACAGCACCTCCATCAGCTCATATTGCAGCGCGTCGATATCCTGAAACTCGTCGATCATGATGTATTCGAGCCGCTGCTGCCACTTGAGCCTGATGTCCTCGTGCTGCTCGAAAATATAGAGCGAGAACTTGATGAGGTCGTTGTAGTCGAGGCCGAAGCACTTTTTCTCCTGATAGAGATAGCCGTGGAAGATGATGTCCCCCGCCGTGTCGGCGCGCTCGTACTTTTCGCGCAGCGTGTCGAGCGACATCGTGATCATGTCCTTGTAATACTCCGGCTCCTTAAAGAGCTTTCGAATCTCGATCATGTCCCGTGCGGCGGAATAGGTCATGTCGCGCAGTGTGAGGCCGCGCTCTTCATAAATGATGCCGAGCATCGCATCGATATCAGAGTTATCCAGCACCAGAAAGCTCTTCGGATACTGCACGGCGTGGCTGTCCTCCTGCAAAACGGAGACGCAGAAGCCGTGGAACGTGTTGATATAGCCCGTGTCGTTGTCGCCGGTCAAGGCGTGGATACGCTGGCGCATCTCGTTGGCTGACTTGTTCGTAAACGTCACGCACAGGATGTTCCCCGGCAGGATGCCGAGCTCGTTGACAAGATACGCAAAGCGGTGCGACAGCGCACGCGTCTTACCCGAGCCCGCGCCCGCGATGACGCGGACATACCCCTCCGTCGCCGTGACGGCCTCGTGCTGCGCGCGGTTCAGTCCCGCAAGCAGATGCTCCATGCGCTGTCCCCTCCCCTCTGCAAATTTCTCAATGGCGGTATTATAGCACGGTTTTGATAGTCAAACAAGTGTTCGCTTGAAAACTTCTTCTCTATCGCGCAGCGAACTTGCTGCTTCAACCTTCATTCCACCGCAAAATGTGCGGCAGGAGCTTTTCAAGAAGCGCGTCACGGTTCTGCTCGTCAATGAAGACAAGCTCCGCGTTCTCATGCCCGCGCACGGCGCGCAGGAACGGCGTGTCCTTCGGCTTGACCGCGGCCAGCACCGGCGTGTCGCCGTCCAGTGCGCACAGCACCGCGGACTGGAACACCTTGGCGTCATTTTCGAGAAAGCCGAGTTCGTCCATCAGGATGATACCGCCGCTCGGTGCGGACTTAATGAGCTGCGCGCCAAGGCCGTCAAAGACCTCCGGATGGCGGATGCTCGAGCGGCTGTCGCACATCCCGACAAGATTCGCCGCTTCATTGTGCCGCTCGCCCTCACTCTGCGATGCGGGATAGAGGTAAATCGGAAAAAAGCCGTTCTCATCCGCGACCGGCAGCCGCTTTGTCACAAAGCCGCCGACCTCCCGCGTGCTATGCTCCAGCAGGCGGCGGATCAGCGTCGACTTGCCGACGCCGCGCTCCCCGCAGATCAAAAGATGTCTCTTCATATCGCTTTCTCCGGAATGTCCGCCGTTTCGACGGTGAACAGACACAGCGCCTTTTTGTGCGGCAGGTAGTAGGGAAATTTCTCCGACGGCCCCGCGGTCAGACGCGCTCTGATTTCATCTTTCGAGAGTACTTCGCTTTCGCTGCGGTTGTAGAGGGCAAAAAAGCGCTCCGCCGCCTCGAGCGAGCGGAACGGCTGTCCAAACTCCGCCGTGAAGCGCTCCACGGTGTAAGGGATACCTTTTTCGCGCAGAACATTCTCCGTACTCCCCGCCGTGTACTCGCCGAGGCTCACCGGTCCCGCACTAAAGCGGTGATGCGAATAGTCCCGCTTGACGAGGAAAATTCTCCCGCGGCACTGCTTTTTCGCGATGCGTAATGTATCCTGCGTGCGGCCAAAGAGGCAGAACACCATCGCGTCGTAGGACTTCTCCGGCGCAAGCGTCTCCATATCGCCGCAGCGCGCGGTGACGCCCTCTATCAGGTGGGCTTTCAGCGTTTTGATGGCCAGCGCATCCGCGTCCACCGCCGTGACATGATGGCAGTACGGCTTCAGGGCAAGGCTCAGCTCGCCGATGCCGCAGCCCGCGTCGCAGATGTGCGCGTTTTCTGGGAGCTGCGGCGCGATCCTCTCCGCGATGGTCTCATAATAGCGGTTTATCGCCGCCGCGTCGCGCAAAAACGCGATGCTCTCCTTCGTCCAGAACATGCCGCATTCTCCTCTTTTCATTCAAACTGCTTCATGGGCAAACCGATACCAGCGCAAAGCACCGCTTTCACGCAAGACATAGCCGCTGAATATCAATATGCCTTTATAGAATCACTATAATTCGCCGTGCCGTCTGTTGTCAAGGTAGAGCGAGTACCGGTGTCGCTTGAAAGAGCCGTTGCTATTTTTAATCGCTGACTCAAAGAGGATATTTAAGAAAAAGCAGCAGGAAGCCGGCGCGACACGCCGGCTTCCTGCTGTTTCTGATTTTTTAGAGGCTCAGCCCTTTTTGAAGAATGCGACCGCCACCACGCCGGGGCCAGTGTGCGTGCCGATCACGCTGCAAATGAGCGTGGAGTCGAGCGAGTCCGCCTTGTCCTGCCAGATGTCGCGGCTGTCCTCAACATATTTTTTGAGATACGAATCGCTCAGCCCGCTGTATCCGAGGATGATCGGCTCGTCGAAGTCGATGCCGCCGCTCTCGTGGATTTTCTGCACGAGCAGGTTGTTGCCCTGCTTCGACCCTCTCGCCTTGCCGATAACCTGAATTTCGCCGTCGACGACGGTAATGACCGGCTTGATGTTGAGAAGACCGCCCGCAAAGGCAACAGTCTTCGAGATACGCCCGCCCTTTTTGAGGTATTCGAGCGTGTCGAGCAGCGCGATGAGGCAAATTTCGTCGCGCTTTTTCTCCAGCGTTTCGGCGATGGTCTTCGCGTCCATGCCCTTGTCCGCGCACTCGAGCGCGTACTCGGCGAGGATGCCAGAGCCGATAGCCGCGCTCTTGCTGTCCACAACGTAGATGTTGTCGTACTCCGCCGCGGCGATGCAGGCGCTCTGGTACGTGCCGGAAAACTTCGATGCAAGCGTCACGACGACCGCGCTGTCTCCCACCGACGCAACGTCGGAGAAGATCGCGTCGAACGCCGCAGGCGTCGCCTGACTGGTCGTCGGCAGTTCGTCGCTCTCGACAAGCCGCTCATAAAAGCGGTGCTTATCGATGGTCACACCATCGATATACTCCTCCGCGCCAAAGTGCACCGTGAGCGGCACGATGCGAAAGCGGCCCTTCATGCGCTCGGGCATGTCGACCGTCGAATCCACAATGATCTGAACACTCATGTTTTTCCTCCGTTATTGTCTGTCGCGGGCAGTCAAATCACCCGTCGTTTTCTTATGGGTATAGATCCGTTCCAAATTCTCGCTCACGAGCGCGAGCGCGCGGTACATCGTCTGCCGCTCGGCCTCGCTCAATCCCTCGGATGCCGCCTCAACGATGCGCGTGATCTTCTCCCCGATCGCGCGGCCGACCGCCTTGCCCCGCTCCGTCAGGCGCAGTGGGCTCTTATAGCGCTTGCCCGCGCCGCTCGTACAGGTGATGTAGCCGTTTTTCTCAAGGTCGTCCAGCGAGCGGGAGATAGCCGCCTTGTCCTCGTCGCAGCGCTCGCAGAGCTCGGCGGCTGTCATGCCGTCTCGCTGGGAGAGGTAGTAGAGGCAGGACACATGCGGCCCTTTCAGTTCGAAGTCCGCCATTTCGTCCGCCTTGATGCGCTTGATGCTGCGGCTGATACGCGCAATCAGGACGGTAAAGGTCTCAAAGCGCTCCTCCATTGGTAATTCTCCTTTTTCCTATTTGTTGACAAATCAACAAGCTCGTTTATCATAGCGCATTGATGTTGATTTGTCAACAAGTTTATTTAAAAAGGAAGTGCCCTTACGATAGGCACTTCCTTTTTTATGTCGATTTTACGCGATTCCACCACCGCTCAAATTGTACTCCGCGGTGATGTCGTTCCCGTCTTTGTCATAAAACCGCAGCGTGCTGCGGTCGAAGTCATAGTCGCCGAGTTGTGGAGAAAGCTCTGTGCAGAACAGGAAATGCGTCTTTCCCTCCGCATTTTCCATCGTGCAGGTCTCGCCGTTCTGCGTCATAGTGATTTTGGCGATGCGGCCGGTCACATCGCGCCCGCCAAAGAGGTAGTAGGCTTTCTCCCCACTGCGCACAACGCCGTCACGGAAGCTCCCGCCGCCGTAGCCGAGGCTCACAATCTTGTAGCGGCCAAGGAAATTCCGTTCCAGCTTGACATAGCCCAGATCTATGTCCTCGCCAATCTCCATGAGATACCACACAGTATTTTCGAGTTCAACACTGTCGTACACCCGAATACTCGGCGAGAGGGGCTGGGGCCTGCCGATATTGTAAAAATCACAGATATGGTCCGGCAGCGTCGCCGGGTCCATCGGAAAGGTCGTGCTCCGGATGATTCCCACGGCGCACGCGACCAATACCAGCACCGAAAGTACGGCTATGCACACCTTCTTGCCTGTTTTCATATTACTCCCTTTTTGTTCAGGGGAAACTCAGAATGCCACGTGCATGAACAGCGCCACACAGCACAGGATGACCGCGAGCGGCACGTAGACGAAGCGGCCCACGTTGTACCACAGCGCACCGCGCTCTTTCTTGCTGCCGGTGTTCACGGCGGCGAGCAGCTCGTCCTTTTTCATCACGTAGAACCACGAGATCGCGCCGAGCGTCGCGCCGATGGGGATAATATAGATGGAGACGAGGTCCATCCACGGGCCCCACTTGCTGATGGGCTCCATGAAGATGCCGATGCCGAGGCACAGCACACACAGGATTGCCAGCACCGCCGTGCGGCTGAGCTTGGGGAATTTATGCAGCAGCGATTCCGCCACGGCCTCAAACATATTCTGCAACGAGCTCACGCCCGCAAAGATCATCGCAAGGTAGAGGATGGTGGCGAACAGCCGCCCCATCGGGATATCCTGTAAAATGGTCGGCAACGTAACGAACAGCAGGCTCGGGCCCGCGCCGACGTCCAGCCCGTAGGAGAAGCATGCGGGGATGATGACGAGCGCCGCAACGACGGCGGCGATCGTGTCAAACAGCGCCGTGTGCTGCGCGACGCCGACGACGTCCTCGTCCTTCGAGAGGTACGCGCCGTACACGATCATGCCGCTGCCCGTGACGGAGAGGGAGAAGAACGCCTGTCCCATCGCCCAGATCCAGATCATCGGGTCCTTGAGCGCCTCCCAGCGCGGAGTGAACATGAAGCGGTAGCCCTCGCTTACGCCCGGCAGCATCGCCACGCGCACCGCGAGGATCAGGAAGATGATGAAAAACAGCGGCATCATGATCTTGTTGGTTTTTTCGATGCTGTGCGCGCCCAAATAGAGCGTCAGCAGCGTCCCCACGACCACGATGATGTGGTACGGAATGACGGAATACGGTGTGGAGGAGAACGTGCCGAACCACGACGCGGTGTCCGTCGTCATCAGCGTGCCGACGAGCGAATCCACCAGCGCCTTTAAGATGTACGTGACGATGACCGCGTAGCCGAACGCAATGCACAGCGAGCCCGCGAGCGGCAGCCAGCCAAGAAGGCCTCCGGCCTTGCCTGCGCCCTTGCCGCGCGTCGACCACGCCTTTTCATACGCGCCGAGTGTGCCCGTCGCCGCGTGGCGGCCCATGGCGAACTCCGCGGGCAGGCCCACATAGCTGAAGATGAAAATAAACAGTAGATAAATGAGCAAAAATGCTCCGCCGCCGTTGCTGCCAAGCTTATTAGGAAAGCCCCAGACGTTCGCCATGCCGACCGCTGAACCGACGGACGCCAGAATAAAGCCCCATCGGCTCGCAAAGTTTTTGGTGTTCTTCATGTTTTCTCCCATCCAGGCGAAAAAATAACCGCGTAAGCATTCCTCGGCTCACGCGGGCATCAGCCTGTCTCTCATCAGATTTTGTACGCAGGATACACAACGCCTGAAAATTCCTGCTCTTATGTTTTATACATTTTAATGCCGCTGCACAAAAAAGTCAAGCGCTCGAGCGGTTTATATTATGGCTGTTCCAGCCTTTTCCTCACCGGCGCGCGTTCTTCCCGCACCGCGGCGCAAGGGTCTCGTAACAGTATCGCAGTAGATTTGTTCATATCTTTTATGATATGATCGCCGTACCAAAAGGAAAATGAGGCATTACAGGAGGATCATGATGAGCGCCTGCATCTTTTTCGCTTCCGACGCGCCGCTGCCGGAGGTCTTTCCTCCGCCGGAGTACAACTACCTCGCCATCAATATGGACGACGGTACGATCGACGACGGCGGCGCGGACGACAACTTCGCGCTGCGCACTTACCCAGACAGTTTTCTCTATACCGACAAAGCCTTTGCCGTCTGCCTCGACTGGGCCTACTATACCGAGGGCCGCGCGCGGCAGCTGATCGACTACATTGGCTCTGCCCTCGAATCCGCGCCCTGCGTGGAGCTCTGGCACGTCTGGCAGGGCGGCTTCTACTCGTTCGATGAGCGTCCCGTCGTTCACCGCGCTGCTGTGCGATTCGATGAATTCGTCGTAGACGATCTGCGCGAGCTCGGCGAAACTGACCTCTGGAACAACAAGGAGACAAACCGGTTATCATTTTACTGCCTGACCGTCATGCGGTGAGCAGTATTTTCCATACTTTACAAAACGAGGTGACTCCCATGTCTCATTGCACCACATTCGCCGAAGCAGGCCACCTTGTGGACGCCGGCCGCCGTGCACCGTTTCTCCTGACGCTGTGTGAGGAGGATGAAAACGAGCTGCACATCACCATCTGCTGCGCTAAAGCGGAGCCAAATGCACAGACTCCGTCCACAGGAAATGCCGCCCTCGACGACATTCTCGCGCACTGTACGCCGCTGTGCCCCGATGAAAACGCCAAGAACGAGCTCATCTTTGAAAATTACCTGTTCTATCAGGTGCGCAACGAATCCTACTGCGTATTTGACGCAGACGAAGTCCACAGCGGCACCTATCTTTGCACGTTCGAACGGTCCAAACTGCTCGACTATCTTCCCCGTGCCATTGATGTCCATCTTATACCCGATGGAACGGACGCTCCCGCATCGTGGAAGCACTACGGCATTTACACGCAGAATCAGATCATCGACATCGTTGCCCCGTCCGAGCCCACGGTGCACACGTCCTTTTGACGTACACGCGCATATATTATGTCAACAGATGTTCTATTCCATAAGACAGTCAAAAAGAAAAAGCCCGTGTCGTGAGACACGGGCTTTTTGAACCTCGCAGTAGGGTGAGATTACTTGATCTCGACCTTCGCGCCAGCCTCTTCGAGCTGCTTCTTGAAGTTCTCGGCATCCTCCTTGGACACGCCCTCCTTCAGAGCCTTCGGAGCGGACTCGACGAAAGCCTTGGCCTCGGCCAGACCCAGGCCAGCGATCTCGCGGACAGCCTTGATGACCTTGATCTTGGCAGCAGCGTCGAAACCGGCGAGGACGACGTCGAACTCGGTCTTCTCCTCGGCAGCGGGGGCAGCACCGCCGGCAGCGGGAGCAGCCATAGCAGCGGCGGAAACGCCGAACTCTTCCTCGAGAGCGTGGACGAGCTCAGAGAGCTCCAGGACGGTAAGGCCCTTGATTTCTTCGATCATAGCGGTAACTTTCTCGCTCATTGTAATGATCCTCCAATTTTAAGATATTTGTTTTAGTTTTTGAGTTGGGTGCAGACGATTACTCTGCGGAAGCTTCCTCGGCGGGAGCGCCGTTCTTCTCGGCGATCTGCTTGAGGACGCAAGCCAGGCCCGAAATGGGAGCCAGCATGGTGCCAAGCACCTGTGCCTGCAGAACGGGCAGTGCGGGGATCGCGGCCAGAGCATTGACGGTGGCCATGTCGACGACCTTGCCGTCCATGAAGCCGCCCTTGATCTCGAACTTACCGTTGAGCTTCTTGGCAAAGTCGGCGATCACGCGCGCGGGGGCGACGGGATCGGCAGCGATGGCAAGAGACGTGGTACCGTTCAGCTGATCATCGAGCTCATTGAGGCCGACGTTGTTGAAAGCAAAGCGGAGCAGGGTGTTCTTGACAACTGCATACTCGACATCGTTCTTACGGCACTCAGCGCGGAGCTCGGTGTCTTCCGCGACGGTGATGCCCTTGTAGTCAACGATAACGCCGGCAGCTGCGCCCTGCAGCTTCTCGGTCAGAGAGGCCACGATCGCCTGCTTTTCAGACAGAACTTTTGCGTTAGGCATTTCTTGAGTTCACCTCCATTGGATTTTGCGGCACGCCTCGCGTGCCAGGGGAAAGAGGCGTTCTAAAAAGGAAACCGTCCTCATGCAGGACATGAGGACGGTAAAGCAATCAATAAATGTTTGCCATCCTCGGCAGGACTTACGAGACGAATCTCACCTGCTGTCTTTGGAACGCTCTAATAGTATATCCAGAGTTGGCAGCATTGTCAACCCCAAATATCGTTTTTTCCGCAAAATACCCCATATTTGCGCCGCGCACAGCGCAAATCAACTTAAATCACAATTTGCCGCGACATGCGCGCCAAAAATAATCCAATTTGATTTTTCTGACGACATGCGCGTCAGAAAAATACCGCGGCTCAGCCGCGATCGCGCGGCGACACCAGTTCGCAAACTGGTGAGGGGGAATCTAAAGGGGGGACAGCGTCCCCCTCTTTAAGTTTTCTTAGATCTTTGCGGTGTTCATCTTGACGCCGGGGCCCATGGTGGAGGCGGCGACGCAGGACTTGATATACTGGCCCTTGGAAGCGGCGGGCTTGGCCTTGATGATAGCACCCATGAGAGCGTTGAAGTTCTCAGCGAGCTTCTCGGGGCCGAAGGAAACCTTACCGATGGGGCAGTGGATGATGTTGGTCTTGTCGAGACGATACTCGACCTTACCGGCCTTGGACTCCTGAACAGCCTTGGCAACGTCGGGAGTGACGGTACCGGCCTTCGGAGACGGCATCAGGCCCTTAGGACCGAGCACCTTACCGAGACGGCCGACAACACCCATCATGTCAGGGGAAGCGACGACGACGTCGAAGTCGAACCAGTTTTCCTTCTGGATCTTCTCCACCATGTCCATATCGCCCACGAAATCGGCGCCGGCCTCACGGGCAGCGTCGGCCTTGTCGCCCTTGGCGAACACCAGCACACGGGCGGTCTTGCCGGTACCGTTGGGCAGCACGATGGCGCCACGAACCTGCTGATCGGCGTGACGGGAGTCAACGCCCAGCTTCACGTGCAGCTCGACGGTCTCGTCAAACTTGGCGGAAGCGGTCTTGCATACCAGCTCCAGACCCTCCTTGGGATCGTACAGGGTCCCACGGTCGATCTGCTTTGCACTGTCTTTATACTTCTTACCTCTAAACATCTCTTACACCCTCCTTATTCGCCCACGACGACGCCCATAGAACGGGCGGTGCCGGCGATCATGCTCATGGCAGCTTCCAGAGAAGCAGCGTTCAGATCACGCATCTTCAGCTCAGCGATCTTCTGAATGGAGGCCTTGGAGATGGTGGCCACCTTGGTCTTGTTAGGCACACCGGAGCCGGACTCGATGTTGCACTCCTTCTTGATCAGCACCGCAGCCGGGGGGGTCTTGGTGATGAAGGTGAAAGAGCGATCGGCGTACACGGTGATGACCACGGGAATAATCAGACCCATGTCATTCTTGGTGCGCTCGTTGAACTCCTTGGTGAAAGCGGCGATGTTCACGCCGTGCTGGCCCAGAGCGGGACCAACGGGGGGTGCGGGGGTTGCCTTGCCTGCAGGGATCTGCAGTTTTACATAACCAACGACTTTCTGTGCCATAAAGAGGCACCTCCTTCATAAAAATGTGG
>OHJO01000649.1_pt1 | contig 17470 bp, 12 predicted proteins | sample 1568561 | NCBI WGS metagenome assembly OHJO01 (sample SAMEA3879556, study PRJEB24766) | human gut metagenome | biome: human-associated habitat; feature: feces | place: USA | collected 1985/1987
TTGAGATTAAAATGTGTAAACTTGGTCTATTTATTATATAAACTAAAGCATATAAGGAATTTATGATAATATTAATTTCTGGTGGCAATTTTATCAACAAAGGTGCTGAAGCAATGATGTTCGCATCTTTTGTGGAATGCAAAAATATGTTTGCAGATGCACAATTCATCCTGCAATTGCCAAACGGCTTCCGCAAAGTCAACAAGATAGAAGACCTTGTGAGGTTGTCTAATAATAATGGAAAGGTGGTGGAGAACCATATGGGAGGGCACTGAAAAACTAAAACCCACTATCAAATTGAAAGTTGATGACGGAGAAATAGCTGTTTTACCCTTTATTATCTGTCTATTTTAGCCTTATTTTAGGCGATTTGCAGAAAGAGAAGTTACAAATCGTAAGCATTTTCCGTTTTGGTTATAAAAAAAGGGGACTTTTTCAGTGCCCTCATATGGGGGGTACTTAAGCTTAAATCCTTATATACAGCTTATAAGCAAGCAGACATCATGCTTGATGTAAGCGGGTTGGAACTCTGCTCAAAATTGGGTGTTTATCCTTCGTTGCGATATATTTTTAAGATAGCCATTTCGAAATGGTTAGGGACGAAAGTGTTTCTTATGCCGCAGTCTTTTGGACCATTCAATTATGGGAAAGGACTTAAGCAATGGTTTATGAAGACGTTGATACAACACTATATCAGTTATCCGAAAATATGTTATGCACGCGAGTCTGAAGGATTCGACGCTCTCCGTGCTCTCAATCCTCAAGCCCATGTGCTGTTGTCAAGTGACTTGGTGCTACAGAACAAATCAGTAGAAGCTCTTTTGAAACGTAATGACATGGGATTTGACAAATTACCGCATATCAGAAAACGAAGTGTAGGATTCGTTCCCAACAAACGCATGTACGAACAATACGGCAAAGAAAAGCCGTTGACATGTTACAAGAATATCATCCAGAAACTCAGACAGGAAAATTACAACGTATATATCTTATGCCATGCAAATGATGACTTGTCTGTAGCAGAAGAACTGAAAAGTTTCTATAGTCAAGATGATAGAGTCTGCGTCGTCAATCAAGTGCTGTCGTGTTTTCAATATCAGACCTTAGTAAAAGACTTCGACTTCGTGGTTGCCTCTCGTTATCATTCCATCGTGCATGCCTATAAGGAGAACGTTCCCGTCATCGCTTTGGGATGGGCTGTGAAATACAAAGAACTGCTTTCAAGGGTGCAGCAAAACCAATATTTGCTGAAACTTGATGATTCTGAAACAACTATTCACGACAAAATAGATGACATCATTTTAAAGCATAATGAGGACTCCCAAATGATTAAGAGCTGCATGAGGGAAGTACAATCGAACAATTGCTTTTTGACTATAAAGGAATACGTATTATGAACAGGAAGACAATACAAGAGACCTTAGACAAAAGACTTTGCTGTTCATGCGGAATATGTGCAGGCATATGTTCCAAGGGATGTATCAGAATGTCTGTGGATAACAACGGACGATTGCTCCCGACATTGGACTCAAGCCTTTGCGTGGAGTGTGGCATATGTTATAATGTCTGCCCAGGGAAGGATGCCATAAAAGAAAGACCAACATCTAAAGCAGAACTGATTGGCGAATTGAAAGGGCAATGGACGGCACATGTAAAAGATGATAAACATTTGCTCCAAACAGCTTCTGGGGGCATTTGTACATGGCTAATCAAGCAATTGCTTGACACAAATTTATATGATGCTGCTTTTGTGGTTGACACATTCAACTATAGTACGTATGTAAAGACTGAGCATTTATCAGATCTTGAAAATATAGACAAAGTAGGTCGCTCACGATACATCCCGGTATCTCAGGAGAATGCCGCCCGGTTTATGATAAAAAACAAGGCCAAGCGTGTCATTTTGGTTGGTACAAGTTGTGCTGTCAGAGGTTTCCGTAATGTCATAGAACACTACCATCTGGATTCTTCCAACTATCTTTTGATTGGTCTGTTCTGTGACAAGATGATGAACTATCATGTTTGGGATTATTTTGCAAATAAACAGAACAGTGCAAGCGGAAAGTTGAACAGTCTTTTCTTTAGGTCGAAAGAGAAAAATGGCTGGCCAGGAGATATGAAACTGGCATTTGAGCATGACAACCTGTTCTTGGAAAAGCGTGAGAGAATCGCTGTCAAAGATTTTTTCTGCAATGAGCGTTGCTTGTATTGCATGGATAAACTGAATATATATTCAGACATCGCTTTAGGTGACAACTATACAGGCAAGTATGGATTTCGGATGGGAAGCAGCAACGTTCTGATTCGTACCAGTCATGGAGAGAAGGCCATTAAGAGTGTAGATTTAAGTCAACTGAAACAATATGAATTGAATATTGAAGAAGTGTGGAGAAGTCAGGAGGTCGGCAAAAAACGCGAGAATGGATACTTCTTGAGTGTCTTATTGCATGAAAATAGAACTATTCCGATAAAGATAAGGCTCAAATACCACTACAAGCGACTGAAAATTTGCTGTGGTGACAACTATCATAGGTTTCCTCTTCTGATGAATGTATGGAAGGCTTTGGAAAGCAGCATCAAAAAATACGAATAATATATGAAACATATTGTAATTTTCAGGACCTCAGGTTCTTATATAGATTACAACACTTACAACTGTCAAGAATTGGGTTTGTCAAAAGCCTTGGTAAAGAAGGGATATAAGGTGTCCCTCATCATGGCAGGTCCAGAATCCAAGCAGTTGAATTACGACTCGGATGGAAAGTATGTGGATATCTATTATCTGACATACAAATCTGTCAATCAGTCCTTGTGCGTGTTTGACGGGTGGAAACAATTATTGGACAGACTCAAGCCCGATGTAATCCAGATACATGAGTTTGGCATGTATATGTCGTACAAAGTATCGGAATGGGCGAAGCGACATGGGACAAAATGTGTGTTGGTACAAGGCAATTACAACACAACCCAAAAGCCAGTTCTGAAACAACTGGAGTACTTGTTCAACTCCACTTTCGGTAAGAAAGTGCTTAGCAATGTCAGCGGAATTGGCTGTAAGACCAAGGCTGCTGCGGAATATGTAGCAAGGTACTGCGACAAGTCGACCATGCTGACACCTGTGGGCTTGGATGAAAGCAAATTTGAAGGCTGCTCATTGGATAGTGACTTTCGAAAACGCTATAGCCTTGAAGGTAAGAAGGTTCTTCTTTATATCGGCAAGATGGAACAGAGGCGAAACCCAATGTTTCTCTTGGACTTGATGAAAAAACTGCCAAATGAATATGCTTTGGTTTTGATTGGAGACGGTCCTCTGTTAGAACAAGTGAAAGAACGTGTAAAGACAGAGAGGATGCCGAACGTCTTGGTACTTGGCAAGATGAAGCAAGAAGAGCTTCCTGCCATCTATTCTGCATCTGACCTGTTTCTTCTTGCCTCCAACTATGAAATATTCGGCATGGTCATCATGGAATCCATGTATTTTGGCACACCAGTAATTTCAACATCGACAGCCGGAGCAGATACATTGATTGACAACAGTACAGGCCGTGTTATAGAAGTTCTTGACTTTGGTTCATGGAAACAACAGATTGAGGAAATTTGTTCAAATCGACCAGTTCTCTATCAAATGAAAGTGGACTGCAAAATAACTATAAGAGATAAATATGTTTGGGACAAGGCGTCAGAACAGTTTGAGACGCTATACCAAGCATGAAGGCAACAAAAAGTAAAATAATGAGCAATACATTTACCCCCCCCCATTCCGCAGGGAAGCAACAAGAAGCCGAGGATACATTGGCTTGACGTATCGAGAGGAATAGCATTCCTCATGGTAATCTATTCACACTTGGAGTTTTGCAACGACAGTGTGATGAAGTATTTCACACCAGTGTTTCTGACCACCTTTTTCTTTGTGTCAGGCTACCTGTTCAAGGAACACTGTAGTTTCAGCAAAGTTTTCGAACAGCGAACGCGGACATTGTTTCTCCCGTTCCTGTGTATGGGAATGATTATGATACTGCTGAGTCAGGTGCTGACATTCAACGAAAAAGTATCTTTAGCAGATGAGGTAAAAGGATTGTTGCTGCAGAATGGAGAAAACCAGATTCTCTGGTTTATTGCCGCACTTTATGTTTATAGCATTGGGTTCTACTGGGTAGAACGCTGGTCGGGCAACACTACGAGGATGCTGATCGTATGTACCGTCCTATTCATACTGAACGGTATATACCTAAAAATGGGATTACCAAAGATACCTTGGCATATCGAAGCGTTTGGAAACGCTTGCTTCTACATGGGATTGGGGAAATGGTATAAAGAGAACGAACAGAGGATATGCCATATAATTGACAATAAATGGGTCGTGGCTGCGACTTTCGCTTTTTACGCAAGCATTATAACCGTGTTTGATCTCCATGTAAGCTTTGGCAATGGCAATTGGATAGTGGATGCATGGAGCGTTACAATTCCAGGATTAATTGTAATGCTTTACGTATCCAAGCATTGGTTTCAGAACAGTCGTTTCCTACTGTTTGTAGGCGCAAACACGCTGTTCTATTTTGCCTTTCATGGCAAGGTCTATTCACTGTTGCAGACGATTTGCCATAAGGCTATAGCATCAGACTTGCTTGCGTCTGACGGTGCCCAGTTTGCCATTGCAGTCTGCATTGTTGCTTTGGATGCACTGATTCTTATCCTGCCAGCCATGTTTGTGAACAAGTATTGTCCTTTTTTATTAGGCAAAGGCTTTAAGCTTTGGAAGGCTTAACTGCAACATGTATGCCTCCCACATGGGCCAAGTACTGTGGGTACAGATTCTGTATGGAGTTCTGGTCGGCATAGCCTATAAATTCATATCATTGAGAGTTGTATATTCCCCCTGATTGGAAAGAGAATAGAAAAACTATATTATGAAAGTATTGTTAGCAAATAAATTTTATTACCGCCGTGGCGGTGATTGTATTTATATGCTCAATTTGGAAAAGCTGCTGAAGGCCCATGGGCATGAGGTGGCGGTATTCGCCATGGAGTATCCAGAGAATCTGGATACGCCTTGGAAGAAATACTTTCCAAAGAATATGAGCAAATTGATGGCTTTTACCCGTCCGTTTGGGGCGCATGAGGTAAAAAGCACGTTTGAAAAACTGCTTGATGACTTCAAGCCAGATGTTGTGCATCTCAACAATGTGCATACGCAGCTGTCACCGGTGATGGCAGAGTTGGCGCATCAGCGGGGCATCAAGGTAGTGTGGACACTGCATGACTATAAGTTGCTCTGTCCTAGATACGACTGTCTTAAGAATGGAAATACCATCTGCGAGACTTGCTTCAGTGGTGACAAGAAGGCTTGTCTGGACAACAAGTGTATGAAAGGATCGAAGTTAGCTTCGTTCATCGGATATAAAGAAGCGGTAACTTGGAATCGTGAGCGGTTGGAGGCTTGCACGGATGTGTTTATCTGTCCAAGCCAGTTTATGGCAGACAAGATGGTGCAAGGTGGATTCTCGAAATCGAAGATGCGCACGCTCTGCAATTTCATTGACGTGGAGAAGTGTAAATATGCTCCCACAGATGGCATGGATAACACAGATCATGTTGTCCTTCCGAAAAAAGAAGATTACTATTGCTTTATCGGGCGACTGAGCCATGAGAAGGGAGCGAAGACATTGATAGAGGCTGCCAACCAATTACCTTATAAATTGGTGATAATCGGTGGCGGTCCTCTGATGGAAGAACTGAAATCAGTTGCCCACACCAATATCAAGTTCGTCGGTTTCAAGCAGTGGGATGACATCAAACAACTTGTGGGTAAGGCTCGCTTCTCGGTGATTCCTTCGGAATGGTATGAGAACAATCCTTTGTCAGTTATCGAGGCCCAATGCTTGGGAACGCCTGTATTGGGAGCCAATATCGGTGGCATACCCGAACTCACGGATTATACTTTCAGTAGTGGCAATATCGCTGACCTAAGATTGAAGATTGAGAATATGTGGAACTCGAAGCTTGATTATCAACAAATAGCATCGGATGCACAACATCGCTATGATGCCGAAATCTATTATGACAAGCTCATCAACATCTATAAGCAATAAACACTATTCATAATTGAACATTTAAATTTCAAAATTATGGATAAGCAATATCAAATACCATCCTCTATTGCATCCAAGTTGGAGCAAATAAAGCTCTATATGGGTACGCATAGTGTGACAGCCTTTGTTGGTGCTGGATTCAGCATGAATGCAGAAATCCCCAACAATGTGAGCATGAAGACATGGGCACAGCTTCGGGAGGTGTTCTTAGACAAGTTGTATCCCAACAATGAGGAAGACAAGAAGAATGAAGACAATGATGTGGTGAGGTTGTCTTCGTTGGTGGATGCTCAGTTTGGACATAATGAATTAGACAACATCTTGGAAGAAGCCTTACCAGATCAACTTATCCAACCGGGCAGATTGCATCGTTTGTTGGTGCAGTTGCCTTGGAAGGACATCTTGACCACCAACTATGACACCTTGGTAGAACGTGCAGCCGGGCAAGTCATCAATGGTTTCAAACTGGTGACTAACAAGGAAACGCTACTCTATCAGCCATCGCCTCGCATCATCAAATTGCATGGTAGCTTTCCAAACATTCGTCCTTATATTATGACGCAAGAAGACTACAGACGCTATCCCATAGAACGTCCAGAGATGGTGAACACAGCGAAACAATGTTTCTTGGAAAGTTTGGTGTGTTTGATAGGCTTCTCTGGAGAAGATCCAAATTTCAGAGCTTGGATAGGATGGCTGAAAGATGTCATCGGTCAACAACGGATATGCCCTACCTATCTCATCACTTACAGAAAAGGATTCCATGATGCCGAGAAAGCCTTACTGTCGAAATTAGGGATAGACATCATTAACCTTGCGGATGTAGAAGGAGTGGATGGGTATTATTCAGCATACGAGTTCTTCTTGAATTATCTGAAAGAAAGACCAAGCAAATGGAATGGCACTGTGCGTTTTGATCATCTTAGGACAAAAGACTTGGATGATGACCAGTTTAAAACGTATATAACGGAGCAAATTCTAAAGATGCGAGCTATTCGTGAAGCCTATCCTGGTTGGCTTTTGCTTCCAAGAATACATGAAAAGGACTTTGAACGTCTAAATGAAGACATTGCCTTTATGGATAGCGATTTCAATCGCATTACTGATGACAAGACAAAACTTCAGTTCCTCTATGAAACAAACTGGAGGTTGACCATTTCAGCAACACCTAAGAAAATCGGTTGGTTTATAGATACAATATCCGCTTTCGTAGAACATTTGGATGATAAGCCAAATGAGAACAAAAAAATGTTGCAGCCCTTGATAATCTCACTATTGGAGATATTGCGCTATGATGGTGAGAATGATAAGTTTCTGCAATTATGTGACAAACTATTGAAAAATGACAGCCAGATAATCCCTTCAAGACATCTTTGCTATCAACTAACATTGTATTGGCTTGTGCGATATGATAAGAACAAGGTGAAGGAATGTTTGTCAAAATGGTTGGTGGATATAAGTGATTATCAGAACTGTCTTCAAAAAGCAAATATTCTGTATTTCGTCGGTGAAGATTTAGAAGCCTACCAATTACTCGCTAAATGCAAGAATGCAATATGCAAATCCCTTTTGCAGAACAAAGACGATTTGTATGCTAAATCTTGTCTTACATACATTCTAAAGACTATGAGTTGGTGTGACAAGGATTCTAAAGGAGGCAAAGAAGATGACATAGAGGCTGATAATATAACCAAGTTTGCTGAAGGAGAAGCTTTTGACGAACTGACGGAAAGGTTGAGCGGAAAAGCATACGAAACCGAACCTACGCTGGGATTTGTTAGAGAACATCTATTTGAGATAGGCAATTATACCAATAGTTGGAAAATGGGACCTGCAGGTTTCGTACACAATTTCCTCTATCCTTGTAAGTGGTGGATGCTCAAGGAGAGATTGGGAATACCTATGTTTTCAATAAATCAGAATTTCACGAAGTATTGCATCAGAAATATGTTTGAATACTCGTGGAATATGGCGTGGAACATGATGATATTGTCGGCAAATAGTAAAATCGTTGAAGATGTATTAGGCAGGAAGCAACTCTCAACGCTGTCAGAGGATAGTGCCAATGAATATTTTGACACTTACATTGCATTGTTTGAAAACACGGATATTCGAGAGAATAATTGGGTGTGCCATAAGGTGATGAACCTACTACCCACGATATTGGGAAGGCTATGCACAAAAGTTAGTCAAGACAGAGTGCTGAGGTTTGTCAAAGCCGCACTGAAGTGGGCTCCGCAATTTGTAGATAAAGTATTGAAGTATGCGTATGATTGTTTGGACAATACAAACTTGACGGTAATATGGTCGCTGATGATGTCGGAAAAGGATTTGGCGACACATTATAGAAGAGGTGGGTATCCCTTCCCCGAAAGATACATGCTCAAATTCGTCATCACAGACGCTATCAAGAAAAGGATAGTTGACGGACTGAAAAGCGACAAGAAAGAGGATGTCCTGCAAAGTGTGTTTTTCATGGAAGTGATATGGGAAAGAGAAGAACTGACAGAAGCGGACAGAAACAAAATCGTCAACGCTGTTAGGGAAATGAGAAATGGAGGGAATGCTATTTCCGAAGCCATACATACATATTCATACATCGAAATGAATGATGAGGAACGCGAATCTGTTCTAAACAAATTGAATGAAGAGGTAAGAACTTTCTGTGAAACCACATATCAATTCAACCATTCCTCTGAGCCTTTCAGTCAATGGAACAGTGCGCTTGACCACATCAATATTCTTCGCAGGTATATTTCGGAAGAGCAGAAAAAGAATGTGCTGTTGCATTGCTGCGATATGATAGAATTGAACAAGGAAAGTTTTGAGAGAAATGACAGTCAAGAGTTCTTTGGAGGTTTGAGACAGTTCACCCGACAAATCATCAAAACTTATCAAAGCCTTTTCATCGATGTGTCCTTGGATGGTTGGACCGATGAAGAATCCACTAAAATCAGTGAACAAATAGATTGGCTGAGGTCAAAAGAATACAGATGTTTACCAATGAAGGTTAAGATACAAATGAGGAATCAACTAAATCTTGACAATGACATTGTTGGCAATATTCAAAGTGCTTTGTTCAGCAAGAAAGAAGATTTGCAGGTTGAAGGAGTAAAAGCTTTCTTGGTCTTGAAAGACAAGGGAGGAGATGTGAATGAAATTCTAAATTATGTCTTTGAAAACTTTGCTTTGGCGGACAGCTCAGCTTATAAGGAACTGCTGATACTCTTTGCAAATTTAATCATAAGAGACTATGAGGACAATGATTTCCAACAACATACCCAAGATTTTTTAAATCGTATTCACCGAGATTGTGACAGCTATGGGCTGGATGCTGATGCCTTGTCTGATTTGCAGCATTATGCAAACTATGTCAGTGGAGCATTGTCTATAAAAAATCCGAATATGAATCCTACGAAATTCTCTAAAGAAGAATCCGGGTTTAATGATGTTGTTGTCGGCTTTGACAAGGGTGTGGAAGTGGCACAACGCAAGAATGTTTAAAAAATCAAATACAAAAATATAATTATGTCAGAAAAGAAATTAAATGGTACTGTCATTGTGACTTATCGTTGCAATGCTCGTTGTTCAATGTGTAACCGTTACAAGGCTCCTTCCAAGCCTGAGGAGGAGATTTCTATTGAGACTATCAAGAAGTTGCCTAAGATGTACTTCACTAACATCACGGGTGGTGAGCCTTTTATCCGTACGGACTTGAAAGACATCGTACGTGAACTCTATAAGAAGAGCGACCGTATCGTGATCTCTACCAACGGTTTCTTCACCGACCGCATCATCGACTTGGCCACTGAATTCCCTCAGATTGGTATTCGTATCTCTATTGAGGGATTGGAGCAGACCAATAATGAGATTCGTGGTCTGAACAATGGTTTTAATCGTGGCTATACTACCCTGAAGAAGCTTCGTGAGATGGGACTGAAGGATGTTGGCTTCGGTATGACCGTACAGGATAAGAACGCTCCTGACCTTGTGCCTCTCTATGAGTTGAGCAACAAGATGGGTATGGAGTTTGCCACAGCCTCTCTCCACAACTCGTTCTATTTCGTGGAGGCAAAGAATATCATCCATGACCGTCCTATGGTGGCAAAGAACTTCGAAAATTTGGTTAACGAATTACTGAAGTCGAATTCACCCAAGAAGTGGTTCCGTGCTTACTTTAACCATGGCCTTATCAACTATATTTATGGTCAGAAGCGTCTTTTGCCTTGCGACATGAGCTTCGACACCTTCTTCATTGATCCGTACGGTGATGTGATGCCATGTAATGGTACCAAGGACAAGGAGGTGATGGGTAATCTGAATCGCCAGACTTGGGATGAGCTTTGGAATTCTCCTGAGGCAGAGAAAGTGCGTAAGAAGGTGCGCCATTGCGACCGTAACTGTTGGATGATTGGTTCTGTTTCGCCGGCAATGCATAAGTATATCAAGACTCCTGCCCTGTGGGTGGCTAAGCACAAGCTTAAGAGCTTGCTCGGTATGAAGTACTCGATGTATGAGAATCCTATCTGCTGTGAGTATCGTGATGGTAAGGTAACCAAGGAGCAGCTTGACAAGCTTTCTACCTGCGATATGAATGCAGTGGTGAATAATGGTCTTTCTGCCGATTCAAAGGAGGCTTTGAAGGGCAAACGTGGCGAGGACATCGTGAACGCTGACGTGGCTAGCCAGGGTTATGAGGCTACCAAGAAGGAAACAGACCGAAATATCGAAATCAAATAGTATGAAAATAGTAGTGACTGGTACTCGTGGTATTCCTAATATCATGGGTGGAGTTGAGACACATTGCGAGGAATTGTTTCCTCGCATTGTGTCTCGTGGCTTTGATGTGACGCTGATTCGCAGGTCGAATTATGTGCATGACGACTTAAAGGAATGGAATGGCGTGAAGCTTGTCACTATTCCTTCTCCAAAGAAGAAGAGTTTCGAGGCCATCATCCATACTTTCCGTGCCATCAATGAGGCGAAGAAGTTGGGGGCTGATGTATTGCATATCCATGCCATCGGTCCTGCCTTGCTGGTGCCATACGCCAAATTGCTAGGCATGAAGGTGGTGTTTACTCATCATGGCCCTGACTATGATAGGGATAAGTGGGGATTTGCTGCCAAGACTATACTGAAGTTGGGAGAAAGAATGGGATGTATGTTTGCTGATGACGTTATCGTTATCTCAAATGTCATCAAGAACCTCATTGCTAAGAAGTATGGCAGAACTAAGAACGTACACCTTATATATAATGGCGTGTCGGAGCCAGAGATTTGTGACTATCCTGAATATTTCAATGAACTTGGAATAGAAAAGGGTAAGTATGTGCTGGGAATGTGCCGATTTGTGCCAGAGAAGAATCTGCATCATCTTGTGGAAGCTTTAGTGAAATGGAAGAAGGCTCATACAGATAGGTCGGATATTAAACTGGTATTGGCTGGTGATACTGACTTTGAGGATAGTTATTCTTTGGGATTAAAGGAAATGGCTCGGAAGAACGGTGTGGTGCTTACTGGCTTTATCAAGGGTAGAAAACTTCATTCGCTGTTGACGAATTGCCATTGCTATTGCTTGCCTTCTTCGCATGAGGGTTTACCTATCGCTTTGTTGGAGGCAATGAGCTATGGTGTAAAGGTGGTGGTTAGTGATATTCCTGCAAACTTGGAAGTTGGTTTACCACAGGATGATTACTTCCGTTGTGGAAATGTTGATGAACTTTCAGAAAAGCTCGGAAAGATTATCGAGGCTCCATTACAGCATGTGGATTACGACATGAGCAAATATGACTGGAATCAGATTGCTGATGAAGTAGGTGAGGTGTATCAAGGGGTGAGGAAATGATAGAAGATTTTTTCTCGATACTTCAAGCAGCAATTGGAAAATCTGTTCGCCTTTCTCATTCGCTATCAGATGATGAATGGCAAGAGATGTTTGAATTGGCACAAAAACAAGCTTTGCTTGGTATTGCTTTTGAGGGAGTGAAAAAGTTGCCACAAGAGCAATGGCCAAAGGGTGGCATGGTTCTGAAATGGACTATGGCTACCGAAGCTATCAAGCATAGAAATAGACAAACAACAGATGTCTGTCTGCGACTAACAGAGATAATGTCAAAAGAATGCTTTGATATTTGTATATTAAAGGGACAGGCTAACCATGTATATTATGATAGATTGATAGATGGTGTTTCGTTGGGAATGTTGCGAGTTTGTGGTGATGCGGATGCTTGGATTTGGCCAAAGGAAAAGATACTACATCCTGTAAATTGTATCATAGATTATTGTCTACGAAAAAATATATTGCTTTCTTTATGTCATTTGCATGCTGAAGTGAAGCCAATAGGAGGTGTGCCTGTAGAAATACACTTCCGACCCTCGTTCTTAAATGCTCCTTGGAGGAATAGAAGTTTTCAAAAGGTGTTTAAGGTTGCAGTGTTTGAAAATGCTAAGATCGATGATATAGGCATTGTAAAGAAATTACGTGTTGATTATGATTTAATTTTTCAGATGAATCACATTTATCGCCATTTGCTAGATGAAGGTGTTGGATTACGTCAGGTTTTCGACTTCTATGTTCTGTTGAAGGATTATAATAAAGAGCGAATCGTACGCAAAGAACTAATGGATAAAGAGGAATTAATGAAGATTATTTCTTCTTGTGGTATGAAACGTTTCGCAACAGCTTTAATGTTTGTGCTAAAGAAGATATTTCATGTTGGAAATGACGAACTCATTTGTGGTATATCAGAAAAGGATGGCTTGTTCTTGCTGAATGAGATAATGATGGCAGGCAACTTTGGACATTATGATATAAGGATGAATGATATAGAGGTAAGAAAAGGCAAATTGTCTTTCCAATTGCAAAGAGCATCTCGCCGCTTTATGAGAAACATAAGATTCTTATCAAGTTATCCAGAGGAAGTGATTTGCGAACCTTTTGCAAGAGTCTATCATTTTGTATGGAGAAAATTCGGTTTGTACCGATATTGAAATATACGGGCGAACGGCTCCCTCTCCCATTTTTTGAGCTACTTTTCGGGGGTGGGGCTTAGTAGCCCGTTTTTGAAAATATTACCTTATGAAGTTGCAAGAGGTTGGGTGGAAGGGTTGAATGGTCATAAGGTTTCCGTCGAAGGGGCGGCTAATATGTCTAATTTTTTTATATTTTACGAAATGAGAGAATTTGTATGTTAGGTCGGGCATAAAGTTGCCCGACTCATCCAGTAGGTGAAAGGGCAGAGTTTTGAGGAGTCTGCCAAGTGTGCTATCGCTATTTTGGATTTGTCAAGCATGGTGACCAAACTGTATTTGGGAATTCCAATTAACCTTGTTGACGTGTTCAACGCAGGTCAAGACATTATGTCGATTGTGTAGTACATTAAACAGGTGATTCAAACTCACGTTTGACACCGGGGAGGCGGTTCGCCGTCTCCTTTATTATGTTTTTTATAAGTATTCATTATGAAATATTCCATAGAACAATCAGAAATAACAGAACGAACAGAACAGATAAACAAGTTTGCTCTATTGGTTGATTTATTTAATAAGAAAGCCGTTGACAGAGAAACATTCATGGCTGAATTATCGAAGATTGAACAAACAGACTGGGCAAAAGAGAATCTGTTTAATCAGTTGACAGGGTATTGTGTTCTTGGAGATGCTTATGGAATTCTGAAAAGCCGAGAGTTGGATTTCAGTAAGGCGTACTATAACAACGAATATGTCTATAAGGAAGTAAGCTACTACCATAATGTACAATATTTGATTACTCGTGTAAAAAGAGAAGAATGGGCAGCATTGTATTTTACTGCTTTCAGAACATCATGCCGTGCTTATTTGTGTTTAGCTAATGCATATGATCATCTTGGAAGATTCTGCGAAGCTCAACAATACTACAGAATGGCATTGCAAGATAGCTACAATACCCCTAAGGTTGAAGTGAATCAAGGTTTTGCCTATGCGAACATGCATAGCTTTTGGATTGAAGAAGAACCACTTATTATAAGAAAAGCCCAACAGATAATAAGAAAGTATCAACAGACTTTTGATAGACTGTCACCTTATTTCAGCCAGATTTGTTCATGGTCCTCTCCTTCTTTTGATGCACCATTAATTGATTATGACAATATACAAGAAGGTGAATACGAAAAATGGATATGTCAACATTATCTGAGAATCAATCGGTTTAATGATGTTGAGCCAGATTCTATGCTGTCACTATGTGATAATGTGAGACTTCCAGTCATAGTTGAAACACCTGAGAAAAAAGCTCTTTACGAAAGCACCTTTGAAGAAATCAAAGGTAGTTTCATCAGCACCAGGAAAATTCTATATACTATTATAAATGAGGATAAGAACAGCATGAATATCGAGATGTTGAAAATGGCATATAAGAACTTTTATTCCATATTCGATAAGATAGCCATGTTCTTATCCAATTATCTTGATATTAAATTAAAATCCTATGAGGTAGACTTTGCTAAAATATGGAATTGTAAGAATGGAGATATTCGACAAGAAATCTTAACACATTCACAGAACATGCCTTTATTAGGCTTGTATAATATCAAGTTGGATGTTTATGGAATGAAAACGGATTGGTATGTTGTTGATGAACAAACAAAGGATTTGAAAATGCTACGCAATTATATGGAGCATAAGTCGATAATTATTAAGGACAAGCCAATGTCCCATACTGAATACCAATTAACCATTTCGAAACAAGAATTAGAACTCAATACTATTAGGTTGGCGCAACTTGTTAGATGCGCCATCATATATTTGTGCAATTTTGTTATGCACGCTGAATATGACAAACATCACTCATGAAAGATATTGACATGATAAATATAGAACGCCCTTGGATGAAATCTATTTTAATGGTGGATGGCAACGAAGTAATGGCTTCTCGTGGATTTAAATTGATTGGGTTGAAATTGTATTCTCCCAATGATAAGAATGCTATTTTCCATGCAAAAATGATGCAAAAGTCCCTGTATGGTCGTGAAGATTGGCTGTATATCAATGAAGGCTTTTCTATATCAGGCGATGTTGAGAATGGTTTTAATGTGTCAATTCGAGAGGATGCTTTTGATTCCGAGTTTCTACTATATTCACCAGAGCATGGAGTGAAAGTGAGTATAAGTGCCATTGTCGGTCAAAATGGTACTGGCAAAAGTACCATTATAGACATGATATTGAGGACTCTCAACAATCTTTCGGCTGCTATTATGGGGGAAACAGTCAATTATTCGAGTGCCCAGCATCTTCATTACATAGACCATGTGTATGCTTCGGTTGCCGTCTATTTGGATCATGAGGTAAAAGTTCTTACCGTAAAAGGTAGAAATGTTAGTATATCAACAGTCGATGAGGATAGCCATTGTGATACCATCAAAATACTTGAAGAACAATCTGAGGGAGATGTTGATGAACCATTGAAATGCCAAAAAGGCAAACATGCTTATCTAAGTGAATGGTTTTACACCATTGTAAGCAATTATTCTCTCTATGCTTATAATTATAGAGATTATGAAAGTGAGAGAACGTCTGTTACAAAACTAGAAAGGTTATATGGCGATATCGAACATTTGAAGAATGAGGATTATTTTTGGCTCAAAGGGGTGTTTCACAAGAATGATGGCTATCAAACTCCTGTTGTTGTTCACCCCATGCGTGAAGAAGGCTATATCAATGCCAGCAAGGAAAACATGCTAGGGAAGAACAACCTCGTAAATCTTGCGTTTTATGAGGTTAAAAAAAGGATGAAGAAGGAAAGACTATTCGCGAATTCCCTTTGCGAATCATCAATAATACATATGAGGTTGTAGGTTTCACGTTTAAATATAAGGAAGAAAATGAATATGAGGGATTCGAAGAATTGTATTTAAGTAAACTCATTCCTGCAAATATGGCAAAGGAAGAGAAGGAAAACTTAAAACAACGTTTTATTTCCATGATAAATCCTATTTGTGGGTTCTGGGCTAAGCAAATGCGGTTAATTCTAAACACCGATGTAAAGGCATTGCCTAATTTGAAACGTCAAGCATGGGAGTATGTAGCCTATAAAACGCTGAAAATAATACAAACTTACAAACCATACGAAAAGGATTGGAATTGGTTAAGCGGTGACCGGTATAAAGAGTGTTTCATAGAGAACTATATTCATGATGTGCTACATGACCAAACACACCGAACCAAGAAACTTCGTCAACAATTAGCATTTTTGGCTTTCCTTGATACAGATGATTATTATGCAATAAAAGAAGATGTCGTTTTTGCTGATAACGTAGATTTGTTTATAAAAACTTATCAAGGCGAGTTCTTTTACAAAAGCGAAAAGAAACGTAATAGACCCACGATTGATTTCAAATTTCACAAGGAAGACTTGTTGCCTCCGCCTATTGCAGATGTTACGTTGATGATTGTAAAACGTGAGGACAAAATAGCTTTCAAGAACAATCCAAAGTCTGTTGAGTTGATACCATTTACAGGATTAAGTTCTGGAGAGAGACAAATAGCCTATACTTTGGGAAATGTATTGTATCATCTTGTCAATATTAACTCAACCGTACAGGATGATTCCTTAGAGAGAAGTCATTTGTCTTTTCTGAAATACAATCACGTATGCATGCTCATGGATGAAGTGGAACTCTATTACCATCCAGATTTGCAGCGTAAGTTTGTAAAACTACTATCGGACTCCATAACTTCGGTGCCACTTGATAATATTTATGACATTAATATAACATTAGTTACTCATTCACCTTTTGTTCTGAGTGATATTCCTAAAAGCAACATTCTGTGTTTACAAAAAGGGAATTTTAAAAAACAACGTGGACAAACATTTGGAGCTAATATTGTTGACATGTTAAGCGAATCATTCTTTTTGCAAGGGACTATGGGTGATATAGCTCAGACATGTATCAATGATTTTGTTGACTTTTATTTCATGCACAGAAGGGTTCAATCACGAAGAGAAAACGAAAACAAGCAAAGATGGCACATTGAAGATATGGAACTGGATAAAGCATTCGAGAAGCAGAAATCCAAATTTAATTATGTTACCAGTATCATTGGTGAAGAGTATCTTCAGAAGGAACTTAGGGAAATGTATGATGAGTTAGTGGATTTTTATGAAAACGAAGAATGAAACCAATTGAATATCCATCCAAAGGGAGTACAAAATTTGCAGATTTAGTCAATGACTACAAAGGCCTTTTCGCCACTGATTTAGCAGATAAAGTCACGAAACGAGGAAGAAAAAGACTTGGACTTGAATCAAAATGGAAGAATTGGAAACGCAAATACGGATGTGTCAGAGCATTGAATAATTCAGTTGAAGACTTGTTGACTATGGACTTTGAAGACTTGGTATTGTT
>OHJO01000670.1_pt1 | contig 17136 bp, 11 predicted proteins | sample 1568561 | NCBI WGS metagenome assembly OHJO01 (sample SAMEA3879556, study PRJEB24766) | human gut metagenome | biome: human-associated habitat; feature: feces | place: USA | collected 1985/1987
TCGGATTGTCGTCACGCCGACGGCGACGATACGCTCGAAGCCGAGAGGATACTCCTCTTTGAGCATTCCGATTGCCTTGACAAGGCTGTCCCAATAGACCTCGGGATTCTGCTCCGCCCAGCCGCTGTTGCGGGAAAAGTAGGGGTTGAAGGGCACTTTTGCCTTGCATATTTCCATACCCCTGTCGTTGTAGATGATTGTGCGGACGCTCTGCGTGCCGAAATCGACGGCAAGCACGTAATCGTTGCTCATAATTTCTCCCTTGTCACCGTGAGGCGACAAAAAAAATATACCATTGCGGGTGTTTGCTGTCAACAGCGAAGGTTTATAATTGAACCAATAAAGTTAATACCCTTGCAATGTGCGGCGATTCTTGATTTAGTCCGAGGTTTAGTTTATAATCTTTACAATGATTAAAGGATAAGCGGGCGCGCTCGGGTATGGGAACACACGACGGTCACCGCAACAGAATGCGGGAGAAAATCGAGAAGAACGGTATTGCCGCTTTCGGCGACCACGAGGTTTTGGAGTACATTCTTTTCCATTTCGTTCCTATGCGCAACACCAACGAGATAGCGCACGCGCTGATAGACACTTTCGGCAGTTTTTCCGCCGTGCTCAACGCGGACGCGGAGCGGCTCGCCGAAGTGCCGGGAATGACACGCAACGCGGCGATTTTCCTCAGCGTTCTGCCCGATGTGTTCAGGCGTTACGCCGCCGACACCGAAAAGCGGGGCAACCGTCTGGGCGGCAGGGGAGCCGTGCGCGATTATATGATGAAGCAGATGTTCGGCTTGCCCGCCGAAAGGCTGTGCGCCGTCGCTCTCGACGCCCGCGAAAGGCCGGTCCGTTTCGAATGTATCGAGGACGGGGAGGGCGATATGGTGGCGGTGTCCGTCCGTAAAATCGTGGACTTTGCTCTGCGCACGAAGGCGAGTTATCTCGTCATCGCGCACAATCATCCCAGCGGCAACGTCCGTCCCTCGCAGGACGACGTGGACATCACCCGCAGGCTGGAGTTTGTGCTGGACAGCATAAACGTGGTCCTGCTCGACCACTACGTTTTCACCGACGACAAATGTTTCTCTTTCGAGGAACACGAACTTATGAACTGACTACGGAGGAATTATGTCCGATACTGTAAGAACGAGATTTGCCCCGTCCCCCACGGGATTTATGCACATCGGCAATCTCCGCACAGGGCTTTACGCCTATCTTTTCGCACGCCATAACGGCGGGAAATTCATACTGCGCATCGAGGATACCGACCGCGAGCGCACGGTAGAGGGAGCCGTCGGAATGATTTACCGCACGCTGAAAGCGGCGGGCATAGAATATGACGAAGGTCCCGACCGCGACGGCGGCGTGGGTCCCTATGTCCAGAGCGAGAGGGCGGACATCTACAAAAAGTACGCCGAGGAACTCGTGGAGCGCGGCGGCGCGTATTATTGCTTCTGCACCAAAGAGAGGCTGGAGACCATAATCGGCGAGAACGGCACGCACACCTACGACCGCAAGTGCAGGAACATTCCCCTCGAGGAAGCCAAAGCGCGCGTGGCGGCGGGCGAGCCGTACGTGATAAGGCAGAAAGTGCCCGACGGAGTGGTGTCGTCCTATAAAGATATGGTATACGGCGAAATTTCCGTCTCTTCCGACGATATAGAGGACGGAGTGCTGCTGAAGTCCGACGGTATGCCCACGTACAATTTCGCAAACGTCGTCGACGACCATCTTATGGGGATAACGCACGTGCTGCGCGGGGCGGAGTATCTTTCTTCCACACCGAAATACAACCTTATATACGACGCATTCGGCTGGGAGCGTCCGCACTATATGCATCTGCCCGCCATTATGAAGGACGCCACGCGCAAACTTTCCAAGCGTTACGGCGATGCGAACTTCGAGGATTTCATCGCCAAGGGATATCTTCCCCAAGCGGTGGTCAATTACGTTGCGTTGCTGGGGTGGTGCCCGAAGTCCGGCGACGAGAAAATGACTATGGACGAGATGATTGCTCAGTTCACCCCCGACGGGGTTTCGGTGAGCAGTTCCATATTCGACGAGCAGAAAATGAAGTGGCTCAACGGCGAATATCTCAAGGCAATGACGGAGGACGAATTTTACGCCGTCAGTCTGCCTTACATCGAGAAAGGCGTCGCGGGCGGCGCTTACGACAAGAGAGAAATAGCGCGCCTTATGCAGACGCGCGTCGACGTGCTGGGCGAAATTCCCGAGAAGATAGCGTTCCTCGGCGATTTCGGCGAATACGACCTTTCTATGTATGAGCACAAAAAGATGAAAGTAGACCTTGAAGTGGCGAAAAAGGCCGTTGAAGTGTCGATTTCGGCGCTTGAAAGCCTCGAGGCGTGGGACGCGGCTGCTGAAGGCGCGCAAATGAAGGGCGGACAGGTTATGTTCAGTATGCGCGTCGCGCTCACGGGGCAACCTTCCACGCCCGGCGGCGCGATAGAAATGGCGGTTGTCCTCGGTAAAGAAGAAAGTATGAGGAGACTGCGTTTCTCCGCGGAACTCCTCGGCAGGAACTGATATGCGGAAGAAAATCATCGGGCAGAAATTTACGGTTTCGGTCGCGGCGCTGCTGCTGGTAGCCCTGCTGGTTTCGGCGGCGGTCGTTTGCGCGCCGCAGGCTGTCTCCGTCGCGCAGGCGGAGGGAGACCCCTGGTATTACGACGGGGCGTATCTCGACCTTTCGGCGACGGGAGCGGTGAAAGACGCGGGCACGGCGCTTGCATCGAGAGCGAGTTCGGTCGACGCTTCGCCGATAATAATCGCGGTCATCGACACGGGACTGGACCGCTCCACCGCGGGAGTGGACTGGGACAAAGTGTTGCTCAAGGACTCCGACGGCGCGTTCGTGGGATACAATTCATATCTTGCCGCCGTGGGCGGAGTGACGGACGAGGCGGTGCTCACGGATTACGACAACTGGCGTGACTCCGAGGGCGACAATTCGTCGAACAATGCCGAGATGCACGGCACCAAAGTGGCGGGCGCAATCGCCGAGACGATTATCGCGGCGGGTCTGGAGGACTTCGTCAAAATCTATCCCATAAAGGCATCTCAGGAAGACACCAGCAAATTTACGGTCGCCTCGGTTGCCGCGGCAGTCGAGCGCGCCACGGAAATCGGCGCAGACGTCATAAATATGTCCCTGTGCTCCTCGGACAGCAACCGCGATTCGTGGGAAAGCGGCACCGACGCCGAGAATCTGAAGAGGGCGATAACCGCGGCGAGCGTGAATACGATTCTCGTGGCGGCGGCGGGCAATTTCGCGAAAGACAGCGCGAGCGCCCTGTATTACCCCGCGGCTTACGACAATGTGGTGGGAGTTATGTCCTACGGCAAGAGCGGCACGATTTATAAGGGAAGCAGCGGCTCCAACTACGGCGCCGCATACGATATATTCGCTCCCGGCGAGGCAATAGAATCCGGCGGTTACACCACCACGGGTACGAGTATGGCGGCGTGTTTCGTTTCTTCCGCCGCGGCGATGCTGATGCTCAATCTCGAAGTGCAGTCTGCGGAGACGGGCGCAAGCGTGCCGCGCGCGACGGCGCTTTCGCGTTTGCTCTGCAGCGTGGGCGAGGGGGACAAAACGGTCGCCGACCCGAACGGTGCGACGTACAAAGCGGTCAACCTTTATTCCGCGCTCAGCGTGAATATAGGCGACGTCGACGCGGGATATCTGCCCGTGACGGGTATAAACATCACCGGCAACACCGCGGGCGGGGACACTCTCACCGTCACCGAAAAAAACAAAATCACCGTTCAGACGGTGCGCGAGAAGTACGGCAAGGGCAAATCGCTTGTCAATCTCAGCGCCGAACTGCTTCCCGAATGGGACGTCGACCCGTCGGAGTATGCCAACGTGGTCTGGAGAATAGAACAGTACACCGAGACCACCGACGACAAAGGCAACGTAACCGCCGAGGAATCCGTTGAGGGCACCCTGAAGGAAATAGGCAACGGACAGACCGTGCAGTATCTGTTCGACAAGGCGGGACTTTACAAAATCACGGCTTCCGTCGTGGGAGCCTCGGGCAAGACATATTTTTCCACGATGAAGTTCAACGTCGTCTACTCTTCGTGGATAGGAAGCGAGGCGCATATAGTGCCTGCAGACTACGTTTCTTCCGAGGGCTATATCAAGGGGACGGGCACGGTGCCTTCCTCCGTCGTGTCCTACAAGAGCGGCGTTTCCCTCACGATTACCACGCTGGAGGATTACGACGTCGCCGAGGTGTCGTGGTATGTGGACGGAAGATTTGCGGGCAACGGAAAAGTGTTCGATTACAAGCCCGAGAAAGTGGGCGACCACAACGTCACGGCGTACGTCCGACTCAACGACGGCTCGGAAAACACCGCAACCTATAAGATAGCGGGAAGTTTCCTGGTGGACTGCCGTTCCTATGCGGAGCACCCGGGAATGATAGCGTTCTGGTGCGTGCTGGGCGGCGCGGCGGTTGCCGCCGTGGCGGCGCTTGCGGTCAGGAGCAGAAAACGCAAGGCGGAAAAAGCGGCGGCGCTGGCCGCGGAAAGCGCAGAACGCTCCGACGAAAACTCCGGAACCAACGCCGTTTCGCCGATAAGGAAAGAGCGTTCGACGCCTCCGCCTCCTCCCGAGCCCGTCAAAAAGAGCAAACGCAGGAAGTGACGCGACAGGTCCGACCTGCAAAAAAGGAAGCGCAAAATGCGCTCCGCAAACAACCTCAGACACCCCGCTTCGGCGGGGTTTCGTTTTCTCCTCGGGAAAAGGTCAGTCGGCGTCGGGTTCGCTTTTCAGAAACAGCACCCCGCGCGTGTGCACGTCCGAATAAGAGAAAGTCCTCATTTCGCCGCTGTCCAGTCTCATCGTGAACACGGCGGGAAAAACTCCCGCTATCGTACCGCGCACAACCGTGCTTTTGCCCCGTCCGGAGTTTATTTTCACGACGAGGGGCACGCCCATAAGTTTCTTTACTTGCAATTTGGTTTCGTCTATGCCTTTTCCGATTTCGCGCATACGTGAATTATTGCCCGAAAACGCCGCTTTACACCCCGTTGTCCGAAATGTGCGGGACGCGGTATATTCCGCGGGAGTGCGGCATACAGTTTTGCGTGGAGGCGAATATGTTCAGTTACGAAAAAATAGGTTTCAGCAATCTCACCTCGGCACCCGCCGTCGAAAGAGTGGTGGAATTTTCCCCTTCGGGGATAGACGCGGCGGCAATCGTCCGCGTTTTGTCGCTTGCGGCGGACGGTAAGGCCGTTTCCGCGGAAGCGGGAGACGGATACGCCGAAGTGTCGGGCAGAGTCAATTTCCGTCTCGTTTACGTCAACCGCGACGGCGAAGCGGCGGGCGCGGATTACAATGCGGATTTCTCTCTTCGCGTGGAAGGCGATTTCACCCTCAACGACAGCGTGGTTGCCGACGTCACCGTACTGGAAGCGGACGTTGCGGCGGGCGATTCGCTGACTTTTTCCGCAGTTATATCCGTGAAAGCAAGTTGCGTGAGGCGCGAGGAAATCAACGCCCTCACCGACGCGGAGCAATGCTACAAAACCACCGAGACGCTCACTTTGCCCGTGCTCGTTGCGGCAAAGACCGTTTCCGTGCCCGTCAGCGACGAAGCGGAAGCGGGAGAAGTCGACAGGGTGGTGCTGTGCGACGGACAGGCGGTCGTGACGGCGACGAGTGCGGAAAACGGCAAGGTCGTCGTCGAGGGCAACGTCAGCGCGGCGGTTTCGTATGTCGAGGACGGCAGACTGGAAACGGTGCGGTTCGAAATTCCTTTCACCGAAGAAATAATAGCCGACGGCGCGGAGGAAGGGGACCGTGTTTCCGCTTCCGCCGTGGTCAGGAACTGCAAAATCGTGCTCGCCGGTGTGACGGGTGCCAATATCGTCCGTTTCGAGGCGGACGTGGCGGTGAGAGCGCTGGTCACCCGTATGAGCAGCACCGAGGTTGTCGACGACCTCTTTATGCTCACCAACGAAACCGATATCACCAGGCAGACTGCGGCATACCGCGTTTTCTGCGGACAGAATTACATTTCGGAAAAAGTGACGGGCACGGCTCCTCTCGGCGACCGCCCCGACGCTCAGTCCGTTATCGCCGTTCCTTATGCGCGTTGCACCGTCGCGAGAACGGAGCGCACGGATTCGGGGGTTACGGTTGAGGGCGTACTCACGGCCGACGTCGTGTACCGCGACGAGAACGGACTCAATTCCGTGCGTGCGGAAGTGCCTTTCTCGTTTGAGAAAACGGGTGACTACGGCGACAATCTCACCGCCTGTTGCCTGGTGGAAAGGGTCAGCGCAAAGGCGCGCCGCGGAACGGATATCGACATAGACGCGTCCGTGGGAATAATGTTGTCCTCCTATTGCGAAGGCGCGTCCTCCTACGTCGCGGAAGTGGTCGCGGGGGCGGAAAAAGAGCAGAATACGGCGGCAATTTCGCTCTACATCGCGCAGGAGGGAGACACTATGTGGGAACTCTGCAAAGCGCTCACCGCCACTCCCGACGAAATAATGGGGCAGAATCCCGCCCTCACCGTGCCTCTCAAAGAGGGCGAACGGGTGGTCTATTTCCGAGCACTCGGGCTGTAAGGGAACCGGGGGACGCCGTGCGGCGTCCCTCTTCCTTTTAATTGCCGAAAGTCGGGTCCCGTGGGCGCATATTTGTTGTGCGCCCGTGCAATTGTGGTATAATAACGGTGTGGAAAGTGTAAGAATTGCCGCAAAAGTCAATTTGTCTCTTGCCATAACGGGCAAAAGAGGGAATATGCACACGCTCGATATGAGAGTATGCTCCGTCAATCTGTTCGACAGGGTGACGTTGCTTTCCCGCGACGAAGCGGCCGAACGGGAGAACAGGGGCGAATGCGTCGTGCTGGGCGGTGGCAGATTTGCTTTCGCTTCCGCACTCGCGGACTTCCGTCCCCGACTGATGTTGCCGCGCCTGGAAAACGCGTACAACGCCATAAAGGAATATTTCGGCGACATCGACGGTGTGTTTCTCGTGGAGAAAAGCATACCCCCTTGCGCCGGTATGGGAGGCTCGTCGGCTGCGGTTGCCGCCGTGGTGCGTCTGCTGGAAAAAAAGACCGGCAAGACTCCCGATGCAGGATTTCTGCTGTCGCTCGGCTCGGACGTTCCGTATATGTATACGGGCGGAGAAGCGCGCGTGACGGGGTGCGGCGAGAGTGTGGAGAAATTGCCTTTCGTTCTGCGTCACGTCGTGGTCGTTTACGTAAACGGAGGAGTGGACACCGCGACGGCGTACGGGTTGTACGACTCGGGCGCGCAGTGTGCGGGAGACAATCACCTGTTTGCGGCGGCTTGTGCGTTGAACGGAGGTGTGCCCGTTGCGGCGCGCGCCCTTGCGGACGCGGGCGCGGAAAGAATTGTTATGTCGGGCAGCGGCTCTGCGGTCTGCGCGTTTTTCGACGGCGAGGACGAGGCGGCGCGCGTGCTTTCCTCTCTGCCGTCCGAATTCAATGCCGAAATTTTGCGTACAATCGATTGTTTTCCGTATTCTGTTCGGTCGGATTTGTAAAAAAAGAGGGTATTTTTTGTCATTTTTACTCCAAAAAACGTTTGAGAATCGCGCAATTTGCGAAAAATGCAAAATCCGCTCTTGTAACGCGCGCGCGTTTTTGCTATAATGTGTAGGCGGAAAAGTGCGGCGAACGGCGGATTTCCGTCGGTTCCGCGCGTCAAGATGCGTTCCGCGCAATTCGGAAGACGGGAGAGGCGGGCTTGCCGCCGACGGTGAAATGGCAGAAAGACCGGACAGTTACGCAGCGTATTTGTTTCACGAAGGCACCAATTATCAGGCGCATCAACTCTTTTCGCCTACACCCGTGACCGAGAACGGAGTGGAAGGCTGGCGTTTTTCCGTGTGGGCTCCCAACGCGGTCAAGGTCTCAGTCGTCGGTGATTTCAACAACTGGGACGAGAACGCCCACGTTATGGAGGACAACGACGGTATCTGGACGTTGTTCATAGCGGGTCTGAAACAATTCGACGTCTACAAGTATGCGGTTACCGCCCGCAACGGAAAGACCACGCTCAAATGCGACCCGTACGGTCTGCATTTCGAGACCGCTCCCGCCAACGCCTCCAAACTTTACGACGTTTCCGGCTACAGGTGGAAAGACAGAAAGTGGATGACCGACAGGAAAAATTACAATCCCTACGGCTCCCCGATGAACATTTACGAAGTGCACGCGGGCAGTTGGCGCAGATACGCCGACGGCAATTTTCTCAGTTATTCCGCGCTTGCCGACCAACTCATTCCATACGTCAAGAAAATGGGGTACACCCACATAGAACTTATGCCGCTCACCGAATATCCTTTCGAGGGCAGTTGGGGTTATCAGGTGACGGGTATGTTCGCCCCCACTTCGAGGTACGGCACTCCCAAGGACTTTATGAAATTCGTAGACCGCTGCCACCGTGCCGGGATAGGCGTCATTCTCGACTGGGTGCTTGCTCATTTTCCCCGCGACGAACACGGTCTGGCTATGTTTGACGGCACGCCGCTCTACGAATACGCCGACCCCCGCAAGGGCGAGCACAAGGAATGGGGCACCAAGGTTTACGATTTCGGCAAGAACGAAGTCAAAAGTTTCCTGATTTCGGCGGCGATGTTCTGGTTCGACACCTATCACATCGACGGCATCAGGTGCGACGCCGTGGCGTCTATGCTTTATCTCGACTACGGCAGGAAAGACGGCGAATGGGTGCCCAACGTCTACGGCGGCAATTACAATCTGGAAGCCAAGGAATTTTTGCAGAAACTCAACACCGCCATTCTCACGAAACATCACGGCGTCATCACGGTTGCCGAGGAATCCACGGCGTTCCCGATGGTCACGCTCCCCGCTTATCAGGGCGGATTGGGATTCAATTTCAAGTGGAATATGGGCTGGATGAACGACAGCCTGCACTATATTTCCCTCGACCCGTTCTTCAGGAAAGACAACCACAACAACCTCACTTTCGCAATCACTTACGCTTATTCCGAAAACTACATTCTGCCCATATCTCACGACGAAGTCGTGCACGGAAAATGCAGTATGATAAACAAAATCCCCGGCGATTACGACGCCAAGTTCGAGGGTCTCAAGGCCTTCTACGGATTTATGATGGCGCACCCCGGGAAAAAACTCAATTTTATGGGTAACGAGTTCGCGCAGTTCATAGAATGGAACTACGCGCAGGAATTGGATTGGTTCCTGCTCGATTACCCCCGTCACCGCACTTTCAGAAAGTTTATGCAGGATCTCAACGCTTTCTATCTCGAAAACAAGGCGCTGTGGCAACTCGACTGCTCCTACGAGGGCTTCAAGTGGATAGTGGTGGACGACAACACGCAGAACATCATTTCGTTCATTCGTCGCGCGGCGGACGGCGAATACGTGATATGCGTCGTCAATTTCTCGCCCGTGGAGCGCAAGAAATACGTTATGGGAGTGCCCGAGGGCGGCTACTTCAAGGCGGAACTGACTTCCGCACTCAAGAAATACGGCGGAGCAGAGGAGCGTCGCCCCACTTTCCGCGCGACGTCCAAACAGTCGCACGGTCAGCCGTATTCCGTCAAACTGAACATACCGGGGAACAGCGTTATGTTCCTCAAACCCGTGAATAAGGAGGAAAAGCAATGAAAAACGGCGCAAAGAAGGAATGCATAGCAATGCTTCTTGCGGGCGGACAGGGGACTCGTCTCGGCGTTCTGACGAGCGACGTCGCCAAGCCTGCCGTGCCATTCGCGGCGAAGTACCGCATCATCGACTTTCCGCTGTCCAACTGCGTCAACAGCGGCATAGACACAATCGGCGTGCTCACGCAGTACCGTCCTTTCGAGTTGCACCAGTATATCGGCAACGGACAGCCGTGGGACCTCGACAGGCTCAACGGCGGTATCTTCGTTCTGCCGCCTTTTATGCGTGCGAAGTCGGGCGAATGGTACAAGGGCACGGCGAACGCCATTTATCAGAACATCGAGTTCATCGACGACTATAATCCCGATTACGTCGTGCTTCTGTCGGGCGACCACATCTACAAGATGGACTACGCCGCTATGCTCGAAGCCCACAAGAAGAACAGGGCAGACTGCACCATAGCCGCGCTCGAAGTGCCCATTCAGGAAGCCAGCCGTTTCGGAATCCTCAACGTCAAGAAGAACAACGAGATTTACGAATTTGAGGAGAAGCCCAAGAACCCCAAGTCCACCAAGGCGTCTATGGGAATCTACATCTTCACCTGGAGCGTGCTCAGAAAGTACCTCATAGAGGATGAAGCCGACAAGAATTCCGAAAACGATTTCGGAAAGAACATCATTCCCAAGATGCTCGCGGACGGTCAGCGTATGTTTGCCTATGCGTTCCAGGGCTATTGGAAGGACGTCGGGACCATTTCTTCGCTGTGGGAGGCCAATATGGACGTGCTCCACGGCGGACAGGGTGCGGAACAACTCGACCTCGATGACGACAGTTGGAAGATATACGCGAGAAATATGGCGGAGCCGCCGCACTACATATCTCCCACGGGCAGGGTCAAGAACTGTCTGATTTCCGAAGGTACCGTCGTACACGGCACCGTCAAGGACAGCATCATTTCCCACTCCGTCACGATAGGCAAGAACGCCTACGTCGAAGGCTCCATAATTATGCCCGGCGCGGTTATCGGCGAGGGGGCGGACGTCCGCTATTCCATAGTGGGCTGGAACGCCAAAATCGGCGAGAACTGTATGGTGGGCGAGACCCTCGGCGAATGCAAGTCGGGCGAATGGAAGATAAGCGTTATCGCGCCTAATTACGAATTGCCCGAGGGCACCAATGTCGGCGCCAACGAAATGATAGGGTAAGGAGGAAGTTATGAAAAACAACGCATTGGCGGTGCTTTTCGCATCGGACGAGGACAGCCATCTCAACGACCTCACCATACACCGCACGACGGCAAGTCTTCCTTTCGGGGGCAGGTACAGACTCATCGACTTTGTGCTGTCCAACCTCGTGCACGCCAACATCACCAAGATAGGTATAATAACGCGCAACAACTACAACAGCCTTATGGACCATATCCGTCAGGGGCGCGACTGGGACCTCAACAGGAAGAACAGCGGCATTTCCGTTTATCCTCCCTTCGTGTTCAACTCCGCCCACGAGGTCTACAAGGGCAAAATCGAAGCGCTTTATATGCTCCGCGGATTCCTTATGAATTCTTCCGAGGAATACGTGGTCATTTCCAACACCAATATCGCGTTCAACATCGACTTCGACGAGGTGGAGAAGTTCCACGCCGACAAGGGTGCGGACATTACGATGCTCACCTACACGACGGCAGAGACCAACCCCCGCAAACTCATCGTCACCGCCGACAAGAACAAGCGCATAAAGGATTTGCGTTATCCCGTGGCGTCCGATACGGGCAAGCAACTGTGCAACCTCAACATTTATTACGTCAAGAAGGATTTGCTCATTTCGCTCATAGACAACGCCTATGCGCACGGTGCGTACGACTTCGAGAAAGACATTCTCCGTCAGGGGCTCGATGACCTTTACGTGATGAGTTTCGAGGTGGACAACTACGTTGCGGTCATCGACCGTATTCCCACCTACTTCAAGAGCAGTATGGAATTGCTTCAGCCCTCCGTGCGCGAAGACCTGTTCTACAGCCATTCGACCATTCTCACCAAGGTCAAGGACAGCGTCCCCGCCAAGTACCGCGAGGGAGCGGACGTGCACAATTCCATAATCGCCGACGGCTGCGAAATCAACGGCACGGTCGAAAACAGCATACTTTTCCGAAGCGTGAAAGTGGGCAAAGGGGCGGTTATCCGCAATTCCATAATTATGGAGAGCGGTATCATAATGGAAAACGCCCACCTCGATTACGTCATCACCGACAAGGATTGCATAATCCAGTCCGGCAGGAGACTCAGCGGCTACGAGTCCTATCCGCTCGTGGTGGTGAAGGGGAAGGTCATCTGACCGTGCGGCCCGGCACGACTACTTTGTGGGCGCTTGCGCCCGAAAGGAGATAGATATGAAAATTTTGTTCGTAACATCGGAGGCGGCACCGTTTGCCCGTTCGGGCGGTCTCGGCGACGTCGCGGGCGCGTTGCCCAAGGCTCTCGCCGCGCTCGGCCACGACGCGCGCGTCATTCTCCCGTTCTACAAACTCATCATTCCCGACAAGTATAAAAACAACTTCCGTTTTGTGGGCTCCACGTTCGTGGACCTCAGTTGGAGACGGCAGTATGTGGGGGTTTACGAGGCCATTTACGACGGTGTAACCTATTATTTTGTCGACAACGAGTCTTATTTCAAACGCGACAGGCTGTACGGCAACTTCGACGACGGCGAGCGCTTCGCCTATTTTTCCAAGGCGGTGCTCGAGGTGTTGCCCCTCATAGGTTTCTATCCCGACATACTGCATTGCAACGACTGGCACACCGCGCTCACTCCCGTGTACCTCGACGTATACTACCGTTTTTCGGAGGAGTTCCGCAACATACGCACGGTGTTCACCATTCACAACATCGAGTTCCAGGGCAAATACGGCACGGAACTGCTCGGCGACGTGCTCGGGTTGCCCGACTGGGCGCATTCCCTCGTTATGAACGACGGGTGCGTCAACTATATGAAGGGCGGCATCGAATCCGCCTCGGCGGTCACTACGGTCAGCGAGACCTACGCGAGGGAAATACTCGACCCGTATTATTCCTACGGACTGGACGGGATTTTGTCTCAGCGGCAGTATAAACTGCACGGCGTGGTCAACGGTATCGACACCGCGCTTTACAACCCCAAGACGGACAAGGCGCTTTTCCAGAATTACAACCTGCGTTCCTATTCCAAGAAGACCCTCAACAAGAAGGCGCTCTGCGAGATGATAGACCTCAGTTACGACGAGAACCGTCCGCTTATGGCTATGGTCACTCGTCTTACCGAGCAGAAGGGTATGGACCTCGTGGGGGCGGTCATCGACGAGATTATGCGCGCGGACATTCAGATGGTGGTCCTCGGCACGGGCGACTGGCGTTACGAAAATATGGTATCCCGCGTCGAAAGCCAGTATCCCAACAAGTTCCGCGCCATACTTCAGTTCTCCAGCGACCTTGCCAGCAAACTGTACGCGGCGAGCGACCTTTTCCTTATGCCGTCCAAGTTCGAACCCTGCGGCCTCAGCCAGATGATAGCGATGGCGTACGGCTCCGTGCCCGTGGTGCGCGAGACGGGCGGACTGAAAGACACCGTCGAACCTTTCAATCCCGTGGAAAAAACGGGTGTGGGATTCACGTTCAAGACCTATAATTCTTACGATATGCTTGACGCCGTATGGCGTGCGTACGGCACGTTCTTCGACAAGGAGAACTGGAAAGCCGTCGTGTCGAACGGTATGAAAAAGAATTTCGGTTGGGAAGTATCGGCGAAGAAGTATCTCGACATATACAATAGTATCAGGTAACCGTCGGCGTTTCGGCGTAATCGTAAAAAACCGGCGCGCCCGTCGGGCGCGCCGAACAAATGATAAACAAGAAAATCTAAACATTTCTTCCGGTGGGGGAACGGCGGAAAGAAGAAGGGACAATGTCAACATTCAACATCACTGCAAAAGAGTTCAAGAGCGAGGTCGTTTCCCTGCTCGCGCGCTTTTACGGCGTAAAGCCCGAAGAGGCAAGCAAAAATCAGATTTATTCGGCAACCTGCATTTGCGTTCGCGACCTGCTCACGCAGGCGCGCGTCAACTTCAAGAAAAAGGTGCGCGAGAAGAACGCAAAACAGGTCTATTATATGTCGATGGAATTCCTGCTCGGCAGGTCGCTGCGCAACCATCTTTTCAATATGGGTATAACCGAACAGGTGGCGGCGGCGGTCAAAGACCTCGGCGTGGACATTGAGGAACTTTACGAAATCGAGCCCGACGCGGGGCTCGGAAACGGCGGTCTCGGAAGGCTTGCCGCCGCGTATATGGACGCGCTCACGTCCGAAAACTACGCTGCCAGCGGCTTTTCCATTATGTACGATTACGGCATCTTCAAGCAGGTAATCGTGGACGGCTGGCAACTCGAGCAACCCGACGAATGGCTGAAAGGCGGCAGCGTCTGGCTTTCGCCCCGCGTCGAGGAAACTTATGAAGTCAAGTTCGGCGGAACCGTTGACGAAACGTGGGAAAACGGCAAACTCACCGTCAGACAGCGCGATTACACCACCGTGCTTGCTGTGCCTTACGATATGAACATTTCCGGCTACGGCAGTTCCGCGGTCAACCGCATAAGGCTGTGGTCGTCCAAGGCGCCCGTCGACTTCGATATGTCGATGTTCTCCCGCGGCGAATACGTCAAGGCAATGTCCGCAAAGGCTATGGCGGAATCCATCTCCAAGGTGCTTTATCCCGCGGACGACCATATCGAAGGAAAGTCCCTCAGGCTCAAACAGCAGTATTTCTTCGTCTCGGCGTCCATTCAGAGCATAATCAAGCGTCATCTCAAGGTCAATCCGTCCCTTGACAATCTTGCCGACTGCGTGGCTATCCACATCAACGACACGCACCCCACGCTTTGCATTCCCGAACTTATGAGAATTCTTCTCGACGAGTACGGTATGAGTTGGGAAAAGGCGTGGGAAATCACCGAAAACTGCATTTCTTACACCAACCACACGGTTATGGCAGAAGCCCTCGAGAAGTGGCCTCAGGAACTTTTCCGCGGTCTGCTCCCGCGCATTTACCAGATTGTTCACGAAATAAACCAGCGTTTCGTCGGCGAACTGTGGAAGTTCTATCCCTCCGACTGGGATTCCGTCAACCGCAACGCCATTCTCGGAGACGGGCAGATACGTATGGCAAACCTCTGCCTTGTCACTTCGCACACCGTCAACGGCGTCAGCGAACTGCACTCCGACATTCTGAAACACGACGTTTTCTCCGCATACTACAAGATGCACCCCGAGAAATTCACGAACGTCACCAACGGCATAACCCACCGCCGCTGGGTTGCGGAAGCCAATCCCGGCCTTGCCGCGCTCATCACCGACCTTATCGGGGACGGCTGGCTCAAAGATGCCGACAAACTGCAGGATTTGCTCCGCTATATGGGCGACAAACAGGTGCTCGGAAAACTCGCCGACATCAAACGTGAGAACAAGGTGCGCCTCGCTTCCTATATAGCAGAGCACAACGGCGTGACGGTGGACCCCGATTCGATTTTCGACGTGCAGGTCAAGAGACTTCACGAGTACAAGAGGCAGTTGCTCAACGCGCTCAACATTCTCGACCTGTATTTCAAACTCAAGGAAAACCCCGACCTCGACATCAGACCGCGCACGTTTATCTTCGGCGCCAAAGCGGCTTCCGCCTATTATATGGCGAAGCAGATAATCCGCTTTATCTGCACGCTCGGGAAAGTGATAAACAACGACCCCGACATAAAAGGGAAAATCAAAGTCGTCTTCCTCGAGAACTATCGCGTTTCTCTCGCCGAGATAATTATGCCCGCCGCCGAAGTCAGCGAACAGATTTCCACCGCAGGCAAAGAGGCGAGCGGCACCGGCAATATGAAATTTATGATTAACGGCGCGCTCACCATAGGCACTATGGACGGCGCAAACGTCGAGATTCACCAGTGCGTGGGCGACGAAAACATCTTCCTCTTCGGTCTGCTTGCCGACCAGGTTGCCGACCTCTGGAAGAACGGCTACAACCCCACTCACTACTATCAGACCAATCCGTCCATAAAGGCGCTCATCGACGCGCTCCGCAAGGGTATCGGCGGCGTGAGTTTCTCGGAAATCGCAGACAGCCTCACCATAGGAAGAGGCGGCACGCCCGACGGATACCTCGTGCTCGCCGACTTCGATTCCTACCGCGAAGCGCAGGGAAGAGTGGACGCGGCTTACCGCGACGCCGAGAAATGGAACCGTATGTCTCTCGTCAACATCGCCAAGGCGGGATTCTTCGCCGCCGACCGTGCGGTCAAGGAATACGCCGACCGCATCTGGGGTCTCGAGAGAATCAAATGAAAACGCGCGCCCTTCGGGGCGCGTGAATCACGCAAGGAGAGCGGCAACCCGCGCACGTTATGTTCAATCCGCTTACGCACAAAGTGCCTTACGGCGCGTCGGCAGTCGGGCAGAAGACCGAATTTTATTTTCCTCTGCCCTCGTCTTACGGCGCGGAGAAGGTGTTTGTCATCGCAAGAAAGGGCGAGCACGAACTGCGTGCCGAATTGCCGTTTTCGCATTTCTCGGGCGACGACCATATATACGCGGGCAGTCTGGTTTTCGACGTGGCAGGCGTGTGGAAATACCGCTTCGAGGCAAAAACCGGAAACGGCACCGTTTACTTCGGGCGTGCGTTGGGCGGAGACGCGATTGCGGGGGAATGGTTGCCCGAATGGCAGATGACGGTATCGGAACGCCAGTATAAAACTCCGAATTGGGCAAAAGACGGCGTTATGTATCAGATTTTCGCCGACCGTTTCGCAAGAGCGGGGGAAGTCCGATTCGCAAAAAGACACGGCAGGATTCATTCCGATTGGTACGATTTGCCGGATATCGCGGAGGAGGGGCAGGACTACCGCGCCGACGATTTTTTCGGAGGCAATGCGGAGGGCATAGTCGAGAAACTGCCGTATCTCAAATCCCTCGGGGTGACCGCGATATATCTCACGCCCGTTTTTCTTTCTTCCAGCAATCACCGATACGACACGGCGGATTATATGGAGATAGACGACCTTTTCGGAGGCGAAAAGGGTTTCCGCAGACTTGTCGCCGAAGCCGCAAAAGCGGGTATATCCGTTGTGCTTGATGGAGTTTTCAATCACACGGGGGCGGACAGCGTCTATTTCAACAAGTTCGGCACGTTTGAGGGCACGGGCGCCTACCAGAACAAAAAATCGCCGTACTACGGCTGGTACACATTCTTCGATTATCCCGACGACTACCATTGCTGGTGGGGGTCCACCGTAGTTCCCACGGTGAACAAGTCCGCCGAAGGCTACCGCGAACTGATATGCGGGAAGCGAGGCGCCGTCGCCAAATGGACGGCGGCGGGCGTGCGCGGCTGGCGGCTGGACGTCGTGGACGAATTGCCGACCGATTTCACCGACCTGCTGTGCGCGTCGAT